>Ga0079226_10001333_pt1 | contig 18903 bp, 16 predicted proteins | sample Poulit2014_FD_76345 | JGI IMG/M metagenome (GOLD analysis project Ga0079226, IMG submission 76345) | Agricultural soil microbial communities from Georgia to study Nitrogen management - Poultry litter 2014 | ecosystem: Environmental > Terrestrial > Soil > Agricultural land | place: USA: Georgia... | reverse complement strand
CTCAGTAGCTTTTTCGATAGCACCATTCATGCCTTTAGCCCCTGGTGTTAATACAACTTTTGCACCGTAAGCTTTGAGTAAATTTCTTCGCTCAATACTCATCGTATCTGGCATGACAAAAATTGCTTGATAACCCTTTGCAGCTGCAACCATGGCTAAACCAATACCTGTATTTCCGCTCGTGGGCTCAATTATGGTATCACCTGCTTGTAAGTCTCCATTTATTTCTGCTTCCTCAATCATCGCAAGGGCAATTCGATCTTTGACAGAACTTCCTGGATTCATATATTCCAGTTTCACATAAATGTCTGCCATATGTTCATCTGTATGTTGCAATTGTACAATAGGCGTCTCACCAATAAGATCCGCAATATTATTTACTACCTTCATAATGAAGTACCTCCTTATAGTATAGTAAAACCTTCTATTTCGTTATAACATACGCATCTCACATTTTTTTGTCAATGGTTTCTACCCTATTTCCATTAACAAGGATAAACCGCCTTAAGAGAAAAGTGGTTACCATCATATTCCTTGAATGAACTTCATCATACGGATGGTATACTCCGTCCATACAAACATGTGGTTCCACTGGATCATTTAAAACTACGCGCTATATTGAAAAATCTAGTTTGGGTAATTATGAAATGCACTCTACTCATACATCCATTCTACATCATAGGTTTCCCATAAATTTTTTGCCCCTAGTTGTTCATCTGAATCTTTCAGTAACAATTCACGTTCAATATACGGCTTTAACTCATCGTACGTAAATGTATAGGAAGGATAATGTTCATGTAAATATAAAATAGCAACTCCCTGTCCAGTTTGGAAAGGTTCACTATATGAGAAATTATCCATATCCACTGCTTTCTCAAAGTATCCTTCAGGCATAAATTGACTCTTTGCTGAAATATGCCCTAAATAACCACCATTGTTCTTCGTATCTGTATCTAGTGAATATTCTTGAGCAAGCAATTCAAAAGGCGCTCCTTCATCTAATTCTTTTTTCACCTGCTCCGCTTCTTCCATAGATTGAACAATAATATGGGAGATTTGGATAGATTCCGAGAAGTCATATTGCTTTTTATATGTATCATAGTAAGATTCCACTTTTTCTTCATCAACGGAAAGATCCTCTGTTAACAGCGCCTCTAGGGTGTATCTATAAACAATCTGATCTCTCCACTGTTCTTTCTCAAAAGAAACTTCTTCTTCAGTTCGACCATGTTGCATCGTTGCTAATAAGGCGATGTCTCGTTGGATAATCTTTTCTTCAATCGAAATATCCCGCTCTTCGGCTGCTTGGTTCACGAGTTCTTGGTTAACCATTTCTTCAAGAACTTCTTTTCCGTGAGTTTCTTGTAAACGGTTAATCCAATCTTCGTATGTTATAGGATGAGAACCAATCGTTGCTACTTCCTCTGTTTTTTGGACTTCTTTCCCGTCCATATTTGTAAAAGTTACACTCGAACTAGAATCCTTTTTCCATAAAAATAATGTGACGATATTAACAAGGAGTAAAATTGCTATGATTTGGAGTAATGTCTTTTTTCGCATGAGGTAATCCTTTCTTCACTGTCTAAAAATATGTATATCGTCCAGATATATGTATCCGGACGACTTTCAGCATCATTTATTTTTCGTTTCTTCTAAACAATGACGTAATTCCTCTTCCGTAAAATGATAGGTCTCATTACAAAAGTGGCATTGTGCTTCTGCACCTTTATCTTCATCAATCATCGCTTTAATTTCATCTACACCAAGACCAACGATTGCTCTTTCAAAACGTTCTTTTGAGCATGTGCATGTAAATTGAATGGGTACCTGCTCTAAAATAGAGTATGGCGCTTCTCCAAACAAAAGATCAAGCAGTTCTGCTGGGGTTTTTCCTGCCTGAATGCTTTCGGAAATCGCAGGCATGTTTGTAATATTTTCTTCCACTTGTGTAATGACTTCATCTGTAGCTCCAGGCATCATTTGAACGATAAATCCACCTGCGGCTAATACAGAATGATCCGGATTAACCAATACTCCTGCACCAACTGCTGAAGGAACTTGTTCAGAGTGGGCAAAATAATACGTAAAGTCTTCACTAATTTCTCCAGAAACAAGTTGTACTTGTCCTGTAAAATAATCTTTGAGTCCAACATCTTTAACAATACTTAATGTCCCCTCTGTACCAACTGCACGTGCTACATCTAGCTTTCCGAAAGAGTTTGTTGGAAAGTCTGTTTGAGGTTGTTGCACATATCCTCTTACGTCTCCAGTTGCATTCGCGTCAACAACAATCCCACCAAGAGGTCCGCCACCTTCTATCTTTGCAGTAATCGTATCGTCACCTTTTAGCATTGCACCCATCATAGCTGTTATAGTCATTGTTCTGCCAAGTGCTGCAGTAGCTGTCGCCCATGAATCATGCCGTTTGCGAGCTTCCTCAACAACGCCTGTTGTAGTACTTGTATATGCACGAACCATACCATCAAAACCTGTTGCTTTAATTAAATAGTTTTCCATAAATCTTTAAATCTCCTATCTGTTTTGCATATTTTTTTCATAAATTAAATAAAGTCCTTTTAATGTAAGGTGAGAGTCTACATATTGAATCGTTTCTGAAGCGTCAGCAATAAGTGAAGCTAAGCCTCCTGTAGCAATCACTGTTGGTGGAGTTTTTGCTTCATCAATCATACGCTTCACAATTCCGTCTACTTGTCCAACATATCCGTAAAAAACACCTGATTGCATTGCCTTAACCGTTGATGTTCCAATGACTTGGTCCGGTGCTTGAATTTCTATTTTTGGCAATTTGGATGCTTTGTTATATAAGGCTTCCATAGAAATTTTAATTCCTGGTGCGATCAGACCCCCATAGTATGCCCCTTCTTCATCAACATAACAATACGTTGTCGCAGTCCCAAAATCGATAATTACAAGTGGTGCCCCATATGTCTCTATTGCACCAACAGCATTGACAATCCGGTCCGCTCCAATTTCCTCTGGGTGAGGGTATGCCATTGGTAAAGGAACTTCCACTTCTTTGCGACCGACAATGAATGGAGTAAGTTCAAAGTATGTTTCACACATTTTCTCAAGAGCTACAATCATCGGAGGTACTACTGAGGAAATGATGACCCCTGAGAAATCAGAGAACTTAATGTGCTTATGATCAAATAAGGATTTTATTAACATACCAAATTCGTCTTCTGTTTTATAGCGATCGGTCTTAATACGCCATTCATGAATGAGCGTATCATCTTTAAAAACACCTAAGACCGTATTTGTATTCCCTGTATCAAGAACAAAGATCATCTTTATTCCGACCCTTCTATCAAAAAGTTTTCATGATATTTATAATTCAAGTGAAAAAAGCAATATTCATACAACATGTAGTTACGAATGATTCAACAACGCTACATGTTGTATATATATTCCTAAACATGTGTATTAGAAAATCATTAAACTTAATATACCATATTCAAAAACACATGAACATTTATATGAACGATTCATTTTTCTTCGTTATTTCGTGATTTTCACCTAGAATAATGAATTTCATCATACGTATTTGATGCAACTTTACTACAACATGTAGTTCCGTTCAGACCATCGAAACTACATATTGTAATAAAATAGCTAAGGTTGGTAATTATGAAATCCACCCAGGAAAATGTAGTTCTATTTCCATAAGAAAACGAGACGCCTCTGTTTCCCTTTTAAGGGTTAACATGATTGGCGTCTCGTGTGATATAAGACTTATTCGTCTTTGTTGTCTTTATTTTCTGTGTCTTCTTCGTCTGTTCGTTCTTCTGTGTTTCCTTCTTCTTCACTTTCTTCTAGTTTACGTCTGTTTTCTTTCTCATAACGTTTCTCTTTTGCTTCTTCATAAGAAACGACTTCAGGTTCTTCATCTTTTTTGTGGATGTTTACCTTTACGTCATCATCATTTGAAGAAGTGGCTTCGATTTCAGCATTTTCTCTCGTATCTTCAGGTGGTAATGTACCGTCATGGAAAAGAGATTTAATTTGCTGAGCATCTAATGTTTCAACTTCGAGTAACGTTTCAGCGATTAACTCGAGCTTATCTCGATTTTCCGTAAGAATCCGTTTCGCTCGATCATAACAGTACGTAATAAAGTGTTGCATCTCTTTATCAATTTCATGAGCAATCGCGTCACTATAATTTTGTTCGTTTTGAAGATCTCTTCCAAGGAAGACTTCTCCGCCACCACTTGTAAATTGTAGTGGACCGATTTTCTCACTCATACCATATTCGGTAATCATACTATGTGCAATGGATGTAGCACGCTCAAAGTCATTGGAAGCTCCAGTACTTACTTCACCTTCCCCAAAGATGACTTCCTCGGCTACCCGACCTCCTAAAAGGCCAGTAATTTTATCAAAGAGTTCAGGTTTTGTAATAATGTAACGATCTTCTTTAGGTAACATAACTGCATACCCACCAGCTTGGCCACGTGGTACGATTGTTACTTTATGTACCGTATCCGCATCGTCTAACACCATTCCAATAACTGTGTGTCCACTTTCGTGATAAGCAACAATTTGTCGCTCTTTTTCTGATATGACGCGACTCTTCTTCGCCGGTCCAGCAATTACCCGGTCAATCGCTTCATCTACGTCATACTTATCAATTGTTTTTCGGTCATGCCTTGCTGCAATAAGAGCAGCCTCATTTAATAAGTTTTCTAAATCTGCACCAGAGAATCCTGGCGTACGCATAGCGATTGTTTTGAAGCTAACAGATTCGTCAAGTGGCTTATTTTTAGCGTGTACTTTAAGTACCGCTTCTCTTCCTTTTACATCTGGACGGTCAACTGTAATTTGACGGTCAAAACGTCCTGGACGAAGAAGTGCCGGGTCAAGAATGTCTGGACGGTTCGTTGCTGCAATCATAATGATTCCCTCGTTTGCATCAAATCCGTCCATTTCAACGAGTAATTGGTTTAATGTTTGTTCACGTTCATCGTGTCCTCCACCAAGACCTGCTCCACGTTGTCTACCAACAGCGTCAATCTCGTCAATGAAAATAATACATGGTGCATTTTTCTTCGCATTCTCAAATAAGTCACGTACACGTGAAGCACCAACCCCGACAAACATTTCAACGAAGTCAGAACCACTAATCGAGAAGAAAGGTGTCCCTGCTTCACCAGCAACGGCTTGTGCAAGTAGTGTCTTACCTGTACCTGGAGGTCCTACTAGTAAAACCCCTTTTGGAATACGTGCACCTACTTTTGTAAATTTACGTGGATCTTTTAGGAATTCCACAACTTCCACCAATTCTTGCTTCTCCTCATCAGCACCAGCTACGTCTTTAAAGCGAACTTTCTTCTGCTCTTCATTATATAGCTTTGCTTTACTCTTACCAAAGTTCATGGCACGGCCTGCACCGCCACCACCACCTTGTGCTCTTGTAAGGAAAAAGAAGAATATTAATCCAATCAGTAAGAACGGAAGCATCATCGTTAAGAAGTTCGCGAACATACTCGGTTGTTCTTCAGGCTCAACCATTACAACGCTTTTTTCCTTCGCACTGTCTGTGATTGTCTCAATAATATTTGTGTTATCTGGTACATGAGCAATAAAGTTCTTGCTATCTTTCTCGAGCTCCCCAGTAATACGATAAATCTTATCCTTAGGTTGCATCGTCATTTCTTTAATATCGCCGGCATTTAAGGCGTTCATAAACTCTTCTACGCTAAATTCTTTCGTTTCCGTACCATTGTCTGTAAGTAATGATACTACAGAAAATAGTACTAACAGGATAACTCCCCAAAAGAATATATTACGAAATATTCGATTCATTGCTTACCTCCTCCCAAGCGGGAAAAACTATATAACATAATACCATAGAGAAAAGTGCAAATACAACTTATTTCTCTTGCAATATATGTCTCAAACAAATTTTCAATTCTGCATCCATACATTCTATGAAAAACAGACCGCTTATCCTTATATATTAATCTTCTCCTCCATATATATGCGGTTTTAATACGCCAATATATGGTAGGTTGCGATACTTCTGGTTGTAATCAAGGCCGTAGCCTACAACAAATTCATCTGGTACTTCAAAACCAATGATATCTGCTTTTATGTTTGCGCTTCTTCGGGCTGGTTTGTCTAGTAAAGTAACAATTTTTACCGAGTTTGCTTTTCGGTATTTAAATAAATCCACTAAATAACTTAGCGTAAGGCCACTATCAATAATGTCTTCTATAATAAGTACGTCTCTTCCTTCAACCTTCGTATCTAAGTCTTTCACAATTTTTACTTCACCTGAAGAACGCATACCACTTCCATAACTAGACACGTCCATAAAATCCATTTCTAAATGGGTGTCAATCTTACGGACAATATCTGCCATAAAAGGCATAGCCCCTTTTAATACCCCTACTACAAGTGGGAACTTTCCTTTATAAGCGGTTGTTAATTTCTCACCAATTTCTTGGCATTTTTCAGCGATTTCCTCTTCAGAAATCAACATATGATCAATTTCACTGTGCATGTTTCCCCTCCTAATCTCGCCTTTTGATATATTGAATCGCTATATATGTACGTTCCTTAGAACGGTCTATTTTTGTATGCGACTTCCTTAAACCGATTACCCACAGTATTGTGTCCTGATCATCTGTAAGAATTGGCCACATACTTCTCTTATGCCTTGGAACTTTCTCATCAATAAAAAGACGTGTAATCTTTTTTGTTCCCGTAAGGCCTTCCCATGACATACGGTCGCCTCTCTTTCGCGTCCGTACACATAAAGGAAGCTGAATGTCATTGCTATCCCATAATAAACTGTTTTCCCCTTGCTCAGTAGGATCATTTGTATAGGAAGTGATTACTTGGTCTCCACTTGGCAATGTCAGTTCTCCAGGAACTTTTAATGAAAAGGAGTACCCATTACTGCACTCATTCGTTTGTCTCGTAATTTGAATGTCTTCATACTGCTTAATAATAGAACAACCTTTCGGCAAATCGATGTGCATATAGGCTTTTTCATTCCTACATAATGATAGAAATGCTTGTTCATGTGCATAGGTAATTTCTTCAACCTTTTGTTCATACAGATAGTTCAATACTAGATGAAAGGCTCTTCTTTGTAAAGCAATCGGAAACGCTAAAAAATCCTTTTTTGAAAAATGTGCACTCCTTGTATCACCTTTGAAAGAAATCACACTTTCAATAACCTTTTCAGCTTCCGTTTGTAAATACTGTTCTTCTTCATGTAACCTCTCACTTAAGGACTGTATTGTTTCATGAATATTAGGATTTTGATTCTTAAGTAAAGGAACAATGTGTTGACGAAAGTAGTTCCGTTCATATCGATCATCTGCATTCGATGGGTCTACGCGAAATGGAATATCATTGTCTTCACAGTAGGAAAGAATATGTTCCTTTGTGACACATAAGAGTGGACGTACAATCTTACCCGTAGCCAGTGGACGCTGGATTGGAATACCTGAGAGTGAACGAGTATTCGAATGATGCGTGAGGCTCATTGCCATTGTTTCTACTTGATCATCCCCGTGGTGACCAAGGGCTAAATAGTCCGCGTGGTGCTTCGTCATTTGTTTTTTATAAAAATCATACCTTACCTTTCGAGAAGCTACTTGCGTACTTACTTGGGCATTCTTTTTGAATGCTGCTACTTCAACATGCGTTCCTACAAACGGAATGTTCCACAGGGCACATTGCTCTTGCACAAACCGCAGATCTTCTCGGGATTCTTCTCCACGCAATTGGTGATCTACGGATAAAGCAATCACTCGTAACTGCCACTGCTCCTCTAGTTGTTTATACATATAGAGAAGTGCCATGGAATCCGGTCCACCCGACACACCAACAAGGACCGTTGCTTCCTTATGTATCAAGTTGTGTCGTTTTAAAAATTGACCTACTGTTTTTTCCATCTCTTCGCTCATCTCCATCCTTTCTTTCTTATATGTATCGTACCACGTTCCCTTTTAAAAGAGGTACTAGTTTCTTTTACTTTTTTAAAATGCTTTTAATAGAAAACCTTTCCGTTCACTCACGTAAATAACCAAGCTACCCCATAAGCACTTAACGTAATCATACCGATTGATATACATTCAAGAGGTGTGGTTCGTCTCCAAAATGGTAGTTTTTGCTGGATTGATCTGCTTGATGATGGATGGTTCGCCATAATATAAATGATATCTTCTCTCATATCAGCACTTTTTTGATATACACCTTTTAAGGCTTTATAAAAACATGCACGATATGGTTTCAATGAAGGGATGGCAGCAATTTTTCGATTCAGCAACGCAAAGGAGTCTCCCCGTTTTTCAAAGCGATTTGGATAAAATACGTGAATAAAAATCATCACGACAGCGAATAAATCATAGCTAGGCTCCGCTTTTCTTGAGCCAAGTTCCCAGTATCCCCTGTCATAAAACTCCGTATATTCTTTGATGCTTCGACCGACTTGTGTCGTACCCCCTACATCAACCAAACGGACGCGTGGTGGTTTTATGTCAATTAATACATTGTCTAGTTTTAAATCACCAAAGACCCAACCCGCTTGATGCAGTGCTTCTAGGTCGTTCAGTAATTGGAGTAAAAATGGACCGACCCACTGGTTTCCATAACGTCTAATAAATGAATGCATCCCCATTCCTTGAATATATTCCATCACATAATAAGAATATGTTTTCCCGTCTTGAGCAACCCAATCATCCACATCATACAAAGAAGGCCCAAGCTTATTGCCTTGGACCTTCTGTAACGCTTTTAATACATTCACTTCAATGGTGATGGATGTATTTTTTTCACTTATTTTCAAAGCGACGTTACGTCCATTCATTGAACATAAATATACGGAACCAATGGCCCCTTCACCTAATCGCTTTTTAACGATATACCGATGATCGTGCCATTTTCCCCGAATATGTGTACCGCTTTGAATCGTATTATAAGAACTCTTCTTCACTTTGCGTGCCACTTCGCCTCAAACTCCTTACAACATGATTCTTTCCAAACTGATACATCGCTTCTTGGAGGGCTGGACCTGTAGGAGTAATCCCACCACTAGCAAGCTTTGGAAATGTTTGATACATTTCATCCAAATTCGGTGACCACTTCATAATTGGTTCAATATCTGATCGTTTGCCTGGAAATTGATACATGGAAAATACATTATCACCAATCCGAGCTTGCAAACTAATAGATAAATCAATGAGCGCTTCTTTTACAGTGGATAATTTATGATACATACTTGCACTCGTATCAATGAGGACAAGTACTTCTAGCTTGCACGTTTCTCCCATATCTTCTACCACTTCCATAATTTCTCCACGTTTTTTGGGATCCACACTCTCTATGGATTCATTTTTTCCTAAAATTGCTTCCAGTTCTTTATTCACGAATCCTTGGATGGTTTGTGTCATTCCTTGTTTAGTAACCATTTGTACGGTTTGTGACAATGAAGCAGGGTACACAAGTTGACTCACTCCACCACCTGACTGAGCAATATCTTCCACTTCAATCAACCCACTAGATGCTTCAGAGTCGTTATTTTCCATAATTCCGATGACATTAATGGTAATCCCTTGTTCCCTGGCAAGTGCTGCTACTGTGACAGGATCTTGTCCACGATTGGAATTTCCGTCTGTAATGAGTAATATTTGCCGAATGGTTCCTTTTTCCATCTTTCATCCCTCCTAATTCCTCTTTTCAGCATCGACAGGAATAGGAGGATATATACATGAAAACCATTGATGAATAGCCTTATCACATGCTTCAAGAAAATTACGACGGCTTTGCTTCAGCTGCTTGAATAGGTATGGACGACCACATAGGTGTGTTTTTTGAAATTTTTGCGATAAGAACAGTCATATCATCATTAATATCTCCTGAGCGTGTGCGAATAACCTCTTCTAGTAATACATCTGCAATAGATTGGGGTTCTTTGGCGTCGATGGATTGAATCTTTTGCCTTACCCAAGCGTCAGGATTTTTCACATGTTGAGGACCGTCAAATATGCCATCACTCATCATGCAAATATAATCTCCTGCCCGTAATTGTTCCTTCACAATATCTACATCAAACTCTTCAATCATTCCCATCGGTAAATTGCTTGCCTCCACATCAATCATTTCCCCGCCTCGTTTAATGAAACTTGGAGTACTGCCGATTTTTAGAAATCGAACAGCAGCACTGTGTAAATTAATAACTGCCAAGTCTAACGTGGCAAATATCTCCTCTGTCGTACGTAAAGATAAAATTGAATTAATGGATTTGATCGCAATGTGTTCTGGAATTCCCGTTTGCAGAATTTGTTGGAGGAGCCTAAGGGTTTCCTCACTTTCCTCTCTTGCCCGGTGACCATTGCCCATACCATCACTTATAGCTAACGCAAATTTTCCCTCTCCCAATTCCATCATCGTATAACTGTCTCCTGAAACAAGCCCTCCCCCTTTAGCAGCGTGGGCAACACCAATATCTAACGTATATTGCCGAGCAGAGCCGAACGTGAATGAACAATATCCATTTGGAAATGGGGACGTTTCTTCCTTTTTTACGACGACGAGTTCATTTAAAATGTCGGATAATACAGGAGCAATGAGTTTTGCACCCTCACCCCGGTATTCGTAAAAGGAAGCAGTCATCTCAATATCGATATTCCCTTTATCCAATTGGTAAATATCAAGCTTGTCCAGTTCAATTCCTAAATGGTTCATAGCATGAATAATTTGTTTCTCTTGTCGTTCATGATATTCGCGCTCTTTAACAATTTCTTTTGCAAAGTCGTCCATCACTTCGGCAACCCCTTGCAATTGATCTGCTACTAAACGCTTACTATCAACGACTTGTTGTTTTAATTTTTTATGGGCATTGTAATGAAGCATCTTCTCTTTCATCACGTCAATCACTTTACTAGAGCGAATACAATGATTTTCAAAGGCCCTCTTCCTCGAAGCACTTACATCTCCAGAAGATTCGATTTGATCTTTCAGTTGCCCCATTAATGTATATGTTGTATCTAATTCCTTTTGCCAACACCTCTCTTTCATAAAACATTGCTGACATGTCTGCTCCGTTACCCGGCTTAAAAATTCATCCGTCTCTCGAATCGTTCGATTGTCATTCAGCACTTCTTCTTCAGGTGTGGAAAAGCTAAGAGACAATGCGTTGAATACATCAGAAAACTGTTCGACTCGTTTGGCTGTCACATTGCGTACCTTTTGTAAATATTGTTCTTGTTCCTCCGTATTTTCTGCTGTGCCTGGGATATACCGAGCTAGCTGTTTAAACCAACTTGCCGGAGTAAGGATAAATAAAACGATGGCAATTAGAGACTCAATCGTTGACGGAAAAATCTCCCCCGTTTCCCCGTAAATTCCAATGAGAAGAGTTCCTATGAGTAATCCAACACTTACACCTAATTTATTCCCTTCTTTTAGTAATCCACCAAGCAAGCCTGAAAAAGCTAACACTCCCATTTGATACATATTCGCTACATGCGCAAGGGATAAGACTAGCCCTGCAACAACTCCAACGGTAGAACCAATAGCTGCCCCACCAACAAATGCCAAAATGAGAACGAAATATCTTGAGAATATATGTTCAATAGATGCCTCATACACGCTCCAACCGATCATTCCAGTTAACATTGACGCGATTAAAATAATCATGCAAACGATTTCTTCATTTTTTAAAGTAGGTTTATATCGTTCTGGTGATAAAAGATGAACACTCTGCATAAAGATAAGTACAAGAATCGTACCTAAAACCCCTTCGACACATAACATAATCCATTCATAAGAATGCAGTGGGTGAATGATTGAGAATATAAACAGTCGAGCAAGACCAATCGATAGAAAAACAAAGACAGGAATTTTTATGTGGTTTTTAACAGACGTGAACCATGTGGCTAATAATAGAAATATAATTAAAGATATCCCAATAAACACGCTTTGAATCATCGAGTAACTCATCGCGCCAATGAATAACGCAAACATTACTTTAACGGCATCTTTCCGGTGCATGCACCATACAGTAGCGAAGAATGCAACAGCAAATGGAGAAATTCCTGCTAAAATAACAGCTCGTCCAAGCAATACCCCAACTAGCATTAATAACCAGCCACGATCAATAAAGATTCCCTTTAACCAGTAATTGAATTGGGCGAGAAATACATGCCATCTTGATACATCTGTATCAAACTCCTTAGTAGCAACACTTTTCATCAACGATCACTCTCCTCTATGCCACATTAAAACATAACTCTCTCTCTTTTTTTGTCAAAATAAGGGGCAGCTATATAAAAATCGTTCGACGCTTTTCTAATAGAGTGATGTTCTTTCTACAAAACAATCATTCAAGATATGAAAACGCTAGCAAAGCTTTTAAAAAATCGTCTATTTCCTTCTGATTTTGTTTGTTGTTTCATGCGTAATTTTCATAAGTGCCAAAAACGAACGATTTTAATGCAGCAAGTAGTTTCAACTAATCTAGCGGAATTATATATTTGTATGGACGTAGCATAAAATACATATGATCATATGTATTAGCATCATAACGTAAACGTATTTCACAAATTATGATCCTATCGATTTAAGCATATGAACGAACATCAGAACTTCTTTCATAAAGTCAAAAACTTTCCATAAGTTTGTCGTTGACATGGACAGGTTCCTATTGTATGATATTGTTTGTGCTTCTCTTGAAGGATATATTTTATCCGTATGGCGGTGTAGCTCAGCTGGCGAGAGCGTTCGGTTCATACCCGAAAGGTCGGGGGTTCGATCCCCTCCGCCGCTATCTAAGAAAACCAACCTCTTTTCTATGAAACTAGAAAAGAGGTTGGTTTTTTATTCAAATGATTTTCTATAGTACTCTCTTTATTGTCTAAACAGCGAAAAACAGATACGAATATATTCGTATCTGTTTTGTTATATGAGTATATTGATTAGAGCATCTTTCATAGACAGCAAATGCTATCCCCTTTTAGCACCTCGACCTCCACGTCTGGATTCCGTGTGCTTCTTCAAAGAGGCTAAACGGTCCTCAGAATCTTTCAAGAAATTATTCATTTTCATTTCAAATGATTCGGCACGTTCGCGACTACTTCTTTGTGGACGAGCTGGTTTATCTTTTGCTTTCTTAATGGATAAGCCAATTTTCCCGTCCTTTTCAACATTAATGATTTTAACCTCGATTTCATCACCAACTGTTAAAAAGTCATTAATATCTTTCACATAACTATCAGCGACTTCACTAATGTGAACGAGTCCTGTTTTGTTTTCCGACAACTCTACAAACGCACCAAAATTTGTGATACCTGTAACCTTACCTTTTACTTTGCTGCCTACTTCAATCGACATAAAAAAAATGCTCCTCCTTATTTTTTGAAAAAATATTCGTTACATCTAGTATAGCCGAGTAAGTGAAGCGGTGTCAATAAGATGGCTCCTCATCCGGTATTTTAAAAATAAGTTCGCCTTCTTTTGAAAAGAAATAATTCGAACGGGCAATTTCTAAAATATACTCTTCATTTTTAAGTAATGAAATTTCCTCGGTCAAGTTGCTTTCAGTATGTTGTAAAGACGCAAGTTCTTCTTGAAGCTCTTCATACTGCTCCTGTTTTTCAGCATGGAGACTCCTCTGCTTTAAATGATACACCGTCATACTCCCAATAGCGAGCACGGCAATGATCGAAAAGAAAACAAGCCGTCTGTATAGGCGCTTTTTTCTTAACTTTTGCCTCTCAACATAAGCGTCATACTGTTTCATATAATTGGTATGCATTCTTGTTACTGAACTTTTCTCCATAGACACGAGCCACTACCTCCTAAGATATGACCATATTTTTTTCCACAAATGAGCTATGTTTTTTATTATACTATAGATCTGCTCTTGTGTGGGGAAAAATTTTGTAATTTCACTTGGAAGTAAGGCATATAGTCTTTTTCCGATCCATCTAACAGGAGAATACACCATTTTTAAGAGGAAGAGAAGAACCGCCCCAACACCTATAAGAATGAACCATAGGCATTTTTTTAATACACGAAATAGAAACTGCATCGGTCGAATGAATAGAAAGATTACAATCTGTTTAATTTTTAAGAAAATCCCTTTTCCGATTCGAATAAACAATTCCAATATCTTCACGTACACACGAGAAAATAATGCTTGATACATGGAAAATCCAAGAAAAAGCGCAACAAATAAAATAAGTCGCAGCTCGCCGGCATTTACTAAAAATAAAACATAATAAAGAATCACAGTTTGCATAAACCAAAAAGAAATTTCGATTCCGTATTTCAGAAAAACACCAGAATCCCATAATGGTGCGAATCTACGTAAAGTATCTTTCGCCAGCCCTAAGTAAATTCCACCTACTATCATTACGAGCATCGTCATAAATTGTACATCTAAACTCATCGGAAGAGTTTGCTAAAGAAGCTTTTAGCTTTCTCCTGTGATTGTTCATCCACATATGAGATTTCATAAACCTTTCCTTTAATCGAAACAATTCCTTTATTGACATCTAAGTTGTTCAGTTGCAAATATTCCCCACGAATAATTAAATAGCCCATAACGGTTTCTAATAAAAATTCTTCATTATCAAAACTATCAACCTCTTTAACCCCAGTAATCTCAAGTGTTTTTCGGTTGTTTACTTGTAGTGTATGACTTTGTCCAACTGCTGGAGAAACTTCTCGCTTATATGGCTCCACTTGTTTCACCTTCCCTCACATACATTCATCTTTTTAATACTTTATGAGAAGGTGGACAAGGTTAGAACTATGAATCACTATTTATTCGTTCTTCACTCACAATTCGGTACAATGTTTCCGCTTCATCTTTCCTGACGACGTCGCGAATGGATTGTACGATCACAGTTACCTTCGTTTGCCCAAATTGAATGGTGATTTCATCATTTACTGCAACATTTGTACCAGCTTTTGCCACTTGACCATTGATCTGCACCCTACCTTGATCTGCCAATTGTTTAGCTAATGTTCTTCGTTTCATTAATCGAGATGTTTTTAAAAACTTATCAAGTCTCATTGTTTTTTCGTCCTTTCTTTTGCTTCTTCCCATAAGCCATGCACTTCATCATCTCCCGCATCTGTTACGCCTTTTCCTTGCATGCGAAGTTGTTCCTCCACATATGAAAAACGAGTCATAAATTTCTCATTTGCATGGTGCAGTGCTAATTCAGCATGTACGTGATAATACCTAGCAATATTTACGAGTACAAAAAACACATCCCCAAACTCGTCTTCGATCTCTTCTTTCGTTCCCTCAGCAATAGCTTCTTTCACTTCTCCTAGTTCTTCTGTTAATTTTTCCCACACGTGATCAACGTGTTCCCAATCGAAACCTACAGCAACTGCTTTTCTTTGAATATCTTCTGAGCGCATAAGGGCAGGACTGTTTTTTGGGATGGAAGCAAAAAAACATTGTTCTATTGACGCTGCTCCCTTTTCTTGTTGCTTAATCATTTCCCACGCTTGTTTCAATTCTTCCTCAGAAGAAAATATGGCACCCCCGAACACATGGGGATGACGGCGAATCATTTTATCTGTAGTAGACTTAATAACATCGTTAATCGTGAAATACCCATTGTCTTCCCCAATTTGACTATGCAGCATAACTTGTAAGAGAACGTCTCCAAGTTCTGCAATAATAGCGTCGTCATCCCCTGCATCAATCGCTTCGATTAATTCATACACTTCCTCAAGTGCATATTTTCTCAAAGATTCATGGGTTTGTTTTTGATCCCACGGACAACCATCTGGCCCTCTTAAGATCGCAATAACATCTCGGAGTGTGTTCCATTGATGGTGAAGCAGTGCATCGTCTACAGGTGGCACGTACACGACCATTAAATTACTTTGCCACACTTCCCGGTCTAATTCTTCAATCGGGAGATAACGCACGACTTCCTCAGGCGTTCCTGCTCGGTCAATGATTGCTACCTCAAAAGATGGTGGTAAATCTTCTAATAATGTTAGTTTCACGTTTGAAGCAACCATTTGGTCATACACTTGGCAAAAAATTGTATGCTGTCGATATGTAACGTCTGAGGGGTCAAATGCAGTTGCGTCAATGAATTGGAATCCATCTATTGGATCCATATGTACCGCTGTAAACACATCATCTAAAAAACTTTTTCCTCCTGAAATATGCACCTTTACTCCTAGTCTCTCAAGCAACAATTCAACTGTTTTCTCCGCAACCATTGGGTGGCCTGGGACTGTATAAATAATCGGGTCTGTCTCTGCAGCTTGTACTAACTCGTCGACAATTTCCTCATACACTTCCCCGAACTGATCATGTTTTTCATACACACGATCAAATGAATGGAATTTCACGCCTTCTTCTTGCAACGTTTTAATCACAGGATGATCCATTGTTCGAGTATATACAGTTTCACTAGCTTCTGTCATTTTTTTATAGATTCCATATGGCAATTGGTCAATCGTGCCGGATCCTAGACCAATCACTTCTATTTGATGCACCAAGATGCCTCACTCCTTACAAACGATATAGTTTTTGAATCATCGTCGAGCCCGGAAATACTTTAATCATGTCTTTCGTAATCAATTGGAACCTGATGCACGCCCACATGTATATATATCCTCCTATACTAACGGCACACGTAATATATAGGAGATGCATCCATCTGCTTGGGGAGGAGATAAGAGAAAATCCAATTTGAGTGACGTACAAAAATGCCCCCATAAGCAAACTTGCAAATAATAGTCCGCGTAATTTCACAATAGGAATCTTCACAATCGTTCCATATGTTTTCCTCATTCGTAAAAGCAAATATACACACACAATTGATACGCTTCCTACAGACGCCCATGCGCTACCTGTAATCCCCCATAATGGGACAAGCCACATATTTAAGAACCATTTAATCATACACATACACCCAATAGCAAGAGCGGTTTCAATCGTTTTCCCAGCTCCTTGCAAAATGGCTATTAAGGTGATTGCTGAGGAACTTAAAATAATCGCCAACACGAGCACACGCAATGCACTTGTTCCAGAGGAATCTGTAAACAACAATGTATTTACTTGTGGAAATAACATAAACAATCCAATGGTTGCCCCAGTAGCAATATAAATACTACAAGCATAGGCAGTTGATATATGTTCTTGTAGATTGTCAGCTTTCTTCTTCCAAGTAGCCGTAGACATTGCTGGAAGTAGAGCTAAAGCAAAGGAAGATCCTAACACTGTCCCGAATTGAATCAACGGTTGGCCCCGATCAAATATTCCTTTCATTCGCATAGCATCCTCTTTTGGGAGTCCATAATTTTCTAGTTGAGGAACGAGTGTAAGTGTGTCCACGAACTGCAACATGAGCAACATCATATGATTCAATGATGCTACGAGTCCAAACAAAATAATCGTTTTTATATAAAAACCCCACTGGATATTCGTTTGTTGTCTTTCTTTAGGAAATGACTCTTTTTGAAAATAGTAGCATCCAATACAGATGGCAGTTATTCCTCCGCAAATGGTTGCTAATACGGCTACATATCCAATCGTATCTACTTGAATCCATCCAACGTATGTAGCATACGCTCCTACAATAATAATGACGACTCGAACAACTTGCTCACCGATTTGGGAATAAGCTGTTGGATGCATTATATTATTTCCCTGGAAATAACCTCGAAACATGGAGGTAAATGGAATAAATAGAAAGACTACACCTGCTAGTTGATAGGGGCCTGTTAATCGATAATCTCCTACCAATTGAGCTAGATTGTCTCCAAAAATGAGTAGACCCATAAAAAACAAGCTACAGATTGCGAGTACAATTAGTCCAATAGGCATCATAAACGACCGGACAGTGACAGGGATATTTTGTAAATCCATATGTGCGCGAGCAATCGAGATGGCGGAAGGAAATCCATATAAAGCCATCATTAACGCGATTCCGAGAATGGGATAAATTTGTTGATATGTATAAAATCCAATATCACCCGTTAAGTTTTGCAGTGGAACACGATAACTCGCACTTAATACTTTACTTAAAATGCCTGCTACCGTTAATATGAGCGCACCTTTCATTACTTGATCTGTATGTTTTTCAGTCATGATAAACGCCCTTCTTTACACATTCGAGTGAGTTTCATAATTACGGATAGAAGCTAGTCGAAGACATCCTGAGACAAACGGAAATACAAGCTACATGAACATAGCATAACATACGGATTATGAAATTCATTGTTGCAAATAGTATACCATACAACCCAAGGGTACATTGCGCTCATTCTGTCGAATTATTTCCCGGGAAATAAAATCCTATGCCTATACCCCAATGATCTTCTGTATGCTTAATTACGCCACATACAATTATTTCGTCGGTTGTAGCTTTATATGTTTTTATTATATGCGGATGACTTGTTGAACTTGAAGGAAAAGGAACTTGATTCCCCTTCAATATGGACCAGGTTTAGATATTCTTCAACAGATGGAGGCGTTGGTTTCAAACATTTTCATAATCTTACAGAGGGTTCCTCGATGATTTTCTTGACGGTGGCTAGGTGCGGATGATTGGTTAGAAGCGTCAAAGTAAGTCGTTGATATGAGCTGGAACTAGGAGGTTTCGCCTTAATCGTCAAAGTAAATCGCTAATTTGAGACGGAACTGCTTTGATTACGCCTAATCGTCTAATTAAATTCGAGATCGGGTCCGGAACTGCTTTGATTACGCCTAATCATCTAATTAAATTCAATTTCGGTGCCGGAACTGCTTTGATTACGTCTAATCATCTAATTAAATTCAATTTCGGTGCCGGAACTGCTTTGATTACGCGTAATCGTCTAATTAAATTCGATTTCGGGTCCGGAACTGCTTTGATTACGCCTAATCGTCTAATTAAATTCGAT
>Ga0079226_10001331_pt1 | contig 18917 bp, 13 predicted proteins | sample Poulit2014_FD_76345 | JGI IMG/M metagenome (GOLD analysis project Ga0079226, IMG submission 76345) | Agricultural soil microbial communities from Georgia to study Nitrogen management - Poultry litter 2014 | ecosystem: Environmental > Terrestrial > Soil > Agricultural land | place: USA: Georgia... | reverse complement strand
GACTTCCCGGCGGGATCGAAAACAACAAGCCACGGCCCAGGTTCGGGCGCTCAAGGCAGAAATAAAGGGGCTTGCCAAATCCGAGCGACGCCAGGCGAAGAAAGACCTGAAAGCGCAGTGGCGGGAACGCAAACAGGAAATCGCTGCCCTTCCCCGTAGCGAGCGCCGCGCGCAGCGGCGGGCATTGAAGCGAGAGAAGAAGATCTATCACCGCCCCCGCCGCTTCACCGCGTGGGGCATGGTCGCCGTCCTTATCGGGGTCGTGGCGTTCGCTGCCGCCCCCTTCGTCGGGGCGGTGAGCAATCTGTTGAGCTTGGACGTGGATTCCTCCACGCCCGCGGCGGTCGACGCACGGCAAGCGGCGCAGGAGATCTCCGCGGGCGTGGCCGATGAAGGTCTGGTCCTTCTGCAGAACGAGGATGGAACGCTCCCGCTCGCGGAGGACAGAATCAACGTTTTCGGCTTCGAATCGTTCAACCTCCGCTACGGCGGCGCGGGATCCGGGGCCGCCGACCTGTCCTCGGCGAGCACGCTCTATGAGGCGCTGGATGCGCACGGGGTCACCGCGAATCCCGACCTCATCGCCGCCCACGAAGAAGCCGGGGCAGCCTCAGAGGCGGACTCCTCGCCCGGCCTCATCGGCCTGGTCAAGTCTTGGCTCACCCGGGATTCGGAAACTGAGCCGGCGCCCGACTACCTCACCCCGGACGTGCTCGCCCAGGCGCGGGAATATGCCGAGACGGCGATGATCGTCGTCGGCAACGATGGAGCGGAGGCGGTGGATTTCACGCCGGATCAGCTCCGACTCACCTCCCACCAGGAGGACCTGGTTGAAAAGGTGGCCGATGCGTTCGAGGAGGTGATCGTCGTGGTGAACTCCGGGAACCAAATGGAACTCGGCTTCCTAGAGGAGCACCCGTCGATCACGGCGGCCGTGTGGATCGGCACGCCCGGCCCGTTCGGCGGGGAAGCGCTCGCCCGCACTCTTACCGGAGAGGTGAACCCCTCCGGGCGCCTTCCGGTCACTTACGCCTACGACGTCGAGTCCGCCCCCGCCGTGGAGAACTTCGGCGATTATCGCTACTCCAACGCCAATCGCGCCTTCCTCGACTATGAGGAGGGCCTCTACGTGGGCTACCGGTTCTACGAAACGTATTTTCAGGACGACGAGGCCGGCTATGCCGAAGCCGTCCAGTTCCCGTTCGGTCACGGACTGAGCTACACATCATTCGAATGGGCAGCGGCCGAGCCGGCCGTCACCGAGGAGGACGTGACGATCACGGTCGAGGTGACGAACACCGGGGAGGTCGCGGGTAAGGACGTCGTGCAGATCTACGCGAGCGCGCCGTATCAATCGGGCGGCGTGGAAAAGCCGGCGACCGAACTCGTGGGATACGCCAAGACCGAAACGCTTGAGCCCGGAGACTCCCAGGACGTCTCGGTCGAATTCCCGGTCCGTGACCTTGCCTCCTGGGATTCACGTGCGGGTGGCTACGTGCTCGAGGAGGGGGAATACGAGCTGAGGGTAGCAACGGACGTGCATTCGCCGGTCACCACACACGTGGTCGACTTCGATGAGAAGGTCTACGACACCGACGAGGTGACGGGGGCGCAGTTGCAGAACCGGTTTGCTGACCTCCACGGCGATCTGACCTTCCTTTCGCGGGAGGACTGGCAGGGCAGCTACCCCCAGAGCCCCGAAGGCGAACGCACCGCGAGCGAGGAACTCCTGGCAGAGATGGAGCCGACCTTCACCCCGGCGGACGGTCCGGCACCGGATTACGGTGCGGACAATTCCTTGCCTCTCTCCGACCTTGCCGGCGCGCCCCTGGGCGATCCGCGGTGGGAAGACTTCCTGGATCAGCTCACGCTGGATGAGCAGATCGATCTATTCATCAACGGTGGCTGGAAGACCGCCGAAGTCGAACGCCTGGGAATCCCTGCGGCAACGTTCCTCGACGGCCCCGCGGGCCTCAACTACTTCTTCGGTGATTTCGAGGCAGCGGCCTTCCCGACCGAAGTGGTGGTCGCCGCGACGTGGAACAACGACCTCGCTCACGCGATCGGCGATGCGGTGGGAGCGGAGGCGCAAGCCTACGGCGCCCAAGGGTGGTACGCGCCCGGGATGAACCTGCACCGAAGCCCTCTGGGTGGGCGGAACTTCGAGTACTTCTCCGAGGATCCGTTGCTCACGGGAAAGATGGGCGCGGGCATGATCGCCGGGGCGCAATCCCACGACATCGCGGTATTCATGAAGCACTTCGTGCTGAACGATCAGGAGATCAACGCCCGCTCCGGGGTCAACGTGTGGGTGAGCGAGCACGCGCTGCGAGAGCTGTACCTACGGCCCTTTGAAATCTCCGTGAAGGAGGCGGAAGCCACGGGGGTGATGTCGAGCTTCATCCACCTCGGGCCCCGGTGGGCGGGTGGGCATGAGGCGCTCCTGGGCGAAGTGCTCCGGGGCGAGTGGGGTTTCGAGGGGCTCGTGACGACCGACGCCGTGCTGGGATCCTTCATGGACCCGGAACAGGCTGCGCGAGCAGGGAACGACATCATGCTCTCCACGGTCCTTCCCGGGGCGGAAAAGAGCCTCCGCTCCGCGTTGGAGGAGGACCCGGCTGGCCTGGGCTGGGCACTACGCGAGCGCGTGCACCAGATCCTGCATACAGTGGCAAACTCCTCGGCTATCGATTCACCCGCGGGGGCGGGGTGAGCCGGAGTCAGCCGGTGAAGAAGTCTGGGTAGAGCGCCATCGCCGCGTCGAACCATTGGTCGTAGTCTGCTGGGCAGAGGAAACTCGTTCCGTGGACCATGATCGAAATCAGATTCACTTCGAGTGCTTCTCGCTCATCGCCCTGAAAGTCCTCCAGCAGGAGCTGGTAGAGCGGTGAGGTGGCCAGGTGTGATTCCAGGACGAACACATCCACCTCGTGAGAATTGAGGATCGCAGTTTCACATGCGTCGAAAGTGAGGGCAAGAGCAACCTGCTCCAGGTCCTCGCGCCACTCGTCTCCACTGGCGATCGTGAGATCGCGCTGGGATTCAATGAAATCCTTCTGCTCCTGAGTCGCCGTCTGGGTCAGCATTTCGCCTGGGGGCACCTGTTGCTCGTCAAAGAACTCATCGCGTTCGACGAATGCTGGTTCTAAGAGCGCCTCATCTACGGAGGTTACGCCGTCGTCGGTATCCTGTTCTTGCCCCTCGTAGCTGCGTGAGGGGTTCCCGGAGGGATCAGATGCGCCGGACTGCTCGGCGGCCGCAGGAAGCGAACCCGGATCGGCCTCATTGTTCGCCGCGGCGGAACAGCCGACGAGGGCGGCAGCGATGAAACCTACGGCAGCTGCTCTTGCGTGGAAGCCCGGCATTCGAATCTCCTGTGAAGGTGCGTTGGTGGAGACAACCTACCTGGCAGCGGAGCGGGCTCGGTATTACCGTCACCTGGTTGTGGACGCGATCCCCCGCACAGAATTGCTGTGGATATCGCCGGATCCGTCACCACATTGACACCTCGTATGTCTGGCTATGTTCCACAACGCGTGCCTTCATCTTCCGCCGGTTGTCAGCGTCGCATTGTCAACCCCGGGTGCCTGCGGAGTAGCCCAGGGTCGTCAAGAGCGGGTTGAACGGGAACGTGGCCGCAGCCTCCCGGACCCCGGGCGGCCGTCTTGGCTGCTCTCCTTCGAGCCTTGATCCCGGTTGCTTGATGCAGATCAGGAGCCTGGCGGCGGTGAGGTGCTCGCGCGCGCGATGAGTTCAACCGGAAGAAGGATGCGGTTGTTGTGGGGAGAGTCGCTATCGATTTGTTCGATGAGCATCGATACCAGGCGCTCGCCGACTTGATGGAAGTCCTGCGCGACCGAAGTGAGCGGCGGCGCGTAGAAGGCCGCCTCCGGAATGTCGTCGAACCCGATCACTGAAACGTCTTCGGGGATTCGAAATCCGGCCTCATTGACCGCGCGGTAGAGCCCGAGGGCAACCTGATCATTTGCGCAAAAGACTGCGGTTACTTCCCGAGATTTGATTTTTTCGACGAGAGCGAGTCCGTTGATGTAACCGGAACGCGCGTCCCAATCTCCGACTAGTGGATCCGGGACGAAGAGGCCCGCTTTCTTAAGGGCACACTCCCAGCCCTCATACCGCTCTTGGGCCGGTAGTGACCCCGACGGGCCGCTGATGTGCGCGACACTGCGATGGCCGAGCTCCAAAAGGTGCTTGACCGCCTCGATGGCACCCGATCGTTGGTCGGTAGCGACTGCGGGATAGTTATCTGCAAACCGGGAGTCCGACACGACTACGGGAACCTGCGGGGGAAGAGCAAGCGAGCCGGCCTCGATAGATTCGGCGCGAATGATAATGAGGCCGTCTATGGCTCGGGATGCAAGGCCGGCGGCAGCGGCGCTGACGTCGGCCGACGTGGGCGAGGAAATATCGACCAGGGACACCCCGAATCCTTGTCGCTGTGCGGAGTCAACCACGGCCTCGATCGTGCTGGACTCACCCGTGCGTGCAAGTTGGTGGGCAACGACCCCGATCGTGCGAAAGGATCCGTGTTTGAGCGCACGCGCTGCTGAGTTGGGTACGTAACCGACGGTGCGCATCGCGTTGAGCACTCGTTCGCGGGTTGCTGGTCGAACGCCCTGGTATCCCGTGGAAACGCGGGAAACGGTCTGTGCGGAAACTCCCGCGACTTTCGCCACGTCAGCGATAGAGGGGGCGCCGGTTGTCGACTTTGCCCGAGTCGTCGTCGGCTTCTGTGGAGTTTCCAAGGAAAACGAGATCCTATCCGTGCTGGTCTGAGATAGCGCCGATGCTGATGTTGACAGCCTGCGCCTGCAGTGACAGTATCAGAATAAATGTTTACGTAAACATTTGCTGTTAGAGGAGTCAGCGCAATGACGACAATTGCAACGGGGGCAACTGTCAAGGCGAGCAAGCCCAAACGCAACTGGCGGCCCTGGACATTCATGGGCCCGTTCATGTTGGTGTTCGCTCTCGTCTTCATCGCGCCCATCGCGTACTCGATAGTCATCAGCATGTTTCGCGATCAACTCGTCGGTGGGACGGTGTTCGTCGGTCTCGACAACTACGTCCAAGCGCTGCAGGATCCGAAACTCTGGCAAGCACTCACCCGAGTCTCGCTCTTCCTTGTCGTTCAGGTCCCGATCATGCTCGGCATCTCACTCCTCGTGGCGCTGGCGATCGATAGTGCCAGGCTGTACGGGTCCAACTTCTTCCGAATCGCGATTTTTATGCCGTACGCAGTTCCCGCCGTGGTTGCGAGCCTGATGTGGGGTTTCATGTACGGCACGCGTTTTGGTCTGATCGGCAACATCAACGAGGCCTTCGGGCTATCGATCCCCTCACCACTTGCGCCCGAGTGGATCTTGGCCGCGATAGGGAACATCGTCACCTGGGAATTCGTGGGTTACAACATGTTGATTTTCTATGCGGCGCTACGGGTCATTCCCCACGATCTGTATGAAGCCGCGGAGATCGACGGTGCGGGGCAATGGCGAGTGATCACGGCCATCAAGATCCCTGCGATCCGTGGTGCATTAGTGATCGCAACGATCTTCTCGATCATCGGTTCCTTCCAACTGTTCAACGAGCCGAGCATCCTGGAGTCGCTCGCCCCGAACGCGATCACTTCCTACTTCACCCCGAACCTCTACGCATACAACCTCTCCTTCTCGGGTCAGCAATACAGTTACGCCGCTGCGGTGGCGATCATCATGGGACTCGTCACGATGGCAATTGCGTACGCCGTACAGCTTTCTGGTTCTCGGAAGGGTGCGTAACGATGGCAACGGCAACAAGATCCCGCAAGCCCAAGTACCCGAAGTTACGGTCTCGCCGCGGCTCCACCGTGGCGAAGCCTCGCAAGAATCTGCTCCTGACCGCCTTGACGGGCATCGTCTTGGTGTATTCGTTGATCCCCCTGATCTGGCTATTGATCAATGCAACGAAAACCCAAGGGTCTCTGCTCAGCAGTTTCGGCCTCTGGTTCTCGGGCGACTTCGCGTTATGGGAGAACATCCGCGCCGCGCTCGAATACAACAACGGCGTCTTCGGTCGTTGGTTCGCGAACACGGTGCTGTACGTTGTCGTCGGTGCGGGCGGAGCAACGTTCCTCGCGCTCATCGGGGGCTACGCTCTGGCGAAGTTCGACTTTCCGGGCAAACGCGGCGTTTTCGCGGTCGTCATCGGCGCTGTTGCTGTACCGGGAACCGCGCTCGCAGTTCCCACGTTCCTGATGTTCTCTAAGTTGGGAATGACGAACACACCATGGTCAGTCATCATCCCCTCGCTGATCTCCCCCTTCGGGCTTTATCTCATGTGGACCTTCGCAGCGGAAGCGATACCCACCGAACTGCTGGAAGCAGCGCGAGTAGATGGAGCCGGCGAATGGCGGACCTTCTTCTCAATTAGCTCGCGGTTGCTTGCCCCGGGCGTGGTGACCGTCTTGCTGTTCACCATGGTCGCGACGTGGAATAACTACTTCTTGCCGCTGATCATGCTGAAGGATCCCAAGTGGTACCCACTCACTCTGGGCCTCAAGGCCTGGAACGACCAGGCGGCAACGGCGGGCGGCGAGGCCATCTTTAACCTCGTGATCGCAGGGTCACTGTTGACGATCATCCCACTCATCATCTCCTTCCTGTTACTTCAACGCTTCTGGCAGTCCGGATTGGCTGCGGGCAGCGTCAAGCAATGATTCCCTCTGAGATCTCACACGGAAATGAGGAAAAATGTACAGAACGAAAAGGCAGCGGCTCTTTGCGGGTGTCGCAACGGCTACCAGCGCGGCACTGCTTCTAGCGGCTTGCGGCTCCGGGAGCGATTCCGGCGACGGGGGCGGCGCTGACGCAGGTGTGAGCGAAGACGTGCTCGAAGAAGGCGGAGCTATCACCGTCTGGGCATGGGAGCCCACCCTGGAAGACGTCGTTGAGGACTTTCAGGACGAATACCCGAACGTGAAAATCGATCTCGTCAACGCCGGAACGGGAGACGATCAGTACACGGCCTTGCAGAACGCAATTGCGGCTGGCAAAGGTCTTCCCGATGTCGCTCAGGTCGAGTATTACGCCCTCTCCCAGTTCGTACTGGGCGAAGCGCTCGCGGATCTGACGGAATTCGGAGCTGCAGACTTCGATGGCACCTTCACCCCGGGACCATGGGATGTCGTGAACCAGGCTGACGGGGTATACGCCTTGCCCATGGACTCCGGCCCGATGGCCCTGTTCTATAACAAAGCCGTGTTTGACGAACACGACGTAGAGGTTCCTGAAACCTGGGAAGACTTCGAACAGGCTGCGCGGGACTTGAAGGACGCGGACTCCTCCATCGCCATCACGAACGATGCTGGGGATGCGGGGTTCACCACGAGTCTCATCTGGCAGGCCGGGGGACGTCCGTTTGCGGCTGAGGGAACCGATGTCACGATCAATCTCGACGACGAAGGCACGAACACGTTCGCAGAGTTCTGGAACACGCTCATCGACGACGAACTGGTCGCTCCGATCTCCTCGTGGAGCGATGAGTGGTATCAGGGCCTTGGCGATGGCACTATTGCCACCCTCGTTATTGGCGCCTGGATGCGCGGGAACCTCGAATCTGGAGTGGAAGCCGCTCACGGCGACTGGGCTGTAGCGCCGATGCCGCAGTGGGCTGAAGGGGAACAAGTCACTGCTGAAAATGGTGGTAGTTCCCTCGCGATTCCCGCGGACGCAGAAAATACAGAGCTCGCCTACGCATTCCTTGAATACGCCACGGCCGGTGACGGCGCGAAGACTCGTATCGAGGGCGGCTCCTTCCCTGCTACTACTGCGGATCTCGAAGCTGATGAATTCACTGAAACCGAGTTCGACTATTTCGGTGGTCAGAAGGTGAACGAGGTACTCGCTGAATCCGCTACTCAGGTAGCCGAAGGCTGGCAGTACCTGCCTTACCAGGTCTACGCGAACAGCATCTTCAACGACACCGTCGGCAAGGCCTACGTCTCGGACGCCACCCTTGAAGAAGGACTGGCGCTGTGGCAAGAAGAGCTCGTCCAGTACGGCTCACAGCAAGGCTTTGAGGTCTCAGAGAACTAATAGGAAATAAATCTGCTTCCCGTGTATGGGGCGCTGATGAGGAGAAATGAAGAAATTTTCTATCGGATCGGAATCTTTCGAGCTCGACGGTACGCCGTTGCAGATCATTTCGGGGGCGATGCACTACTTCCGCATCCACCCGGATCTGTGGAAGGAGAGGATTGCAACTGCCAAGAAGATGGGTCTAAATACGATCGAGACCTATGTTGCTTGGAACTTTCACTCTCCCCGGCGAGGTGAATTCAACCTCGAAGGCCAACGTGATTTCGCAAGGTACTTGCGCCTCATACACGAAGCAGGGATGAATGCAATTGTGCGGCCCGGCCCGTACATCTGCGCCGAGTGGGATAACGGAGGTATCCCAACATGGCTCTCTGCCACCCCAGGGGTAGAGATGCGTCGCACCAACACTCCCTACCTCGAAGCGGTTGCCGAATACTTCGACGCGCTTCTGCCCGTGATCGAACCCCTCCAGGTCGATCAGGGGGGACCCGTTCTGATGGTCCAGGTGGAAAATGAATACGGAGCCTACGGTAACGACAAGGACTACCTGCGCACCCTCGTGACAATGATGCGAGATCGAGGCATCACAGTCCCTCTGTTCACATGCGACCAGGCGGACGATGAGATGCTCAGCAACGGTGGCCTTCCCGAACTGCACAAAACCGCAACGTTCGGCTCTAGAAGCAAGCAGCGCCTCCAGATCCTCCGCAGGCACCAACCTACTGGGCCGCTCATGTGTATGGAGTATTGGAACGGCTGGTTCGACGCGTGGGGCCAGGACCATCACGTCACTGACCCGGAGGCGTCAGCAAGCGACCTGCAGGACCTGCTCGAAAGCGGTGCCTCTGTGAACTTCTACATGGTTCACGGCGGTACGAACTTCGGCTTCACGAACGGCGCCAACGATAAGGGCAACTACCGCCCGACGATCACGTCCTATGACTACGATGCACCGATGGCAGAGGACGGGACGCCAACGGCGAAGTACGACGCTTTTCAGAGCGTCATCTCTGACCACCTGGGCGTCGAGGCCGAACGTGTAGAACGTCGGAAGGCGGCTCCCGAGGTTGCGGTTGATGCGCCGGTCCACGGCGTGCCCGTGTGGTCATTAATCGACGGCGAAGTGGATCTACACGACTTCGACCGCGTCCCGACCCATGAAGAATTCGGGGCCTTCAACGGCTTCACCCTCTACCGCTCCCGAGTCCGCCTTGAAACAGGTGGGGTACTCGATGTCGGGGAAGTACGCGATCGTGCCCAAGTGTTCTGCAATCGGGTCCCTGTTGGAGTCCTCGATCGCAGTCAGGACGACCGCGCCCTGACGCTGCCCGCTCTTGAGGGAGAAGTCGCCCTCGAGATCCTCGTCGAAGACCAAGGACGCGTGAACTACGGTCCCCGGATCGGGGAAGCCAAGGGACTCATCGGTCCGGTCCGGATCAATGGCGAGGCGATCGAGGACTGGCAGGTAGCGCTCCTGCCGGTTGACGACTGGGCACAGCGAGTCACCAAGGAAGCTACCGGGCAGAGAGCGTGGCAAGGTCCGCTCACGGGGCCAGCGTTTTACGTGTGGCAGCTTCCGAAGATGGTCCGCGCCGATCACTTTTTGCTCACCACCGGATGGGGGAAGGGCAATGCGTGGGTCAACGAATGGAACCTCGGGCGTTATTGGGGGAAAGGACCTCAGCAGACCCTTTACGTTCCGGCACCAACCTTGACCGGTAGCGAAGACTACCTAGTCACTTTCGAGCTCCTCGCGGCGAAGGAAGAAGCTGCGCAATTCGTGCGTGCTCCGCAATGGACGATGACTAGCGCGGACTAATTCTAAACGCAGTAACCAGTTCTGGGGTGGGTAGTCAACTTCGGGCTGCCCGCCCTCAAAAAAGAAAAATAGATACAGGAGATAGCCATGACGAAGAAGTTGCGGTGGCGCTCAGGGGCAGCGATGGGTGTGGCGTTCACGCTCGCTGCTGCCTCTGTAGCGTTCGATGTGGCCGCGCCGGCACCTGCCGAGGCAGCAGATTCGGTGTCGGTGACACCCAATCCGTGGTACCAGAGCGAACCCTTTGAGGGGTGGGGGACCAGCCTTGTCTGGATGGCGAATGCCACCGGCGGCTACCCCGACGAGTTGCGGGAGGAGCTCTACGAGCTGGTCTTCGGCGAAGAAGGGCTCAACCTCAACATCGCGCGTTACAACGTTGGCGGGGGGCACGCATCCGACGTAACGGACTACCTGCGGGCAGGCGGCGCCGTCGAAGGATATTGGGCCGAGGACCTCGAGGGGGATCTTTACGGGGAGCCGACAACCGTAGAGAATCGTGACGAGATACTTGGTGCGTGGGACCCGGATAACCCTGAGCACTACGACTTCGAGGCCGATGCGACCCAACGCTGGTGGGTGGAGCGGCTCGCTGAAGACGACCGCATCAGCCACTGGGAGCTTTTCGCTAACTCGGCTCCGTACTTCATGACCGAGAACGGTTACGTTTCCGGCGGCGAAGACGCCAACGCCGAACAATTACGCCTCGACGCGATGGACGACTTCGCGGGCTACCTCGTGACGGTGGCGGAGTTTCTTGAAGAAACGTACGGCATCGACGTCGCTACGATCGACCCCTTCAACGAACCGAATACGGATTATTGGTCGACCTGGTTCGATGACGACGGCGTGCCCACCGGCGGGCGGCAAGAAGGAATGCACGTCGGACCAGAGCGACAAAACCTTATGATCAAGGCACTCGCCGAGCGTCTCGGGCAGGCAGACACTACGACCGAGACGGGCATCTCCGTGATGGATGAGACCCACCCCGACCGGTTCGTGACGAACTGGCGCGGCTACGATGAGGAGTCGAGAGCCAGCGTCGACCAACTCAACGTACACACCTACGGCACGGGGTCGCGCCGGGTGGTGCGTGACATCGCTCAAGGGGCGGACAAACCACTATGGATGAGCGAAGTCGACGGCAGCTGGACGAACACCTTTGATCCGTTCGCGATGGAAAACGGACTCGGAATCGCTGAACGGATCCAAAGCGACCTGCGCGAACTTGAGCCGAGCGCATGGGTCCTCTGGCAGCCCATCGAAGATCTCTACAACATGGAAGCCACGGGTGAAGATCTCAACTGGGGCTCGATCTTCGTGGACTTCGACTGCGTGGAAGGCGACGACGGGGTGTGGCGGTCAGAGCGGCGTATCGCAGATGCGGACGGTGATCTTGACAAGGTTCCTGAGTGCGGAATCAAGCAGAATATCAAGTTCGCGACTATTCAGAACTTCACAAAGTTCATCAACCCCGGCGACACTCTCATTGCCACGGATTCCACCGAAACCACGGCGGCGATGAACGAGGCGGACGACGCTCTCACGCTCGTGTACCGCAACCCGGCGAACTCCGCACGCAGCGTTGACATCGACCTTTCTGGTTTTGCACATGCTGACGGCGCCGAGGCGACGACGTACACCACGACCCAGGGTAGCGATGAGCCGTTGGAGAACGCCCTCGTCGAAGCAGGCGCGGGATCTGTTACCGATGACTCGCTCACTATCGACGTCCCGCCGAGTTCCGTGACCACGGTGGTGATTGACGGCGTCGGCGGGATCGCCGAGGACGCCGGTGCGATTGACGACGGCGGGTCTTACCTCCTCGTAGGCGAGCAAAGTGGCAAGCCGCTCACCGCAGGGGACTCACCCGCCACCCACATCGAAGAACTCGCAACGACGGCCGATGAAGCGGGCCAGCAGATCTGGACGCTCCATGAAGCGCCCGCTCAGGAACGGCAGGCACTGCGTTCATATGTGCTTGAGACTCAAGAGGGGAAGGTTCTGGGAGCCACTGAAGACGGCACGGATTTGCGTGAGCTCAGTGTGAAGGAAGCGGTCAACAATTCCGAAACGCGGTGGATCCTCACCACTGAGGATGGTCATCGCTGGCAGTTCGTCAATGCTGATCTTGCTCAATCTCTCGAAGTCGGAAACCAAGAAACGGCGGACGGCTCGAGTGTGGGCACCTGGGACTCATCCGGGGAGAGCCACCAGCGCTGGCAGATCCGTGATCTGGCGAGTACAGGGAGCGAACCGGTCCATCTCACCACTCTTGCTGGTGTCGCGCCGTCCTTGCCAGAACAGGTAGTTCCCACGTACGAGTGGGGAAGCGGACAACCAGCCGACGTTGTATGGGACGACGTTGACGACGAGGTGTGGGAGTCCACCGGAGACGTTACGGTTCGCGGCACCGCGACGGACGTGTTCGGAAACGAGATTGACGCCGTTGCTGAAGTCTCCGTCGGTGGATACACGACCACGGACCCGGTTTCAGTGACTGTGCGTGAAGGCGTGGCGCTCACCGAGGTGCAGGACGCGGCCCCTACCCAGGTGCCAGCACGGGTCGGGGCCTCCGCTCTCACCTTCAGCGTCGACGTCGAATGGGACTTCACTGAGGTCGACGGCGATGCTTTCGAAGAGACCAGCGTTGTGAATGTACCTGGAACGGCCGTGTCGAACGACGGAGAAGATCTGCCGGCGACGCTCGCCGTGATCGTCACCGAAGCGGAACCGTTCAACATCGCGCCGACCGAGCACACGTCCGCTGAAGCGACGTTCGTGGAACCGGGGTATTCGATCGATGACACCCGCAATGAGGTTCTCGATGACAAAGCCTGGTCGAACTGGAAATCAGGTGAAAAGAACGAAAGCGACACTCTCACGTACACGTTCGACGCGGATTACGACCTCGATTCGGCGAAACTGTATTTCTACAGAGACGGTGACCATACCTCGTGGGCAGAGGCAGTCGCGTTCGAATACCAGACTCCGGAAGGGGACTGGTTGACGGTGCCCGGATACGAGTCTGCACAGGAGATTGAAGATCCCACTGACGGTAGCGCTCCAATGGTTGAGGCGGACCTTACTGACGTTCCTGCCAGTACTGGTCTGCGGGCGGTACTACATGCCAAGGCGAACACCCACATGATCGTTTCCGAGATGGAGATCTACGCGCTCCAGGCAGGACCTTCCGATATCGCTGACCTCGCGACTCTTCGGGTGAACGGAGAAGAAGTGTCAGGATTCGATCCGGCAGTGTTCGAGTACGCGGTTGAGAGTGAAGGGAAACGGTTCCCGCTCATACACGCGGTAGCCGTTGACTCGCAAGCCACGGTGGAAATCACCCAGCCGACCGAAGCCGACCCAACGGCTCAAATCGCGGTGACCTCCGCTGATGGCACCACCACGCAGACCTACGAGGTCACGACCGACCGAAAGGTCGGGGTGGAAAACGTAGAGATCCTCGGAGATGTGCGGGTTGGGGAAACCGTTCGGGCGCATGTGAGCACCGATCCCAGTGACGCAGAGCTCGCTTATGAGTGGCGTATCGACGGCGATCCTGTCGGGAAGCAAGACGGTGGCGAGAGCCTCACGATTCCCGAGGGAGTAGCGGGGTCCGACCTGGAGCTTCGCGTCACCGCCTCCGCTGACGGCTTCGCCGAGGGGGAGGGAGTTTCCGACCCCATAGCCATTGTTGAGGCCGAAGAGGAAACCCCTGGCGAAGAGGAGGGGTCTGACGGTGGTGATGGGTCAGGCGGCCCTGAGGGTCCAGGTGAAAACGGCGACTCCGACGAAGACCCCGAAGGAGGAGCCGGTGACGCGTCCGGGCAGGAGGCCGACGGCGACGAGGAGAACGGCAGCCTTCCCGATACCGGGTCACAAGTCCCGTGGGGGCTCGTTGGCGTTTCGCTGCTAGCACTCATTGCAGGAGGAACGCTGTACCGTGCTCGACAGACGAGCTAGATCCCGATCGGGAGAGGTGGAATAAGTAATCCGGGTGGGCTCGGGAAGCGGGCCCACCCGGATTCTTATTGGCGGTTGTCCTGGCGCCGTTAGACTGCGCAGCAGACGAAAGTCGACGGAAGCACTAGGGGGTCAGGTCCTTTTGGGGGTGTACGGCACCTATTGGTGATCCTTCGATTTTGATGCCCCGCGGGATCGGTTGTGTTCACCTCCTTGGAGTCGTCGATGGAGGCATCATCGAGGCCAAGCCGTTTTGATTCGGCTAGAACGATGGAACCGCGGTCGGGAAGTATCCCCACGACGTTAGTGCGCCGGTGGATCTCCTTATTCAATCGTTCATTGGGTTTGGTGGATCAGATCGGGCGCGTAACTTTTTGGGACTCCTTTGGGATACCGGCAGTAGAGCAGAAGCGACAGAAAACCGCAGATCAGTGCGCGACTACTTTTGCGCCCCCACAGCGTAACGTTCTCCGCGTGAAGGCGAAGTTGCTCAGCACAATCGCTCCAGAATGACATCGGCAAGATGCGCGCGTAGTTCTGGGATATCGAGAGTGCCCGTGCGCCGATCGCGGCCCGTGTCGAGATCATCGTCCTGAGGCGTTGCGAAGGTTCGCATCGCAACGATCCAGGGCCACGGTTTCCCATCGTGCTGCTCGAGTACGGCGGTCGGGATTCGATTGGCCCCTTCCCCAATTCGGATGAAGCCTATCTCGGTCGCTCACTGGCCGCGAATGTCGCGTTCGAAAGCCCCTTGAGAAGCGGGGAGGATGTCAGTAATCGTATGCAGAGAGGTTTGGCTGCGAAACGTTTGCAAGGCGCTGGCTGTGGCGAACGCGGCGAAGTCCTCCCAGGCCAGACCGATACTTTCGGTGTGGGTCATCGGGTGGAAGTTGAGTTGAACGGCGCCTTCGAGGGCGTGATCGACCACTAGGGTGACCGCGTTGTGTTCATCGTGAAACAGCGCGAGTGGGGTGGCTGCCCGGGCACTACCCTAAGGAGTCCCACCACCGGGCTCAAGAGAATAGCGAGGATACCGCCGCCAATGGACAGCACCTGGTAACTCGTGGCGTGCATGACGGCCCCGGACACCATCCCGCCGCCGGCACCGGCGAGCGCAATGAGCACATCGATGGTGCCCTGTGTCTTGGGCCGGTTCTGCGGCACGGTTGCATCGACCACGAACGCTCTGCCCGCGACCAGACCGAAATTCCACCCGAGGCCGAGCAGTGTTCGTAGCTCGCCTGCCCTACGCGGGAATGACTAGTAACGGCGTAACGGCTACGCAGGGGCGAGTTGCGGCCCCAATGGCTCGAGAAACCGTACCTTGATTGCGCCACGTGCCCCGGAGTCAGAGAGCTGGTAGGTGCTGATGACCCGGTCCGGAATGGGAATGCCGCCATCGGGCATGATGAATATGTGGGTGAGTTTGAGGTCGCGTATGAAGTCATCGGTGGAGTTCTCCCAGCCGACCGTCTTCTTCTGCTCCCACGCACGAAACAGCTGCGCCGCCGTCGACCCTTGCTTGTTCACGCCGCGAGCGATGGTTTCGCGGCCAAGGCTGTCAACGAAGTTGAGGTTGTCGAGCACCATGTCGATGTCGTTGACGGCTCCCTCGCCGAACTTTTCTGGGAAGGCGATCTCGATCCGCAGGGGGAGTCGAATGCGTTCGAATGTGACCTCGGTATCTATCGCGCCACGCTCCCCAAGCTCGTTCAGAGTCGAAGGTCGAAGGTGCCGACTCTTCACTGGAGTGCTCATGTGCCTGACTCCGAACTCAGCGCCTCCTCAGCGAGAAGGTCGGTGATGGTCTTCTTGATCTCCGCTTCAGTTTCGAAGAAGTCCTCCACGGTCGCATCGAAAAGTTCGTGACCGAGTTTGTACGCCGAGGTCGTGTTTTCAAGACTTTGAGAGACGAGCGAGTAAAGTCCGCGAGCTGCCGTGTGGGTTCCGCTGGATCCTAAGCCGATGTCAGCGTTGCGGTAGGTCGGATTCAGCGGCGGGCTGCCGAGGGTTGTGGAGGCCGCGGCCAGCACGTCCTCGATGTGGGCCATGTTGTTGGAGACGATCTCGGTATCCGAGCGGTCCATGTCAATGTTGCCTTCATCGGTCGAATATTCGCCCAGAGTAAACGCGCTCAGATCGAAACTCTCGAGGTCGTCGTCCATCGCGCTGGAGGTGTCGGTGAGCATCGTTTCCAGCGCCTCCTCTTGCTCACGGATCGTCGTGTTGAGCGTTTCCAACGCGGCATCGAGGGAGTTGAGGATCTCCCCGTACGAACCCCCAGTGACGTCGGTATCAGCAGATATTGCTTCCACGGCACTGTTGGCGGCTGCCGCCACGGTGCTCAGCGCGGCAACCGTGGCAACGGTGCCGGTGCCCGCCGTGACAACCGAGGCCACAGCTCCTGCTACAGCGCCGACAACAGACAAGAGCACCCTAGTGTTTGCCGCTGCCGCCTCGCCCGCCCGCTGGCTCCACGCGCTGTGCGCGCTTGCACAGATAGCGGCGACGTCTTCCCGCGCCGCGGGCCACATCTCTCGCTGAGCTGCGTAATTCGCTTCTAAGATGACGCATCCACTCCCAAGCCCCTGCGTCACCTCAGATAGCTGCGTGTAGTACTTGTCGAGGAACGGGCTCTTGAAGCTTCCCTTGAAGTTGTTGACCACTACCTCATGGATCGTTTCGTTCGACGTCGCGATTTCACCGCTGCCTTCCACGGAAGTGCGAACATCGGAATCGCCAAGCATGGCAGCAGTGGTTTTGACGTCCGTCCGAGGTTCATCACACTTCGTGCCGTCGGGAAGATCGAGCCATTTGGATACCGTGTTATCGATCGCGGCGCGGATCTGATCGAAGCCATCTGCTACCGAGTGGCTGACGCCGTTGCCATCTCCGCCGCCGTTCCCGTTCGCGTCGGGGCGGTTATAGAAGTTGAGCATCCAACTCCACTTTGAGTAGATCCGACGAGATCGACTTTGGTAGGGACGAGAAGCCTTAGTTCGGGCGGTCGACGATAACCCGGGGCCGACGGCGTCCTTCTCATCGGCCTATACTCAGTGGGGCTAACAGCGACGTCAGTTGCATCAACACGGCTGTGGCCAGCGATGATCCGCGTGTTTGCAGGCAAAGAGCGGGGGGCGGTCTTGCTGTTTAACGTAGGGAATCAAGGGGAGAAGACATGGAGAACCCTGCTGACCCCGCAGCAGTTGGAGAGTCAGAAGGCCCTCACGGAGGTGCCCAGCCCCATCGGCGCCGAATCATTGTTGCTCTATGGCTGGCGATCGCCACGCTCGTCATTACAGCCGCATTGTTCCCGCTATTCTCCGTCGTTGCGACCTACGCGGGCCTCTTCCTTGTGCTCCGGCTTCTCGCGGCGGGTTCGGGCTTGGTCGCCCTCGCCTTGGCTCTATATGCCCGCAAACGCCGGTATTTTGAAGACCCCGGGAATTGGTCGCTGGGATTTGGTTCTCTCGGTCTCCTCCTCAACCTGGTGCTCGTCGTGGCGATCGTGATCGGGGTGGCCACCGTTCGTCCCAGCCTTGCAGAGGTGGAGTTGCGGGCCGAAGGGGGGCCGACCTTTACAGTTACGTTTGACGACGACGTGCAGTCCAACACAATGGAGTGGCAGTGGGACGGATGGGCTCACTTCAATACAGCCCAGCAGGAAACTGAAATCACGGTCGTGGCTCCCGAGGATGATCATGAGCACCCTGTGAGCTGCACGATCATTTGGGACGGTGAGGTCGTCAGCCAAGAAACTTCAGATTCGCGAACCGTGACCTGTCGGTACGAGAAGTAGTGCGTGCGAAGTGACCGCGGGGCGTTCGAGGAGCGAGCTGAGCCGGACCTGGGCGACCTCGGGGAGCTGAATGCGCAGGTCAGACCCCGGCTAAGACTCGGCAGGTTCCGCTGGAGGGGGCGTGACCCGGGCGCGGCGCCGGCGGAGCAGCCAGATAACCAGCGCAGCGGGCACGCCGAGCGCGATCAGCCAGGGGATCGCCGCACCCAATGCCACGAGCGCCCCGCTGAGGAAGCCCACCAAGGAGTTCCAGCCACTCTTAATCCCGCCGAGGAAACCTCCCGCTTCGAACTCGGCGGCTGGTTCCGTTACCAGGGACACTTCGAGAGTAGACATCGCCACCTGATCGCTGAGGTATTCCCGATCGGATCGCAGCGCCTCTAGATCGGCTTGCCGCTCGCTCAGTGCGCTCTCCGCGGCGATGAGCGCCTCACTTGAATCCGCCTCGGCCATCAGTTCCACGAGCCTGTCCGTAGATGCTTCAAGTGCGGAAATCCGAGCATCGAGATCGCGCCCGTACTGAGTGACGTCGTCGGAGTTCAGCGAAACGTTCCGGGTTTCCCCGATGGTGTCCATCTCATTGATCGTGTCGGTGAGCTCGTCTGCTGGAATCCGAACGGTGAGCCGCGCCGACGCGTCCCGATTCTTGCTCGCGGCAGTCTCAGAGCGGCTATCCACCCGGCCCCCCGCTCCTTCCACCAACTCGATAACCTTTTCGGTTCCTGCGCCGGGATCGTCGACAACGACCGTGAGCGACCCGGTCGTGACGACCTCCCGGACTTCTGGGGCGTCACCGGAGGCGTCCATCGGCATGTCCTGACTGGCCACTTCCTCATGGGCGAGATCGGCGCTGCCGGCGTCGGAGTGATCCGCTCTGTCAGCGCCGGCGTCGTTGCCTCCGGGTGTGCAGCCCACGAGGGCAAGGAGGGCCAATGCGGGCAGCAGTCGAGATTTCTTCATGCCTGCGAGGTTATCGAAAGATCGACGGCGCTGCTGCCCGCGATACGCGATCGAGACGAGATCGATGCCGCGTCGTGATAGTGAGAAGCGGCCCGGGAATAAACCCGCCCCCTACAGAGTTGAGCCTAGTGGACTCAAGTTCGGTTTGACATCGCGGCCAGCGCGGCGCAGACTAGATCCCGGATCAAACTTGAGTGCTTACGACTCAACCTAGAAACAAGAAGGAGAAAACCTCATGGCACGATCGGTCGGAATTGACCTCGGTACCACGAACTCCGTG
>Ga0079226_10001330_pt1 | contig 18926 bp, 15 predicted proteins | sample Poulit2014_FD_76345 | JGI IMG/M metagenome (GOLD analysis project Ga0079226, IMG submission 76345) | Agricultural soil microbial communities from Georgia to study Nitrogen management - Poultry litter 2014 | ecosystem: Environmental > Terrestrial > Soil > Agricultural land | place: USA: Georgia... | reverse complement strand
GCGGCGGTCGTCTGCCGGAGGCGGAAGGGGCCCAGCCAGCCTCATCCTGGAACGGGCCGGCTCGCGGCCCGCGACGCTCAGCTCTCCAGATCCGCCTTCAGGCGCTCCAGGGTGCGGCGGATGTTGACCGCCTGGAACTGGTCGAAGGTGCTGCCCCGGGTGACCAGTCGATCGAACCGCGCCGCCCAGGCGTCAGGCCATCCCCTCCTGTCGTCCTGCCAGGTCTCGGTGACGCGGCAGCGCCGCGGACCCACCGGCTCGAGGGTGTAGCTCCAGGTCGCGATCGCGCCGCGCAGCAGGGGCCGACGCAGACCGATCCGGTGCACCCGGAGCGCGAACCTCTCCCCCGGCTCGGCGGCGGTCACGGTGCAGGCGGTGGACCAGCGTCCGGGACCGCGCCGGTTGCGGCCCACGAACTCCTCGCCCACCGTGAGCGGGCCGCGCCCGGGCGCGGCGGTGCCCAGGTTCTCCGGGCTCCAGCGCCCCATCAGGGAGGGGTCGGCGAGCTGGCGGTAGATCGTCATCGGCTCGGCGTCGATATCGATGCTGTCGGAGACCTGCATGGGGCGTGACATCGCCCCAGGCTGTCACACGACGCCCGCTGCCCGCTGGCCCCGATCAGTCCCCTGATCGGGAGCAGATTCCCCTACTTCACCGCCCCGTCCGTGATCCCGGCGATGAACTGCTTCGCGCCGATGATGAACACGAGGATCAGCGGGACCACGGCGATGAGCGCGCTCATCATGAGCATGCCGTAGTCGGTGCCGTGGGTGGTCTGCAGCTGGGACAGCGCCACCTGGAGGGTGAGGCGGTCGGGGTCGTTCAGCACGATGAGCGGCCACATGAAGTCGTTCCACGAGCCGATGAACGTGAACATGCCCAGGAACGCCATCGCGGAGCGTCCCGAGGGCAGGGCCACGTGGAGGTACTGGCGGAAGAAGCCGCAGCCGTCGATCGTCGCCGCCTCCATGAGCTCGGTCCGCACGGAGTTCTGGAAGAACTGGCGCAGCCAGAAGATCCCGAACGCGCCGGCGAGCGAGGGGACGATCACGGACTTCAGCTCCCCCACCCAGCCCAGCTCCGTCATCATCAGGAACTGCGGGATGGTCGCGAGCTGCGAGGGCAGCAGGAACGTCAGCATGACCAGCAGGAACAGGACGTTCTTGCCGCGGAAGGAGAACTTCGCGAACGCGAACGCGGCCAGCGAGTCGATCAGCAGCACGAAGAACGTCACCGTCGAGGCGACGACCACCGTGTTGCCCATCGCGGCCCACACGTTCACCGAGTCCATCACCCGGGTGAAGTTCTCCATGAAGCGGTCGCCGGGCAGCAGCGGCGGCGGGAACTCGAAGATCGCCGCGGAGCGGTGGCTGGACAGCACGATCATCCAGTAGAACGGGAAGATCGACACGAGCGCTCCGAGGAGCAGCAGGACGTGGCGGATCACGCGGCCCGGGCGCAGCCGCGGGCGATGCGCCGCCGGGGCGCGCTCCTCGGCGCGAGGGCGGGTGGGGGTCGGGGCAAGGGTCATCGTGAGCGCTCCCGGGTGGCGAACCAGTTGATGATCGTGAAGACGATGACCACGACCATCACGCCCCACGCGATGGTGGCGCCGTACCCGTAACGGTTCTCCTGGAACGCGACGGAGTAGAAGTACAGCACCATGGTCAGCCCCGAGTTGCCGACGCCGCCGGCGGAGGAGGCTCCCCCGCCCTGCGAGGACGTCATCACCTGGGACTCGGTGAAGCTCTGCAGCGAGCCGATGGTCGACATGATCGTGATGAACAGGACGATGGGGCGCAACATCGGCAGCGTGATGGAGAAGAAGGTCCGCACGGGCCCGGCGCCGTCCAGCTGCGCGGCCTCGTACACCTGCTTCTCGATCGACTGCAGGCCCGCGAGGATGATCAGGGCGTTGTAGCCCACGAAACTCCACGCGGACAAGGTGGAGATCGCGATCTTGATCCCCCACTCCGTCTGCAGCCAGCGCACGGAGTCGATCCCCACGAGGTTCAGCATCGCGTTCGCGATGCCGAAGTTCGAGGAGAAGATCGAGCTGAACAGGATGCCCATCGCCACGAGCGAGGTGATGTTCGGGACCAGATAGGCGACCCGGTACACCGTGGAGAAGCGCACCGAGGCGTTCAGCGCGAGGGCGAGCAGGGTCGCCAGGGTGAGGCACGGGACCGTGGACATCACCCAGAGGATCAGGGTGTTCTTCAGCGACTTCCAGAACAGGGGGTCGTGGATCAGGTAGGAGAAGTTCTCCAGCCCGATGACGTTCCACTCCCCGATGCCGCGCCAGTCCGTGAACGCGAGGAACATCGTGAAGACGATCGGGATCGCGCTGAAGACCGCGAAGAGCAGGAAGTACGGGGCGACCGCGAGGTACATCGGGCGCGCACGCCTCCCCTGCACCCCGAGTGTGCCGGGGTCGGTGGGGCGTCCCCCGCCCCGCCGGCGGCGGTCGCCGGCGGGGCGGGGTGGGAGGACCTGCGGGGACGGCGTGCTCGTCATGTCAGGCGACCGTGATCCCGTTCTGCTCCGCGAGCCGCTCGGCCTCGGACACGGCCGCGTCCCAGGCCTTCGCCGGGTCCTTGCCGCTCGCCTCGACGAGCGCGAGCTCGGCGTAGAACGGGGCGTTGACGGTGCCGTCGGCCGGGTCCTCGTAGAGGGGGCGGACGTACTCGGCGGCGTGGGCGAACACCTTGCCGGCGACCTGGCCGCCGAGGAACTCGACCTCGCCCTGCACCTCGGGGGACTCCATCGCCTCGAGGTTCGCGGGGAAGTTCCCGGAGTGGACGTACTCGCGGGCGAGGTTCTTCGCGTCCAGCAGCGCGAGGATGATCTCGAAGGCCTGCTCCTGGTCCTCGACGTCCGCCGGGATGCCCAGGAAGGAGCCGCCGAGGTTCGCGGCGTCGCCGGGGTGCTCGCAGACGTGCCACTTCCCGGAGGTGTCCGGGGCGTCGACGATGAGGTCGGCGAGGTGCCAGGAGGCGCCGAAGTCCGCTGGCAGCTTGCCGGCGGCGACGGCCGCGGCGAGGTCGGGGGTGTTGGACTCGAGCGCCGCGTTGATGCCCGCGTCGTGCGCGGAGATCGCGAGGTCCCAGGCCTGGCGGATGTGGGAGTCCGCGCCGATGAACGCGCCCTCTTCGTCGATGAAGGCCTTGCCGCTCTGGCGCCAGGCCAGATCGAAGACACCGGAGAGGTTCCGGATGATGTAGGTGTCCTTGTCCGCGGCGTTGAGCTGCTTGCCGAGATCGAAGAGCTGCTCCCACTCGCGGATCGCGGCGGCGAGGTCCTCCGGAGTGGAGGGGAGTCCGTTCTGCTCGAAGATGTCGTAGCGGTAGAACATGGCAGTGGGGCCGATGTCGATCGGAATGCCGAGCTGCTTGCCGTCCTTGGTGGTGGCCTGCTCCCACTTCCAGTCCGCGTACTCGCCCTTGTGGTCCTCGGCGCCGAGTGTGTTGAGATCCACGAAGTACTCGGCGACGCTCGAGAAGTGGGCGATGTCCTCGCCCTTGATGCCGGTGATGTTGGGCAGACCCTTCCCGGCCTGGAGGGTCGTCTGGAGCTTCTGCTTGAAGTCGCCGCCCTGCACGGTCTGGGTGAAGCCGGCGTCGGGGAAGCGCTCGGTGATGTCGGCGACGACGTCGTCGGCGAAGCCCTCGGGCCAGATCCACAGGGAGATCCCACCCTCCTTGCCCCCGCCGGATCCGGAGCCGGACGTGCTCGTCGAGCAGCCGGTGAACAGTGCCAGCGAACCTGCCGCCGCGCCGAGGCCGAGCGCGGAACGACGGGAGAGACGGGGATGCGTCATGGTGAACTCCTGAGTATGGGAACTGCTGGTGGTGTGGGTACTGCGGGTGGTGCGGGATGTGCTGTCGGGGTGGGTGGTCAGGGGACGACGGGAGGCTGTGAGGGCTGCGCCTGTGCGAGAGCGGTCAGCTCCTCCGCGCAGGCGAGACGGTGGTGGCGCGCGAGCTCGGCGAGCTGCGGGAGCGAGGGGGTGCGCGCGGGACCGACGGCGCCGGCGGCGCGGGCGGTCGCGGCGAGGGCCGCGGCCTCGGCCGCCTCCCGCAGCGGAAGACCGCGGTCCAGCAGCACGATGAGCGCGGCGCCGAAGGTGTCCCCGGCACCCGTCGGGTCGACGGGGCCGAGCGCGACCGCGCCGAGTCGGACCTCGGTGCAGCTGACCGCGTCGATCGCGATGACCCCGTCGGCCCCGCAGGTGACGACGGCGAGCGGCACGAGCTCGGCGAGCGCCCGCGCGGCCGCGAGGGGCGAGTCGGTGCGCGTGTACGCCTGAGCCTCGTCGGCGTTGGGCAGGAACGCGTAGCAGTGCGCGAGGTGGCGCAGCATCGCGCGGTCCCATGCGCCGCTCGGGTCCCAGCCGACGTCGGCGAAGACTCGTCCGGGAGTGTCGGCGAGCCAGGGCATGTCGCCGAGCTCGAGGTGGACGGCGACCGAGCGTGCACGGGCGAGCCCGCGAGGGGCGCCGGAACGAGCCGTGGGCGGGAGCCCGGCGGTGACGAGTGCTCGGTCTCCGTCGTAGGAGAGCCCGGTGGTGAGCTGGAGGTCCCAGCCCTCCTGGATCTCCAGGGCGTCGGTCCCGATCCCGCGATCGGCCAGGAGGGTGCGGGTGAGGGCGCTGAGGGGGCCATCACCGATCGGGGCGGCGATCTCGGCTCGGGCGCCGAGGGCCGCGGCGGCCGCGGCGAAGTTCGCGATACCGCCGGGGACGAGGGATACCTGCTCGGTGAACAGCTCCTGCCCGAGCACGGGCGCGGACGGCAGCGGTCCGTAGAGGACGTCGAGGAAGAGCTGCCCCACGGCGAGGAGGTCCACGGTCTGCGACGTCGCAGCGGCGCGAGCCGGGGCGGTGGCCTGCGGCGCTGCCAGGGGGTCGGTCATCGACTCTCCGTTCCTCGAACGCCCTGTCGGGTGACGTGGAGCGCTTCTCTGCGCCCCGGGCGATGCGGACAGTGTGCGCGACTGCACACAAGTGGTCAAGTCTGTTCGTTGATGTTGCCAGTAGTGGTTATAGATGATTACTTCTGACCATAGTTGTTGATTCTGCCGTCCACCTGTGCCTACGATCACCGCATGATCAGAGCTGCTCGCCTTGAGGCCATCGAGAACATGGTGGCTGCGCACCACGTCGTGTCCACGCAGCAGATCGCCGCCGAACTGGCCATCTCCGGCACCACGGCGCGCCGCGACCTCGAGGACCTCGTCTCCGCCGGTCGGGTCGAGCGCGTGCACGGAGGAGCTCGCTCCCTCACCGCTCCCGTCGCATCCCCTGCCGAGGCCGATCGCCCGCCCTCCGGCCCCGTCGCCGGGGCGGACGAGACCGCCGGCGTCGATGACCCCTTCCACGAGGTGCTCCGTCGGAACTCGGGGATCAAGCAGGCCCTCGCCGAGGCGGCCGCCGCGGAGTTCACCGACGGGCAGACGCTCTACCTCGACATCGGCACCACCACCTACGAGCTCGCACGCCGGCTCATGCACCTCGACCTCACCGTGGTCACCAGCTCTCTCGAGGTGATCCAGCTGCTCGCCGCCGCGCCCCAGATCAATCTCGTCGTGCTCGGCGGCGAGTTCAACCGCGACTACCGCTGCACGCAGGGCCCTCGGGTCCTCGAGGGCCTCACCGACCTGCACATCGACTGCGCCGTGCTGGGCTGCGCCGGGATCACCGAGAGCGGGGTCGTGCGCGATACCGACTCGCGTCAGGCGACGATCAAGCGCGCCGCCGCCGCGGCGAGCAGCCGCACCGTGCTCCTCGCCGACGCCTCGAAGATCCCCGGCGTCGGCGCCTACACCGCCCTGGACATCTCGGAGGTGGACCGCCTGGTCACCGAGGGTCCGCTCCCCACCGCGCTGCACGACCTGTGCACCGCCGCCGACACGGAGGTCCTCACCGCATGAAGCTCGCACTCCTGGGCGGGGGCGGCTTCCGCGTCCCGCTCGTCTTCCGCACGCTCCTGGCGGACACCTCCCCCGGCCGCGTCACCGAGCTGCGCCTGGTCGACACCGACCCCGCGCGCCTGCGCACGATGTCCTCGATCCTCGAGGCGATGAGCGCAGGCCGGGACGACGCGCCCCGCGTGGTGCTCTCCACCGACCTGCGCGAGGCGGTGCGAGGCGTCGACTTCATCTTCTCCGCGCTGCGCGTGGGCGGCACCCGCGGCCGTGCGCTGGACGAGCAGATCGCGCAGCAGGTGGGGCTGCTGGGCCAGGAGACCACCGGCTTCGGCGGCATCAGCTACGCGCTGCGCGGCCTGCCCACAGCCCTGGACATCGCCCGCACGATCGCGGACGTGAACCCCGAGGCGTGGCTGATCAACTTCACCAACCCCGCCGGCATCGTCACCGAGGCGAGCCGCGCGATCCTCGGCGACCGCGTCATCGGGATCTGCGACTCCCCCATCGGCCTCGCCCGGCGCGCCCTTGGAGCCCTCGAGGGGGCCGGCCTCGCCCCCGCCGGCACGGCCGCCTCCACCGGGCTCGGCGAGTCCCCGGTGCGTCTGGACTACATCGGGCTGAACCACCTCGGCTGGCTGCAGGGCCTTGACGTGGACGGCACCGACCTGCTGCCGGCCCTGCTGGCGCGCCCCGACCTGCTCGAGCGCACCGAGGAGGGGCGCCTGTTCGGCGAGGACTGGGTCCGCACCCTCGGCTGCCTGCCCAACGAGTACCTGCACTACTACTACTTCGCGCGCGAGACCGTCGCGGCCGACGCCGACGCGGACCTCACCCGCGGCCGCTTCCTCCTCGGCCAGCAGGACGCCTTCTTCACCGAGGCGGCCGGCTCGCCCGAGCGGGCCGCGGAGCTGTGGGAGGCGACCCGCCGCCGCCGCGAGGAGACCTACATGGCCACCAACCGCGAGGCGGCCGGCGGCATGGAGCGCGACGAGGCCGATCTCGAGTCCGGCGGCTACGACAAGGTCGCGCTCGCGATCATGCACGCGATCGCCCACGGCCGCCCCGCCCAGCTCATCCTCAACGTCGCCAACGGCTCCCAGGTCGACTTCCTCCCGCCCGACGCGGTCATCGAGGTGCCCTGCACGGTCGACGCGAACGGGGCGACGGCGCAGCAGGTCTCCCCCGTCCCCGTCCACGGCCGCGGCCTCGTCCACACCGTCAAGACCGTCGAGCGCACCGTGATCGCCGCCGTCAAGGAGCGCAGCCGCGACCTCGCCGTCGAAGCGCTCGCGCTGCACCCGCTGATCGACGGGGTGGGCGTGGCCCGGAAGGCCCTCGCGCTCGCCGAGGACGCCTTCCCCGAGCTCGCCTACCTCCGCTGAGACCCCAGGAGCCCCATGTTCCACGACGACGACCGGATCCTGGGCCGGGTGGACCGCGCCCTGCGCGAGCGCATCCGGCCCGCGGTGCTCCACGACCTCGGCGCCCTCGAGGTCGCCGAATGGGCGGTGCCCGGGGACGGCGAACCCGTCCCGTACTCCGCGCTCGACGGCGCCGAGTTCACGCCCGTGTCCCTCCCCCGCTCATGGGGCCGGGCCTGGTCCACCACGTTCTTCCGCCTCACCGGCACCGCCCCCGCCGTCCCGGAGGGGATGCGCCTGCGGGTCGAGGCCGATCTCGGCTTCGTCGACGACTGGCCGGGCAACCAGTGCGAGGGACTGCTGCTGGACGAGGCGCTCCGCCCGCTGAAGGCCATCAACTCCCGCAACCGCAGCGTCCTCGTCGACGCACCGGCCGGGACCTCGCTCACGTTCACGCTCGAGGCCGCCGCGAACCCGGACATGCTCTCCGGCGGCACCGTCCCCAGCGAGCGCGGGGACCGCCTCACCGCCGGCCCCGAGCAGCTCTTCGCCCTGCGCACCGCCCGCTGGGTCGCCCGCGACGAGACCGTCTGGGCGCTCGAGCACGACCTCGACGTGCTCCGCGGCCTCGCCGCCGAGCTGCCCGCCGACTCGGTGCGCCGGGCCCGGATCCTGTGCGCCCTCGACGACGCGCTGGACGTCCTGGACCTCCGCGACGTGCGCGGCACCGCGCAGCGCGCCCGCGAGGTGCTCGCCCCTGCCCTCGCCGCGCCGGCGAACGCCTCCGCCCTGCGGGTGACCACCATCGGCCACGCCCACATCGACTCCGCTTGGCTGTGGCCGGTGCGGGAGACGGTGCGGAAGGTGGGCCGCACCTTCTCGAACGTCGTCGCACTCATGGACGAGTACCCGGACCTCACCTTCACCGCCACCAGCGCGCAGCAGTACGCCTGGCTGAAGGAGTCCCAGCCCGAGATCTATGCGCGCGTGCGGGAGAAGATCGCTGAGGGGCGCTGGGTCCCCTCCGGCGGCATGTGGGTCGAGTCCGACGTCATGATGCCCGGCGGCGAGGCGCTGATCCGCCAGTTCGCCTACGGCACCCGCTTCTTCGAGGAGGAGTTCGGGGTCCGTTCGCGCACGCTGTGGCTGCCGGACTCCTTCGGCTACTCCGCCGCCCTGCCCCAGATCGCACGCCAAGTGGGGATGGACGGCTTCCTCACCCAGAAGATCTCGTGGAACCGCACCAACCAGCACCCCCACTCCACCTTCTGGTGGGAGGGCATCGACGGGACTCGGATCTTCACCCACTTCCCGCCGGTGAACTGCTACGACTCCATGCTCACGGCCGACGAGATCGCGGCCGCCGAGCGGAACTTCGCCGAGCGCGGCCGCGCCACGCACCAGGTGATCCCCTTCGGCTACGGGGACGGCGGGGGCGGCCCTACGGCTGACATGGTCGAACGGGCACGCCGCCGGACCGACCTCGAGGGCTCCCCGCGCCTGGAGATGGGCGACCCGGACGGGTTCTTCGACGCGGCGCGCGAGGAGTACGCGGAGGCCGCGCCCGTGCACCGGGGCGAGCTCTACCTCGAGTTCCATCGCGGGATCTTCACCTCGCAGCTCGAGATGAAGCAGGGCAACCGCCGGATCGAGCACGCGCTGCGCACCCTCGAGCTGGTCTGGGCGCTCGTCACCGCGCGCCGGCTCGGCACGATCGACCAGGCCGCGGTCGATGCGCTGTGGCAGCGGGCGCTGCTGCTCCAGTTCCACGACATCCTCCCCGGCAGCTCGATCGCCTGGGTGCACCGCGAGGCGCGCGAGGACTACGCCCGGATGCTGCAGCGCGCCGAGGAGCTCACCGCCGACGGGCTCCGCCTGCTGGCCGCCGACGGGGGCACCGGGGCCGACGGTGTCTCGCTGCTGAATCCGGGGCCGCACGCCCGCCGCCAGGTGGTCGCACTGGACGGGGAGCTGCGCCTCCTCGAGGTGCCCGCGACCGCGATCATCCCGCTCGAGGAGGCGGGTCGCCCGGAGGCGGCGCCCGTCGAGGTGGCCCGGCAGGGTGAGGAGATCCTGCTGCGCAACGCTCATCTCGAGGTGGCCGTCGGCGCCGACGGGACGCTGCGCCGCGTCCTCGACCGGGCCGCCGAGCGGGACGTGCTCGTCCCCGGCGGCGAGGGCATGCACCTCGAGCTCTTCGAGGACCTCCCCAACGAGTTCGACGCCTGGGACATCGACCGCCACTACCGCGGCAGCAAGCGCGACGGCGAGGTCCGCGCGACGTCCGGGCTACGCGTTCTCACCGAGTCACCGGCCCGCGCTGTCCTCGCCGTGGACCTGCTGCTCGGCGGCTCCCCCGCGGCGCTCACCATCGGGCTCGACACCGACTCCCGCCAGGTGGACATGGCGCTCGAGGTCGACTGGCAGGAGCGCGAGACGCTGCTCAAGGTCGCCGTCCCCCTCGCCGTGCAGGCGCGGGAGACCCTCGCCGAGACCCAGTTCGGGCACATCACCCGGCCCCTGCACGAGAACACCAGCTGGGAGTTCGCGAAGTTCGAGATGCCGATGCACCGCTGGCTGCTCGCCGCGGAACCGGGCTGGGGCGCGGCCGTCGTCAACGACTCCAGCTACGGCTTCGACGCGATGGCGCTGCCCACCGAGGACGGGCGGAGCACCGTCGGCACCCTGCTGCGGCCGAGCCTCATGCGCGCCCCGAACTGGCCCGACCCTGGCGCCGACCGCAGCGTCCGCACCGTCCGCTGGAGCCTGCTCGCCGGTGCCGACCCAGTCTCCGCCGCGCACGCCGCGGACGCACTCCACCTGCCGCTGCGGCCGGTCACCGGCACGGTCACGGCCCAGCAGCTCGCCGCGGTCGACGACCCCGGCGTGCACGTCGACGCGGTGCTGCCCGCGCACGACGGCAGCGGCGACCTCATCCTCCGGCTCCACGAAGGGCGCGGCGCCCGCACGCGGGCCCGGCTCCACCTGGGACTGCCCGTCGGCCGCGTGCGCGAGGTCGACCCGCTGGACGCGGAGGTGCCGGAGAGCGAACGCACTCTCGCGCTCGACGGCATCGACCCTGCCGAGGGCATCCCCCTCGACCTGCGCCCCTTCCAGATCCTGTCCCTCCGCCTCACCCCGGGAGACCCCGCATGAAGCTCCTCCTCATCGGCGTGGACGGGGTGCGCCTCGACGTCGCCCTGCCCGCCGCGCTCGCCCGTCATACCGGGTTCGCCGAGCCCGATCACCCGGCCGATCCGCGGTTCCGGGCCGAGGAGCCGATCGCACCGGGCCCGGAGATGCCTCGCCACGAGGAGCCGGCCGCGCCGACCCTCGCCCGCCTGCTCGAGGGCGGGGAGATTCTGCCGGTGTGGATGACCCCGCCCACCGACTCCGGACCCGGCTGGGCCTCGCTGCTCACCGGCACCACGCACGAGCAGAACAACGTCTGGTGGAACGAGTTCGTGGGCCACCGCCTCGCACGGACCCCGGACATCCTCTCCCGCATCTTCTTCGCCGACCCGCGCTCGCGCACCTTCGCGGCCTCCACCTGGGACGCGCTCGTGGACGCGAGCTCGGCCGGCCCCGTCATCCACCAGCGCGTGGACCAGCAGGTCGGCGGGCAGCACCAGCTGATGAAGGCCACCGACTTCTCGCAGGGCTGCCGCTCCGCGGACATCCAGGTCCGCGGCCATGCCGCGTGGGTGCTAAACCACGAGGGGCCCGACGCGAGCTTCGTCTACTTCGAGGGGGTGGACGAGGCCGGGCACGCCCACGGCGCCGCCTCCCCCGAATACCGCGAGGCGATCGCCGCGACCGACGAGCACGTGCGCTACCTGGTCAAAGCCGTCAGCGAGCGCCACGAGCAGCTCGGCGAGGACTGGCTCATCGCCGTCGTCACCGATCACGGGCACAAGCCCGAGGGCGGGCACGGCGAGGACGAGGTGGACGTGCGCCGCTCCTTCCTGCTGCTGCACCACGTCGGCTCCGAGGCGGGCCGGAAGCGGGTGCGCCGCGCCGTCACGGGCCGCGGACCGCTGCGCAGCGAGGACGTCACCCCGCTGCTGCTCGAGCTGCTCGGCGTCACCGAGGCCAGGTGGGAGGCCGGCCATGAGGTCGGCGCCCTGCACGACACCCCGTCCGTCGGCCCGACGAGGAACCTCGACCATGAATGGTGACCCCCGCGCCCTCGCCGTCGAAAAGCTCCTCGCCGCGACAGCCGTGCTGCTGGACTTCAACGGCACCCTGTCCCTGGACGAGGACCTCCTCGAGGACTGCTACGCCCGCGCCCTCGCCGCCCTCGACCTCGCCCCGCTCGCGCCCGGCGAGTACGCCGCCCTGCTCGGTCGCAGCGAGGAGGACATCGCCGCGGCGCTCCTCGTGAGTCGTGCCGAGGCGGTCACGACCGGCGCGCTCCTCGACGAGGTGACCGCCGCGTACGTGGAGGCGTGCCGGGAACGGCCCCGCGTCCCGGCCGCGCACCTCGAGGTGGTGCGCGCCCTGCACGCACGCGGCATCCCGCTCGCCATCGTCACCGGCACCTTGCGCCGCATGATCGAGCCCGTCCTCGCCGACCTCCAGCTCTCCCGTGAGATCCCCGTTGTGGTGACGATCGAGGACGTCCGCCGGGGCAAGCCCGACCCCGAGGGCTTCCGCCGCGGGCTCGAGCTGCTGGGCCTGGACGCTGCAGAGCTCGAGCCCGGTCAGGTCGTGGTGCTCGAGGACTCCCCCTCCGGCGTCGCCGCCGGGCACGCGCTCGGGGCGTTCGTGATCGGCTGCGGCGGGACCGCGACCTTGGCGGATGTGCAGATCGGCGGGATGGGGGAGCTGGTGGGAGGAGTTGGGGCGTAGAGCGCCGACCCTCTATCGTGCCCCGGCGAGCTCGAGCATCCGTGCCGCCGCCTCACGATCGGTGACCAGACCGGTGATCAGGCCGGAGCGAGCGACTCCGAGGATGGCGCGAGCCTTCTCCGCGCCCGCCGCGACGGCGACCACGTGCGGGGCGGCGCTGAGCTGGGGAATCTCCGTCGTGATGCTCATGCGGGTGATGTCCTGCGCGACGACTCCCCCGTCGGCCGTGAACCAGTGGCCGAGCATCTCGGCGACGGGCCCGGCCTCGTCGAGCCGCGAGCGCACGGCCGGAGGGTAGGCCTCGCGCAGGACCGAATCCTCCGGGCCCCACGCCCCGATCCCGACTACCGCGAGATCCAGCCGGTCGTGCAGCTCCCTCACGTCGCCGAGCTGGGAGACCCAGCTGTCCCGGCGCTGGGTGCTGCCCGCGAACAGCGGCGTGCCGAAGGTGCGGATGCTCCCGCCCGAGGCGTCGACGATCCCGCGCAGCTGCTCGAGCGGCGCCATCCGGGCGCTGGAGGGCAGCACCCCGACCAGCTGCACCAGGGTGAGGGCCGGCGCCTCCAGGACATGCCCGCCCAGGGCGTGGAGCGTCCGGCCGCCGCCCACGCCCACGACGTCGCCCTCCTCCCACGACTCGCGCAGGAGCTGCGCGGCCATCTGCGCGACGGTGTCCCGCACCCTGGCCGCCCCCCCGGAGGTCTCGACGACCCGCACCATGGGAAGCCCGAGTGTCGTCTTCAGGGGATCGGCGCACTCGGGGAGGTTCTGCGTCGGCTCATGGATCTCGATCCGGATGATCCCGCGTTCCCTCGCCTTCGCGAGCATCCGCGCGACCTTGAACCGTGAGAGATCGAAACGCCGGCCCAGATCCACCTTGGAGACGTCCTCGAGGAAGTACAGCCGGCCCAGCTCCGCCAGCAGCTGGTCCTCGGTCATCGCGTCACTGCGCGCCGCATCGTCCTGATCAGAGTGCCCGAGCAAAGGGCCTGGTCGCATAGCCCGAGTCCTCCCTTGGTCTCAGTTCGGATGCGTTCCGGTGTGAGAGTTGACACCACCGTGCGCTCACCATAGCTTTGCACGTAGGAGCACGACGTCGTGCTCATCTGAGCATCCTACGGGGAGCGGCCGGCGGCCACCAGTGGCGCCGGTGCGGAGATGACGACGACGTCCTTCCCGTTCCGGCGGCTTGTCATCCCGACTAGGAGAGCGTGTTGCGCAAGATCATCAACGACCCCCAGAGCTTCGTCGACGAGACCATCGACGGGATCCTGCTCGCCCACCCCGATCAGCTGCGGGCCGCCGACGCGGACCGCCGAGCTATCGTGCGCGCCGACGCGGGAACCTCCGGGCGGGTCGGGATCGTCACCGGAGGAGGCTCGGGGCACCTCCCCCTCTTCCTCGGCTATGTCGGGCGCGGACTTGCCTCCGGCGTCGCGGTCGGGAACGTGTTCTCCTCGCCGTCCCCCGAGCAGATCCACGCAGCCACCCTCGCCAGCGACGACGGCGCCGGGGTGCTCTACCTGTACGGGAACTACGGCGGTGACGTGTACACCTTCGACCTCGCCGCCGACCTCTCCGCAGCCGATGGGGTGCGCACCACGACCGTCGTCGGCACGGATGACATCCTCTCCGCCCCGCCGGAGAAGGCCGCCACGCGACGCGGCGTCGCCGGTCTGTTCTTCGCCTACAAGACCGCCGGCGCGTCGGCCGAGCGCGGCGATGACCTCGACACGGTCACCGAGATCGCTCAGCGCACCGTGGACCGCACCCGGACCATGGGCGTCGGCCTCTCCCCCACGATCCTCCCCGCGGCGGGAGAGCCCACCTTCACCCTCGACGAGGGCGAGATGGAGATCGGGATCGGGATCCATGGCGAGCCGGGCCATCACCGCGGCCCCCTCGAGACCGCTGACCAGATCACCGACCGCTTCATGGAAGAGCTGGTCAAGGAACTCCCCCTCACGATGGGAGAGAAGGTCGCAGTCCTCGTCAACGGCCTCGGCTCGACCCCTCTCGAAGAGCTCTACCTGATCTACCGCCGCGTGCACCAGACCCTCACCAAGCGCGGCGCGGAGATCGCCCACACCTTCGTGGGCGAGTACGCGACGAGCCTCGAGATGGCCGGTGCCTCGGTCTCGATCTGCCATCTCGACGACGAGCTCTCCGAGCTCATCACCCAGCCCGCCGACTCCCCGTTCTTCAGCCACGGGAGCCCCACGGGCAGCGCCGCTCCGCGTGCAGCCTCCAGCACGCCCGCGACTGCAACAGTGCAGGCACCGAAGGCCCAGCGGGAGATCGAGACTGTGGAGTCTCCCGGGCCGCTCCGCGAGACGCTTCTCGCTGTCGCGACCAAGCTGCCCGCCCACAACGATGAGCTGCGCGAACTGGACGCTGCGCTCGGCGACGGCGATCTCGGGATCACCGTGACCTCTGGTGCCGAAGCAGTGCAGGAGGCGCTGCAGGCGCTCCCCAGCAATGCGTCCTCGCGCGAAGTCCTCCGCGCCGCTGGCACTGCCTTCGCCTCCGCCAATCCGTCGACCTTCGCCGCGCTCCTCGGCGGCGCCACCCTCGCCGCCGCATCTGCGGCAGACAGCGAGGAGGTCGATCCGCTCGCCCTCGTCACCGCCATCCAGGAGCGTGTGGCGCAGCGCGGTGGAGCCGACGTCGGCGACAAGACCGTGCTGGATGCGATCGATGCCATCCGGGTCTCACTCACCGAGAGCGCCTCGGCGAGTCCGGCAGATCGAGCCGCTGCCGCCCGCGACGCGGTCGACGCAGCGGTGACCGAGTACGCCGACAAGCACTCGATGCGCGGCCGCGCCGCCTGGGTCGGCGAGCGCTCCGTCGGCCGCAAGGATCCCGGCCAGGTCGCCGCGCTCCGATTCCTCGACGACCTCGTCGACCATCTCCGCTCCCGTTCCGCCTGATCAGCCACCTCGTATCCCACCACCACACAGGAGGACGCCATGTCCCGCACCTCACGCCCCATGCCCAGCCGTCGCTCGATGCTCTACGCAGGGTTCGGCGTCTTCGCCCTGCCCGCCGCTCTCGCCGCCTGCGGCACCACTGAAGAGGGCGCCGACCCGGCTGCTCCTGTCGACGGTGAGGGAGGCGGCGATGCGAAGGGCGCAGTCGTCACCGTCCCGAAGCTCACCGGCATCCCGTGGTTCAACCGCATGGAGGAGGGCGTGAAGCTCTACGCCGAGGACACCGGCGAGAACGCCTACTACCAGGGCTCCGCCGAGGCCGACGCCGCCGCGCAGGTGCGCGTCATCGAGGACCTCATCGCCTCCGGCGTCTCCGCGTTGTGCGTCACCCCGTTCCAGCCCGACGCCGTCGAGCAGGTTCTCGCCAAGGCGATGGACGCCGACATCGTCGTGATCACCCACGAGGCGCCGACCATCGAGAACGCCGACTACGACATCGAGGCGTTCAAGAACGACGAGTACGGCATCAACCTCATGGACGAGCTCGCCAAGGCCATGGGCGAGGAGGGCGAGTACGCCCAGATGGTCGGCTCCCTCTCCTCCACCACCCACATGGAATGGGTCGATGCGGCGAAGAAGCACCAGGAGGAGAAGTACCCGAACATGAAGCTTGTCGGCGATCGGGTCGAGACCTCGGACGACGCGCAGAAGGCCTACGAGGGTATGCAGGAGCTCCTGAGCGCCTACCCGAACCTCAAGGGTGTGCAGGGCTCCGCCTCCACCGACGTGGTCGGCGTCGGCCAGGCCGTCGAGGAGGCCGGGCTCCAGGACACCATCGCCGTGGTCGGCACAGCGACCCCGAAAGACACCGTGGACCTCCTCGAGTCCGGAGCGATCGACGTGATCCAGTTCTGGGACCCCGGCTTCGCCGCCTACGCGCAGAACGTGGTCGCGAGGACTCTGCTCGACGGCGGGACCGTCGAAGAGGGCGCCGACCTCGGCGTCGAGGGCTACTCCTCGATCAGCATCGAGGACAAGATCATCTACGGCGACAAGGCGTGGATCAACGTGACCGCGGAGAACTCCGGCGACTATGACTACTGAGCGGCCTGACGCCGTCGGCCTGGACACCGCGGATCTCGCGGTCCAGGTCGACGGCGTCACCAAGACCTTCGGGACCGTGCGTGCGCTCGACGACGTCTCCTTCCGGGTGCGGCGCGGGACCATCCATGCCCTCGTCGGCGAGAACGGGTCCGGCAAGTCGACGCTCACCAAGGTGATCGCTGGAGCGCACGAGCTGGACGCAGGCACCGTCACTCTGGAAGGCGAGCTGCTCGAGGACCTCAACCCGCGCGACGCGCTGCGCAAGGGCGTGCGGGTGATCTACCAGGACTTCGCGCTGTTCCCGAACATGACCGTGGCCGACAACATCGGCTTCGACGGCGGCGTGAACCCAGCAGGTCTCGTCCCGCGCGGGAAGAACACGGCCCGCGCCCGCGAGGCACTGCAGACCCTGGGGCTGTCGATCTCCCCGTCGACCGTGCTCGGGTCGCTCTCCACCGCAGAGCGGCAGCTCGTCGCGATCGCTCGTGCAGTCTCCGCGGACGGCCGCATCATCCTCATGGATGAGCCGACCGCTGCCCTCACGCAGAAGGAGATCAACGCGTTCCTCGGAACCGTCCGGCACCTCGCCGCGCAGGGGCTCAGCTTCGTGTTCATCTCGCACAAGCTGCGCGAGGTCGTCGAGATCGCCGATGATGTCACGGTGATCCGCGACGGCAAGATCGTCGAGAGCGGTCCCGCGGCGAACTTCGACCAGGAACGCATTTCGAATCTGATGACCGGCGGGGCGGTCTCGAACATCCGTCGCGAGACCGCGTGGGAGGTCACGGAGACACCGCTGCTCACCGCACGCGGGCTGAACCTCGGCTCGGTGTTCCGCGATGTCGACCTCGATCTGCACGCGGGGCGTGTGCTCGGCCTGTCCGGCCTCGTCGGCTGCGGGAAGATCGAGATCGGCCTAGCGCTGGCCGGTCTGATCCCGGTGGATCGAGGCAAGGTCGAACTCGAGGGGTCCGTCCTCGAGAACCGTCGGTCCGAGCGCACCATCCAGTACGTCCCCGACGACCGGCTCACCGAGGGCCTGCTCCTGAACTGGTCCATCGCGGACAACATCGCCATGAACTCGCTCGACCAGACGGCAGGCCGCGGCGGTCTGCAGTCCGTCCCCAAGATCGGCGAGCTCGGCGAGAAGTGGAAGGAGCGCCTCCGCATCAAGACGCCGACGGTCGCGGCACCAGTCTCGGCGCTCTCCGGAGGCAATCAGCAGCGGGTACTCCTGTCACGGATGCTGGCACCGAGCCCGCGCGTGCTGATCCTGAACAACCCGACCGTCGGGGTGGACGTCGGGTCCCGCGCCGAGATCCACGACCTCGTCCGCTCCGTCGCGGACGACGGCACTGCGGTCCTGCTCATCTCCGACGAACCCGCAGAACTGATGAGCGTCTGCGACGACATCGTCTTCGTGGTGGACGGGCGCATCACCGCTCGTCACAGCACTGACGAGATCGACGAGGAGAAGATCATCGACATCAACGGACAGGGGCAGGCGGCATGACCGCACCGACCACCAGCGCCCCCGCGAAGCAGGGAATCGTCGCGCTGCTCCTCGCACGACGCGAGCTGCTGCTGATCACCGTGGTGATCGCAACGATCATCATCTTCTCGATCGCGAACCCGTCGTTCCTCTCCCTCGCGCACCTCTTCGGACTCGGGCGCTCCACCGTCTACATCGGGCTGATGGCCCTCGGCGTGATGCTGGTGCTGCTCACCGGCGGCATCGATATCTCCGTCTCCGCCATCGCCGTGAGCTCCATGTACCTCACGACCGTCACGCTGACGGCCCTCGACTTCCAGGGCACGTTCCTCGTCGCCGTGGCCCTCGCGGTCCTGATCGGTGCGTTGCTCGGTCTCGTCAACGGCGTGCTCGTGACCTGGTTGAAGCTGCCATCATTGATCGTCACCATCGGCACGCTGACCCTCTACCGGGGTGCACTGCTCGCCTTCGTGGGCACCGACCGCTTCCGCAGCCTCCCGGCCCAGATGGCCGAGTTCTCCCGATTCACCGTGTTCTCGACCTCCGATAACGGACGCTTCGTCGCGCTGCACGGCTCCGTGCTGATCCTGCTCCTCATCGCGATCGTCCTCTCACTCGCACTCAGCCGCACCTGGTGGGGCCGGTACATCTACGCCATCGGCGACAACCAGGAAGCCGCCGTGCGCATGGGCGTTCCCGTCAGCACGATCCGCGTCACCGCCTTCGTGCTCTCCGGCGCTCTCGCCGGCCTCGCAGGCCTGTTCTACGCGGCCATGAGCCGGACAGCCGATCCGGCGTCACTGAACGGAGTCGAGATGACGGTGCTCGCCGCCGTGGTCCTCGGCGGCGTCGCCGTCACCGGCGGGCGTGGCAGCGTCCTCGGTGCCCTCCTCGGGGTCTTGCTGATCACGATCGTCGGTTCCAGTCTCGTGCTGGTGGGCATCCCCACCGCATGGCAGCAGCTGTTCGTCGGACTGTTCGTCCTCTTCGGCGTCGGGGTGCCGGCGCTGCGCGAACGCCGAACAGAACGTCGACGAGGAATGGTGGTGTCGGAATGATCGAGGCACGTCTGGGGCCCCGCGCCCACATGGTCCTCCTCGGCGCGCTCGTCGTCGGGCTCGCGGTGCTGCTGAGTGCCCTGGCACCGGACACGTTCCCGACCCTGCGCAACATGCAATCGATGATGGGGCAGATCGCCCCGCTCGCGATCCTGTCCATCTGCATCGGGATCACCTTCCTCATCGGAGGCATCGACCTGTC
>Ga0079226_10001329_pt1 | contig 18929 bp, 22 predicted proteins | sample Poulit2014_FD_76345 | JGI IMG/M metagenome (GOLD analysis project Ga0079226, IMG submission 76345) | Agricultural soil microbial communities from Georgia to study Nitrogen management - Poultry litter 2014 | ecosystem: Environmental > Terrestrial > Soil > Agricultural land | place: USA: Georgia... | reverse complement strand
TTTTAGAATGCGTGAAACGCAGGAATGGTTAAAAAACGAATCAACTGATGATTAATTATTTATTTTAGAGTGGTTCAAAATTTAATTGCGAAGTGGTTCACTTTTCACTTGCGAAATACAAAAAATGCTTGTGCTTATCTTTTTTGTGATAAACACAAGCATTTTTATTTGTTTGAGACTAGTTTTGTCCCAGTCTCTTTCGTTTATTTATTCGGTTCATTATGAATCCAGTACTTATGGCGGAATTGATTGCCAGTCGCGCGGATAAAGTCCGTAATATAGTTCGTCGTTTGTAAATATTTGACGACTTGTTCTTTCGTTTCTGGGTAGTTCGTTTTTCCCCACTGATTACTCGCTTGTAAGAAATTTAACGTATTATTAATGACGTCGTCTTTACTACCTTCAAGGGCGAGACGTTCACCAAACGTTTTATCGATATGCCGGAAATTTAATGTGTCTTCTGAGCAGTTGTTTAATGTGCTTAATACTTGATCATCTAAGTCTAATTTATGGATAAGTAATTTATGCATGAGCGTTCGTGATGGCTGAAAAGCTTCGATTGTTTTTTCTACTCTTTTTTCATCAATGACAGATTCAGTCGTTAATGATTGAAAGGAATCAGTCATCTGAAAAGCCGATTCTGCAGCTTGTTGTAACTGTTTGTAAATGCGTAGTTGTTGTTCGACATGTGTAATGAGTGCACGAATCGCTTGTTTTTCATCTTTCGTTAAGTTTTCTAATTCAAGGATGCGATTAAAGTGCTCAAGTTTAATATTCACTTCTGCAATGTTTCGTTCTTCTTTGTAAAGGTTAAGTAAACCGCGACTATCATATATGTAAGAGAGTAGGCCGATCATAGGGAACAGTTCGTCTGCTATTTTATGATCAGTGACATTTGTGCCATCTTCTTTAATAATGAGGAATTTTTTAAGTATTGATTTAAAGCGTGTGCTAATAGTAATTCCGTAATATGATTTATTATGTATGATGAACGTTGGACTAATAAATGCCAGGTCAGAAAAACCTTTATCTCCTTTAACGCTTTTATTATAAGCTCTTGGTAGTTTTTTAATGGATAAATAAGGAACAGCCATAGTACATATCACCTTTCTTGTTCAGTTATTAACTGAATTGTCTAACGATAGCTTACCACAAAATGTTCGCTGCGTTAATTGTGAAATAAAGCATCTTTACTACTTAGCTTATAAAAATAGGAATAAAAAAAGTGAAGGCAAGAATCACCTTCACTTAATTAATAATTACTTACCAATCATTTCGTCAACTTTATCTCTATTTTCTTCAATCCATTGTTCGGCTGATTCTTCAAAAGGAACGTCATTAATTTCATATTCATACATCATTTCTTCTAATTCATCAATGTCAATGCTCCAGTTTGATAAGATATCATATGCTTCTTTATATTCTTCTTCAATCTCATTATATGAAATAACGTAGATAGAGTCTGATTTATATATGTCTTTCGGCTCTTCTAAGAACTTTAAATCATACTGTGTGAACATAGAATGTGGTTGCCATCCTGTCACAATAACAGGTTCTTCTTGTTGAATACGCGCATCAAGTTCACCAATCATTGCACCTTCACTTGAATATGATAATTCATAATCATCTAAATCGTAAGCCTCAATAACTTCTTCACCAATTGTTGCAACTCCTGCACCTGCATCAATCGTATAAACAGTTCCGTTAAATTTCTCAGGATTTTCTTTTAAGTCTTCAATCGTATCTTCTTCAACGTATGCTGGTACTGCCCAGCCAAGTGGTGCATCTGAATAGCTTTCTGCTACTTGAATGAGGTCATCACCATATTCATCCCATAATGCTTCTTCTGTGTACGGAAGCCAAGCATCCATAAAGAAGTCCACTTCTTGTTTCTTTAACCCTTCGAAAATAAGTGGTTGGTCTAAAATAGTTACGTCTACGTCATAGCCAACTTCTTCTAAAATTTGTTTCGCAATTTCTGTCGGTACTTCTGTACTTGACCATCCTGTTTGGCCAAATACAATCGTTCCTTTATCATCACTATCAGATCCATTTTCCTCGCTTGCATCATCACTACCACATGCTGCCATTACGAGTAAAAGAGCAATGACAGTCATACTTAATAATTTTTTCATCGGTTAATTTTCCTCCTGTTTGTCTAGTTGTGCGAATGTTTCTCGCATCGTTTCTGGTGTAAATTGTAAACTATCCGCTTCTTGGCACACCCAGTGATTATACGTTTTACCTTCCAATCGGCGAATGAGTTGGTCTGTATCATATACTTCTAAATTATAAATCCAATTTGCCATAATCATAATGGATGCCATATGAGCCCCTTCGTTAGACGTCGTAATCATATCTTTGACGAGGTGGACGTTGTAATCCCTAAAGTATGCATCGTAAACAGTCGTCATTACGCAACCATCGGAAACAACACCACCGACAATTAAGTGTTCAACGTTTAAACTACGCAAAATTAAATCTAAGCTCGTTTCATAAAAAGCACTCCAACGATATTTATCAATGACAATATCTGTATCTGCTGGTGCGACTTCGTCAATAATTTCATGGTTTTCTTCAGACGTACTGTAATAAAAGGGTGTCCCTTTTTCTGTTATTGGTTCACCTTTTGATAAGCCGACGTTGTCGTGTCGGTTAATTTGCCGTGTATAAATGATCGGAATGTCTAATTGGCGGCAAGCGTTAATCGTTTGATTCGTCTGTTTAATGACTTCGTCTAAATTTTGCAAACCGAAATTACTTTCTTTTTGTAAATCAATTAAAATGAGTGCCGTATTATTTGCCTTCATTATCTGTCTCCTTCGCTTTTTCTTTTGGAAAATATTCAAATATATCGCCGGAATCCATCGCATGGGCGAGGCGCATTGTCCAGTCTAAGTATGATCGTGCATGTTCAAGAAGTTCGAGGTCATCCCGTACATCTTGTTGAATGGAAGGATCATCAGATGCTTGCTTCATTTGTTTCAGTAAGGGCTCTGTCTGTTCAACAGCTTTTAAAATGAGATTATTTTCTTTGCGTAACATTTTCACGAAATAAACAATGAAGTTAGTAAAGAAATCTCTTTCAGCCACGTAATAATCTTGACGGTCATTTTTCTTCCAAATTTTTGTCACCATTTCCGTTTCCATCAGTTCACGAACACCATTGCTTACGCTCGCTTTACTCATTGCGACATGTTCTTGGATGTCTTTTAACGTCATTGGTGATTTTGAAAAATAAAGCGTACTAAAAATTCGTCCAACAGAAGCTGTTACCCCGTAAACAGTCATCGATTGTGCAAGTGCACTTTCCATGACATTTCTTTGATATTGGATTTCTTTTGATTCATCCACTGCACATCAACTCCTTAATATTTAAACATTTAATTTGTTTAATATAAATTATTTAAATTAAACACATTGTTTATATTAAACAGTATTTGGCAAGAAGTCAATATTAGTGAAAACAATTCATTTCACTGTTTGATGGTTCTTTCGTTATAATAATGTAAGAGTAGATTTTAAAATGAGAGGTAGGATAGATGATGAAAGTATTAGTTGTCGGAGCTAATGGACAAATTGGTAAACATTTAATCACGTACATAGGAGAGGAAGAGGGAATACGAGCAAAAGCGATGATACGTGATGAGAAGCAAGCTGAATTTTTTAAAGAGAATCATGCAGAAGTCGTCGTTTGTGATTTAGAAGACGATATTCCAGCGATTGTAAAAGCAGCAGAAGGATGTGACGCTATTGTCTTTACAGCAGGATCTGGCCCACATACTGGGAAGGATAAAACGTTAATGATCGATTTAGACGGTGCTGTAAAAACAATAGAAGCAGCGAAGCGAGCAGGGATTAAGCGTTACGTCATGATCAGTTCATTTGATACGACGCGCGAGGCAATTCAAGAAGCGCCGGAATCATTTGCACCATACGTCGTTGCGAAGCATTATGCAGATGAGTGGTTACGAGCAACTGATTTAGATTATACAATTATTCATCCAGGGGCACTAACGAATGATGAACCAACTGGAAACGTTGAACTTGCTGAAACGGTCGGTCGAAATGACGTACCACGAGCTGACATTGCGAAAGTTATTTTAGCGACATTACAAAATGATTCGACGATCGGGAAAGCTTTTCAAATCGTAAAAGGGACCGAAGCAATTGAGGAAGCAATAGAAAATATTACATAAGGAGTGTCTGATGGCTACTTTAAAACAACAATGGTTTGGAAATATGCGGGGGGATATATTAGCTGGTATTGTCGTCGGATTAGCACTTATACCGGAAGCTTTAGCGTTTGCATTTATCGTCGGTGTTGATCCGAGGGTCGCTTTATATGCGTCATTTACGATCGCAGTGATTATATCTTTCGTCGGAGGAAGACCTGCATTAATTTCAGCCGCCACGGGTGCGATGGCTTTAGTATTAGTCAGTTTAATGGCTAATCACGGCCTACAATACATGCTCGCAGCAACTATTTTAACAGGTATTATTCAAGTTATATTAGGATTATTAGGGGTAGCCCATTTAATGCGTTTTATTCCAAATTCAGTCATGTTAGGGTTTGTTAATGCATTAGGAATAATGATTTTTATGACACAAATGCCGTATTTAATTGGTTTTAACATGCTTACGTATGTTTTTGCCATTGTTACATTAATTCTCGTTTACGTTATTCCGCGTTTTATAAAGACGATTCCTTCGCCGTTAATTGCAATTGTTGTCATGACGGCGATTGCTTTAGTGAGTGGAGTGAAGTTACAAACAATTGGTGATATCGGTACGATGCCGCGTACATTACCGACGTTTTTCATACCAAATATACCGTTATCATTCGAAACCCTAAAAATTATTTTCCCATACGCGCTCGCTTTATCGATTGTCGGACTATTAGAGTCGTTATTGACGTCACAAGTTCTTGACGATATGACGGATACGGATAGTAATAAAAATAAGGAAGCTCGTGGACAAGGGATAGCTAATTTTATCAATGGATTTTTCGGTGGGATGGCGGGATGTGCTTTAATTGGGCAATCAGTCATAAACGTTAAATCAGGTGGCAGAGGGCGTTTATCAACATTCACTGCCGGTGTTTTTTTAATGTTTTTAATTATTGTTTTAGGTGATTTTGTCATAAAAGTGCCGATGCCTGTATTAGTCGGTGTCATGATTATGGTAAGTATGACGACGTTTAATTGGGGGTCATTTAAGTTTATGAAACAAGCGCCCCTTTCAGAAACACTCGTGATGGTTATAACAATAGCGATTATTTTATACACACAAAACTTAGCGATTGGTGTCGTTCTTGGTGTTATTTTAAGTGCACTTATTTTTGTTAGTAAAATTTCGCGTCTGGCGGTCAAACGTGAGAGTCATTATTTTACAGTAAAAGGACCGCTATTCTTTGCTTCAACGACAACATTTATTGAAGCGTTTAACGACGTGTCTGATCAAAGGATTGTGATTGATTTTTCAGATAGCCATTTATGGGATGAGTCAGCTATAGGTGCGATTATAAAAGTGAAAAATCAATTGGAAAGTAATGGTGTTGACGTTAAAATTGTCGGGTTAAATGATTCAAGTAAAAAACTATATGAACAATTAACTTAAGGGGTGACGTCATGAAAATTGCCGTAGCAACAGATGGCTCAGAAAATGCTATACGTGCAGCGAAACACGCTATTTATTTAACGAAATCTTTACCGAACGCTACATTAGAAATTATATTTGTCATTGATTTTAATAAAGCAAAAACAGATCGGCTATTAGCACAAAGTCCTGAAAGCTTAGCATTAAAGCGAGAACAGCTCATTGGGCCTGTCATTCAATTAACAAAAGATGCTGAGATAAAACATGAAGTAACGACATTAAGAGGGCAGCCGAGCGAAGAAATTATTAAATATGTTAATGAGTCAACGATTGAACAACTAGTTATCGGGAGTCGCGGATTGAACACTTTACAAGAAATGATTTTAGGAAGTGTTAGTCATAAAGTCATGAAGCATGTAAATTGCCCAGTAACCGTTGTGAAATAATTATCCGAAGCACAGATTGTTTAAGTAAATAATATATGACATACAATTGCTATCTATATCATTATAGGTAGCAATTTTTTTATTTAAAAGTTATGTTTTGGGATGTTTTGATATATTTTTTCATATGAAAACAAAAGATAAATACAGTTAAACAGTTGATATATCAACTGTTTGTCTTTTTTACAAAGCATTTAAGGAAAAATAATTTGAAAAACAAGTTGCTTTACTAATTGAAAACGATTATCATTGTCACTGAGAATGATTATCAGTTAATGCGCATGATTGATAAATTAATATTTAGGGGGAACATCCATGAGAAATACATTAATGATTTTAATAATCGTACTAACAGGTTTATTAGTTGCTTGTAGTGACACGACTAATAGTGAGGAAGAAAAAGATAAAGATAAAGCTGAAAGTGGAGGCGGACATGCAACAGTTGAACGAAGTCTGGAAGATATTTTAGATCAATTTCCTGATGATCATGTAGCTGAACGTGTGATTACAACATCAGTACCTATCGCAGAAATGTTAGCAGCATTAGATATTATGCCAACAGGCGTTCCAACGTCAACGAACCCTTTACCAGAAGAGTTTGCAAATGTTGATGAAATAGGTTCACCGATGGCGCCAGATCTTGAGAAAATCACAGATTTAGAATCAGATTTATTACTTAGTTCAGCAGCATTAGAAGATTCATTAGAAGAAAGCTTAGAGTCAATTGACTTAGAGCGTGCTTATTTACCAACGGATTCTTTCGAGGATTTAAAAATGAGTTTAGAAGCTTTAGGCATATATTTTGAAAAAGAAGCTGTTTCAGGTGAATTGTTAGAAAAAATAGAAAGTAATGAAGAACAATTAAAAGCTGAGCTTGCGGACGTCGATTTACCTTCTGTTTTGCTCATTATTGGTACAGATGATTCGTTTATGGTTATGAGTGAAGAGTCTTATTTAGGGAGTTTAATCGCTACGTTTGGCGCTGAGAATATCGCTTCTACAACGTTAAATGTTACTGATCGTTATTCACCGGTAAATATGGAGAGTATCGTCGAGGCTGATCCAGATTTAGTGTTCGTACTTTCATCACTTGATCACGGAGCATCTGAAGATATGTACCAAGAAGAAATGGAAAGTGACGATGCGTGGAAGAGTTTATCTGCTTATAAAAACGATCAGATTCATCACTTAGATTACAGCACATTCGGTGTGACGTCTTTAAATAATGTCGATAAAGCTTTAACTGATATTGCCGATTATTTTAAAGAACAATAAGAGGGAACTTGAATGAAAATATTTTCTAAACATACGACAATCATTATTAGTACGCTCATTATCACTTTAATATGCGCCATTATAGCTATCGGTTTAGGTAGTGTAAATATTACGATACCTGATATATTTCAAGCTATTTTTACGAATGATGCGGCAGGTAAACACGTAACAATTATACGCGACATTCGCTTGCCACGTGTGCTACTCGCTTTAATTATCGGTGCAAACTTAGCGATTTCAGGGGCACTCCTTCAAGCAGTTATGGGCAACCCATTAGCAGATCCAGGATTAACGGGTGTAACGAGTGGAGCTGCTGCGTTCGTCTTACTAATTATTTTAGTTTTTCCAAGTTACACACAGCTCATTCCTATTGCTGCATTTATCGGCGGGTTTATTGCTGCAATTATTGTTTATAGCCTTGCTTGGAAGAAAAGCGGTATATCACCAATAACGATTATATTATCAGGTGTTGCTGTTAATGCTTTATGCGGGGGTATTATCGGGTATTTAACAATTATTTATAGTGATCAATTACCGTCAGCTGTCCAGTGGCTTAATGGAAGCCTTGCGTCTAAAGGAACGTCAGCACTCGTGATGATATTACCTTATTCAATCATCGGCTGGATCTGTTCAATTTTTGCGATTAGAAAAACAAATATGATTCGTATGGGTGACGAAGTAGCCATTAATTTAGGTGAAAATGTCCATCGCATTCGTATTTTACTTTCTATATTAGCCGTATTTCTTGCAGCCATTTCTGTTGCAACAATAGGTATGATCGGTTTTATCGGTTTAATTGTTCCGCATATGGCGAGGCTCATTGTAGGGTCTAACTATAAACATTTACTACCAATGAGCATGGTTTTAGGAGCATTTGTTTTATTAATTGCTGATACATTAGGGCGCACTGCTTTTAAACCGTTAGATATGCCAGCAGGGATTTTTATGGCGTTAATTGGGGCACCGTACTTTTTATACTTAATGAGAAAGAGGGCGTTTTAAAATGATTCATGTTAAATCACTTGATGTGAAATATGAAAAAGATAATGTCGTTAAGAACTGTTCATTTTCATTAGAAAAAGGTGAAATCCTCTCAATCATTGGACCGAATGGGTCAGGTAAGTCAACGATGTTAAAAGCTATATCAGGATTGCTACCTTATCATCACGGTGAAATATTTTTAGAAAATGAAAATATAAAACGTATGAAGAAACGGGATATCGCTCAAAAAATGTGTATGTTAAGTCAAAAAAACACCGTACCGAATGATATGACTGTAGGTGAGCTCGTTTCATATGGCAGATATCCGTATAAGAGATGGTTCGAACGTTTAAACAAAGAAGATGAAGATATTGTTAACTGGGCGATTGATAAAACTCACTTAATGCATTACAAAGATACAAATGTATCGTCATTGTCAGGTGGAGAGTCGCAGCGAGCTTGGATTGCTATGGCATTAGCGCAACGTCCAAACTTATTGTTGTTAGATGAGCCGACAACATATTTAGACATTTCACATCAACACGAAGTTTTAGAGTTAGTGAAAGAACTTAACGAAGAAATGAATATGACAGTTATTATGGTGCTTCACGACCTTAATCAAGCGTCGCGTTACAGTGACAAAATTTTCGTTATTCAAAATGGTGAGAAACAAATTTACGGGAAAACGAATGACGTAATAACTGAAGCTATGATTCGTGACGTATATGACATGACGGCAGAAGTAAACCATGTAGATTCAGAAAAAGCGCCGAGAGTTCATTTAATATGTTCATGTAAACATTTAAAACAGATGGAGGAAAAATAATGAAAAAACAAATTGATTTAAATAAATATAAACAATTATATAAGGATTTCGTAAATAAAAAAGAAACGGTCACGCTTAGTTTTATTAAAGAAAACGGCGAACCATTTAGTAGTTGCACACCCTTTGTAGAACATGACGGGAAAATTTATGTCTATATTAGTGAAATTGCCGAACATTACCAATTGATGGAGCAAAGTGAGTCTGTTGATGCTCTCATTATGGCTGATGAATCTGATACGAATAACCGCTTCGCTACAGAGCGCGCGCGTTGGTTATGTTATCCAGAGAAAGTAAATGACAGAGAGAATGAACATATCTTTACTATTTTCAATGAAAAGTTTGGTGAAAAACTAATGGATATGTTAAGAGGACTTGATTTCTCATTATTTGAATTAACACCGAGTGAAGGAAGATATGTCGTCGGCTTTGGTTTAGCATTTGATACGAATATTGATGGATCGAGTTTTACGCACGTCGTTATTGATCATGAAAGAAAAGGTGTAAAATAAATGGTGAATGAACAAATAATAAGTATGTGGTCATTTACGAGACAAAGGTTTTTAGAAAAAGTAGAGAAAATTGATGAAAAGGATTTTTCTCTTTCTTTAAACAACGTTTCAATTGGAGACCTTATTTACCATACGGCAGATGTTGAGTATATTTTCATGGATTGGTTTTTTGATAAAAAGATAGAACATCCATTCACAAAAGATGACGTAACTAATAAAGAAAAAATGATTCGTTTTTTAAACGAGGCAAACGAAGCATTCATTCATGTGATGCAGCAAACGTCTGAAAATAGTTGGCAAGAAGTCATTTCATCGAGAATGGGAGAGTGTACACGTGCGGAGGCTGTTGCGCGTTTAATCTATCATGCAGGGATACATTCTGGGCAAATGACAGACATTTTGAAAATAGCAGAAAATGAACCAAGTGAATAATGATAAATATAAGCCTGAGACGTGTTTCTCAGGCTATTTATTTTGAGAACCTTTCAATTTCATTGTTTCTCTTTAAATGATAGGTTACGATTAACTTATACAAAGATGTATGAGTCATATAAATGTTTAAAGGAGACTATTAAATGGAAGAGAAAATAAATAACTTTAAAGAAGCAATGGCAAATTATCCAACAGGTGTGAGTGTCGTAACAGCAGAAGGGGATGACGGGGCGTTCGGTATTACGATTAATTCGTTTGCCTCTGTATCTCTTGAACCATTACTTATTTTATGGTCGATTGATAATAACGCTTCGACATTCAATCAATTCATGAACATTGAAGAATTTACAGTCAATATTTTAAGTGGTGAACAAGCGGACGTTGCACAATTATTTGCAAGTAGTGAAACAGAACCGTTTAAACATTGTGATTGGTCAACAGCTACTAGTGGCCTACCAGTGATTAATGATTCAGCAGCATCGTTGCAATGTAAGTTGTATAAGCGAATCGAAGCAGGGGATCATATTATTTTAGTCGGCGAAGTGTTTCATATTAACCAACAAGATAAACAACCACTTTTATATCATAACCGCCATATGGGGCAGTTACCTGATGAGTTTCATGAAAGTAAATAAACGATTCTCTCGTTTGTTTGATGAGTCAAGGAGTTGTAGCAAATGATTAGTATTATATTTTTCTTCAGTGCGATTATACTCGCCTTTATTTACATGATTCTTAGTATTCGATTAAATATGCCGAGTGGTGTTTTTATCGCTTCTGCGTCGCACCTTATTATGGGAATATTCTCGCTTCCTTCGATCGGTTTATTTATTTTAGCGTTAGCTTTTATTGAATTTAGCTTAGGTGTGTATACACTTATTCAAAAGCGATTCAAAGAACGTGAACGTCAATTAAAAAATAAACACGTAAGAAAGAGACCGATAAAACGCGACTAAATTGGTTAAAATAAAACTATCCTACGCCGAATAGGCAGGATAGTTTTTTAGTTTATGATTGTTTTGTTTAATATAAGTCTTCATCTGTTAAGTCTAGTGTTTCTTTTAAATGTTCTTTAACGAGGGCTGGTCGTCTTTCAGCAAAGTCCCGTAGTTCTTGAACATTGTTTTCCCATGCTTCAGTCGATTCAATATTATGCCATCTACCAATAGAGCGCGGGATTTCATGTCTAATATGATCTGATCGTTCATCAATTTTTTCGATGACACGTTCTGGTGCAAATTCATGATCAAGTAAATCAATCATTATAGTAACGAATTGTCGCTCAACCTCTTCATTTTCCATTAAATGTTTGAATAAGCTCATGCGTCGTTGGTCTGCTAAAACATGGGTCATCATATTATATTCAACAATATCTCCATCATGCTCATAAGCTGGATTATGAATACTTCCCCCCATCGCAGCGTCAAGGTCAAATAGCATCCAGCGCCATTTACCGTCATGGCCTTTTGATACCTCTTCACTCGGTTGTTCGTCTACTGTCTTTCTCCAAACGTTTAAGTTATTAGAAAAAGAATCTGTATTTGCATAATAAACGAGATAAGCAACGTAATGTAAGAAATTATCTAAATCAATTCTATCTTCGATGTACGTTAAATGAGCACGGTTACTCATATCATTTGCTTCAACGTAGTCGATAAGGTCAAGAAACTCTTGTTTATCTTTATTCGAACCTTCTTTTACTTCAAAGTCAATGTTGAACGGATCTTCATCAGTACCGTCACGAAATACTTTTAAAAGTGCTAGTTCATCTTTGTTAATATTATATTTAGTTTTAATAAAGTGTTTATTCAGTCGCTCTCGGATGTTATGAATGCCCCAATATTCTCCATTAATTAAAACAATAGCCGGTTCATACGCCTGAACGTCAACATCTAAATGTTTCACTAATTCATGCATTAAGCCGTCACGCATAAGGGTTGAATTTACGTCTTGACCAGAATTTCTTAATATAAGGTGACGAAAACGATTGTAATTAATATCTTCAAAAATAGGTGCATGAATATGCTTTTGCCCGTAATCGTTACGTGCGTAAATCCTTAAACTTTTTTGCGGAAAGACACGTGAACCTCGGCCGTGAATACGCACGCCAACATCCTGGTGAACAGTGAGCTCCTTATCGCTATTAAACATGTCTAGTGAAGCGAGCTTTTCATGGTCTCTTCCACGTTGCGCATAATTACCTGACCAAGCAGTGTCTTCTTCATACCAAATACCAGGTGTATAAATGCCGTATTTATCATTAAATAAATCATCAGGATCTACTGACAATGACAATATAGGTAAGTCATTACTTTCAAGCGCATCATCAAAAATATATGTTGCTGATGTGACATGACTATAAGTACGTGGGAAAGATTCATTTTCTTTATATGCTGCGACCGCTTTAAGTGTCACCGCACTTTGTACGTCGTCTGCTGTAAACGAGAAACCATCAGCTTGGTGTGCTGACGTTCGTTCATTAGCGATAATCGGTGTTTTATCGATTAATTCTTTACTCATTGTGATCGGTTCAGTATATTTTTCTGATTGGGTGTTAGGTGTTGAACCGTCTAACGTATAATATATTTCATAATCTTCATCTGTTTCCATTTCAAGTGTGAATGAGTCATCGTAAAAGCCACCTTCAACACTTAGTTTGGGTTTGTCAATCGTTAATTCAAAGTCAACATCTTTTATATTGTCCATCGTTTCTGCCAATAGCCCAAGATCTTTAATATCATTACCACTTACGTTTAACCGTTTTTTAAGTGGTAAATTAACGAGAGGGGCAATTGATTTTATTTTATTATCGCGAATGTTTAATTCATCTAAATGAGTTAAGTGTGCAAGTTCATCTAAATGTTCAACGCTATTTTCTCTTAAGTTAAGGTATTCTAATTGAATATTCGCTTGAAGCGGGGAAATGTCATCTATTCGGTTATCTCTTAAATTAAGATACTCTAACTTGTTTAAATCGCGAAAAGATTCGAGCGACTGTATGAGGTTCCCTCGTAAATCAAGCGTCTTTAATTGTTCCAGGTGACCGATGATTGAAACGTCTTCAAGCATATTGTTTCTCACGTTTAATTCTTCTAAATGTTCGAACGCTTCTAAACCATCAAGAGATGTTAAGTGATAGTTTGATAAATCGAGCGAATCAACGGTTTGTAAAATCTTTTTAGAAAATGAAGACGTGCCAAGTTCATTTTCTAACGCTTTCTCTAACGTTGGATCGAAAGCTGGTTCATTTTTACTAACGAATGTATAACCGATGAACCAAGCAGGGACGAGTAAGATGGTAAAAATTATTATTGATCGTTTCATAAAGCCTCCTAAATCTATGGGTAAATCTGCATTTATTCATTTAAGTCGTCTTTCACAAGGGTATATTTTTTCAAATAAATTCTCAAGCGATTTTTAGATTTTTCTTGTTTGTGTTAACGTAAATTTTCATATACCATGGATAATAGTTAATTTTTATGGAAGGGGTGAACGAACTGTGGCACAAGAAATATTTAAGCGATATGAATTAAAGTATTTAATTACACGTGCTGAACATGAGGCATTACGAGAGGCTATTTTAGGACGGATGGCTTATGACACGTATGGTGACCCAGAAGGTAAATATAACATCGTTTCACTTTACTTTGAATCTGATCAGAAGGACATTTACTTTGAAACGATGAATAAACTCCGATTCCGGCAAAAATTGCGATTGCGCGTATATGATCAAGCGACTTTAGCGAGTCCATCATTTATTGAAATAAAGCAGAAGTTTACGAACGTCGTTAATAAGAGAAGAACAGTTATACCACTGCATGAAGCATATGACGTTCTTAGTCAACCATTTTCAGAAGAACAAAGTGGAAGCATCGATGCATCAAACCCACAAATATTACGGGAAGCACTCCACTTTAGAGATTTATACGCATTAAAGCCAGCGACAGTCGTCAGTTACGATCGCCAAGCGTTTAGTGGTACGGTTAAAGGTGAGGAAGATTTGCGAGTGACTTTTGATTATAACTTAATGTGTAGAGACGATGATTTATCGATAGAAAATGGTCCCGAAGGTACTTATTTCACGGATCCGAACCTCGTTATTTTAGAAGTGAAAGTATCTAACAGTGTACCATTTTGGCTCGCGCGTATTTTAAGTGAATTTGAATTTTACAAGCAAGGGTTTTCCAAGTTTTGTACGAGTATGGACGTACTTGAAGGGAAAATTGTGCCGGAACCATTCATAAGAGAGGTTTTAACATGACAAATTTTATTGCAGACCTTCAAAAACTTGCAGACATGTCAAGTCGCGTGACAATCATTGAAGCATTTGCATCGATTATATTAAGTTTTATTTTAACGTTTATTATTGCGGTCGTTTATCGGAAAACACATACAGGGGCGAGATACTCACAAACGTTCGTACAAACGATAGTCATTATGGGAGTTGTCGTTTCTGTTATTATGATCGTTATCGGTAATAATATTGCCGTAGCATTCGGTTTAGTCGGGGCTTTCTCAATTATTCGCTTTCGAAGTGCTATGAGCGATCCGAAAGATATTGCATTTATCTTTCTCGGCATGGCTGCAGGTATCACGTCAGGGCTCGGTTATTATGCAATTGCTATTCTCTTTACGTTATCAGTTATTTTAATTATTTACTTTATGTACGCGATTAACTTCGGTAAGGCTGCTAACATTAAAAAGCGGTTAACAATTACAGTACCAGAAAATTTACATGACGAAGAGATTTTTAATACTGTACTCGCGCGTCACTTACATCTTTACGCCTTACGAACAATTCGAACGACGAGTCAAGGGACGATGATTGAACTTGAATACGTCATTCAAAATAAACGAGGCGTTAAGGATAAAGATTTAATGGACGACATACGTCAAATAAATGCGAATTTAAATGTTTCTATTAACTATTTAAGTACAGAAGTATATTATTAATTGTTAATGAACTAGACATAATGACGGGAATTACTTAAAATTAAATCATACCGAATAAATATCCTGTTTCTATGATGAAGCAGGATATTTTTCATGTTGCGGAATGGGGGATGACGGTGCGCGAAAAGTTTTCAGCGATTAAACATATTATTTTGATTTATTACGTTGCGATTATTTCTATTATTAGCCTATTTTACGTATTTGTTCCATTCGATCAATCAATTGACCAAACGATTTCGACGATTTTACTCGTTTATTTACTCATTTTTCCTATCGTGATGTTTTATACACTTAGCTACGCTTTACACGTATTTTTATTTACACTCGCATTTATTACGGGCTTTTATGGATTTTATCAACATTCCATTGATAATCACTCGATTTCAAATGCACTTTATTTTACGTTTCGTCTCTATTTACTCGATTTAGCAGATGTTTTTACGCAAGACGGCTCAAGTCCGGTAAAATATCCGCTTATTTTAGAAATTGGTCGTTGGACGGCAGCGTCATATACGATTTCAACAATCTTTATCGCTATGTACCGAACACTTGAGAAAGAAATTTCGTTATTTATTGCGCAAACATTTGGTAAACACCATATCGTTTTTAGTTATAATGAAAAAAGCCGATTACTTATTCGTGATTTAGTTAAACAGAAAGAGCGCGTCATCGTTGTTGATGAAAAATTTTCACCTGAAACGGAAAATATGTTGGAACAGATGAAAGTAACTGTTATTCATGCTTCAATGAAAGACGATAATATTTTTCAAGTCACAGGGGTTAAGCGGGCAAAATCAGTTTCGCTTTTTCATAATGATGATCAAGACAGTTTATATGTTCTTATGCATCTCGATCAGTACATTAGACAGCAGAAATATGCGGTTTCATTAAATAAAGTCATCGTACAAATTGAAAACGAGCGCTATCAGTCTGAACTTGAATCATTTTTAAAGAAAGTTGAACATTTCGCTTTTCCAGTAGATATCATTAATGTATACGAAGAAGTTGCTAAACGCTTTTGGAAAAGTCATTCATCAATACTTACGAGTGATTCCTCGTCTCACTTTTTAGTCGTCGGTTATGAAAAGCTCGGTAAACAAATGATTCATGAAGTTAGTAAAAAGCAAACACATAACAAAGCTCATATAACTGTTATTGATCATTTTGCTAAAGAAGAAACAGATGACTTTGTAACAATGATTCCATTTGATATGGAAACAGAGTCGCTACGCTTGTTTATTACGGATGAGAAAACAACGTACTCACACATATTTATTTGCTTAGATGAAGATTATGTTGATTTAATGGAAGGTATTGATTTGTCAGAACTTTTCCCGGAAACACCTATTTATATTAACTTTACTGATGAAAGTATTGAGCAGACGTTTATGATTGCGACGACGAAAACGAAGAAATCACTTTATAGTATCGGAACGATTCAAGACGTATTAACAAAACAATATTTACAGTTATAAAGTGACTTAAAACGAGGGTAAACTCGTTTGTATGTGATAATATTTTCAATTGAATGAAAGATTCATTTTGTTTATACTATAGATAATAGCAGTTAAAGGGGGTGGGTAAGTTTGTTCGTTGATTTATTTAATCATGCATTATTAGATTCAACGTTCCTTTATATTTACTTAGGAACATTTCTAATAGCGTTTACTGTCGTATATTTTAGTCACATGTATCAAGCAGATCTTGTTGATTGTAAGACGTTCATAAGAGCTCGACATGAGCTAACGAAGGTAAATATGCATGTGATAGAAAAGCCACTAGCGTTCAATGAGTCCTTTTTCCATTGGTTCATTATTGTTTTCCAACGAGTGAAAGAAGCGGACGATGATGAAGACGATTCAATCTCTTATTTTATACGTAAAGGTAAAATAAGAGGAGGAGAACGATGGAGAAAAAGAACTTACTCACTTACTTTAAGTCGTACGGTTTAGTAAGTGTCTTACTTATTTTAATTTTAGTATTATCAGGTTGTGGAGTGGATACGACGCCTGTTGATCAAACGTCTACAGGATTTTTCACCCATTATTTTGTTTATCCATTATCACTACTGATTAAGAAAACAGCGAGCTTATTATCGGGACATTACGGGTTTGCGATTATCGTCATAACGATTGGTATTCGTTTGTTGCTTTTACCATTTTTTATTAAACAAACGAAAGCGAGTAAAGAATCTCAAGAAAAAATGACGATTATTAAGCCAGAACTAGATGATATTCAGAAGAAATATAAAGGAAAAACGGATAGGGAAGACCAGATGAATATGCAGCGTGAATTAAGTGAGCTTTACAAGAAGCATAACTTTAATCCGATGAAAATGGCTGCAGGCTGTTTACCGATGATTTTACAAATGCCTATATTAATTGGCTTTTTCTACGCGATTCGGCGGACGCCAGAAATTAGTGAACAATCGTTTCTCTGGTTTCAGCTTGGTGAAGTAGATATTCTGTTTATTTTCGTAGCTGTTGTTATTTATTTTATTCAGGCGCGTGTTAGCTTAATTGGACTACAGCCCGAACAAAAAAAGCAAATGGCAATTATGGGTATCGTCTCACCAGTGATGATCGGCGTTATTTCTTTCGGTGTTCCGGCTGCTTTGCCACTTTACTGGGCGGTTAGTGGGTTGTTCGTTATTGGACAAACGCTTATTTTAAAAAGACAAACGATATAAAATTAAAACTCCAGGAATTTTTCTGGAGTTTTTCATTCCTTATTTTTAGGGTATATAGTAAGAAAGGAGAGATGATTATGTCTGTTAAGCTTAAACGTATATATGAAGATGTAAACGAAAATGACGGTGTAAGAGTGTTAGTTGATCGTCTCTGGCCAAGAGGTGTGTCTAAAGAGAAGGCAAGTCTTGATGAGTGGTTTAAAGAGATAGGACCTTCAACAGAACTTCGCCAATGGTTCAATCATGAAGATGATAAATTTTCAGCATTTACAAAGAAGTATCGTAAAGAACTACAATCTGGCGAGCAAAAAGCAGCATACGACCGATTAAAAGAAATCCAAAAAAATAACGACACAGTGACACTTTTATTTTCTGCTAAAAATGAAACACACAATCAAGCAGTCGTGTTAAAAGATATGTTAGAAGGAAACTAAAATAAGAAAGCGTTAAAAAATCCTGTCTAAATAACAGGATTTTTGTTTCACTATTTACTTATGACCATAAATAAGTTTTACTTCACTATAGTCGTTCTCTTCTCGTGAACTAATAGATGTGATTAAACGAAAATCATCATTAGAGACGAGATAGATGAGTAAATCAAATGGATCGTCTTCATCTTCGTGGTCAATGTCTTGAACCTTTAGATCGTCTACATATTTATCTTGATTGTAATACGGCTCATAAAGTTCTTTTAATTCATCAAGACTCATCGGTGTATTAACGATGAGTAATGCCTCTTCATCTCCCTTTTCTTCCTCTGGTGTAGACTTTTCAACGAGTTCTGGCTCATCTGGAATAGGTAAATCATCTGGGAAGAGTGATGATAACTCTAAATCAGTTGACTGTTCACTGTTAGAAGCATCATTTTCCGCTTCATGATCAGTTGTTTCTTCAGCATTTGCCTCAGTTTCATCTTCAGAATTGTTATCAACGCTATCTTCTGCTTGAGAATCATTACTATCACCGCAAGCTACGAGTAATAGAAGAATAATTGTTATGACGCTTAGTCGGAATCCATTTGTCTTTCGTAAAAAGTACATTTATCTTCCTCCTTGATGTCTACACGCATTGTAACATAATAAATATAGAACCTTTTACTCAAAAAAACAGACTTTATCTCAAATTTATTTTAGGAATAAACGAATGATTAATTATATGATGAGTCTTAATTTAAATTAATATTGAGCATAAAAAAACGCAAACCAATGAAGGTTCGCATTTTT
>Ga0079226_10001327_pt1 | contig 18946 bp, 10 predicted proteins | sample Poulit2014_FD_76345 | JGI IMG/M metagenome (GOLD analysis project Ga0079226, IMG submission 76345) | Agricultural soil microbial communities from Georgia to study Nitrogen management - Poultry litter 2014 | ecosystem: Environmental > Terrestrial > Soil > Agricultural land | place: USA: Georgia... | reverse complement strand
TGAATTATTAAAATTTTGTTTTTTAATGAAAAACAGTAAATTATGGAATATTTAAAACCAATTAAGGCCTTTGTTTGCTGTGTTTTTCTTAAAATTGTAGTTTTAGCTTAGTTTTAAGTATTTAGGCAAAGAATTTGTTAACTAACAGCTATGGTAGAAAGCTTTATTGAACGAGTTTCATCTTCATACAGCCCAAAAGGAGATTTTATCCATTTAGGAGCAGGTATTTTAAATCAGCAAATCATCAAAGAGGCTGCGGTAAAGTTGCCATTAGCTAGTATGAACCGACACGGTTTGATTGCTGGTGCTACGGGTACAGGAAAAACTCGGACTTTACAACTAATTTCAGAGCAGCTATCAGATAAAGGCGTTCCAGTTTTTATGCTTGATGTTAAAGGTGACGTTTCAGGACTGGCAACGCCTGGTCCCGTTAATGATAAACTTTTAGAACGCGCAGAAGCTGTAGGTATTGAATTTAAACCGCAAGGGTTTCCTATAGAATTGTTTTCTTTAAGCGGCAAAAATGGAGTGCCCATGCGCTTGAATGTAGATGATTTTGGACCTGTCTTGCTGGCTAGAATTTTAGATCTTAACGAAACTCAATCGGGTATTTTAAGCGTTCTATTTAAATATTCGGATGATCACCGGATGCCTCTTGTTACACTTGAAGACCTAAAGAAACTGCTTGGTTATCTATCTCAAGGTCCGGGAGCTGCAGAAATTAAAGGAGACTATGGGACAATTAGTTCGGCTAGCTCGGGAGCGATTTTAAGGAAGATAGTGGCAGTTGAACAGCAAGGTTTGGGGGATATCTTTGGAGAGGTTTCATTCGATGTCATGGATTTGATTCAGCTAAAAGATGGCAAAGGAGTTATCTCGCTGCTAAATATTTCCGATATGCAGGATAAACCTATTGTTTTTTCTACTTTTTTGCTTAGCCTATTAGCGAGACTTTTCAAAGAGTTGCCAGAAGTAGGAGATTTAGATAAGCCTAAGTTGGTGTTTTTCTTTGACGAGGCTCATTTGCTATTTAATAAAGCGTCGAAAAATCTACTCGCGCAGATCGAGCAAATTGTACGATTGATCCGCTCCAAAGGAGTGGGGGTATTCTTTTGTACGCAGGCGCCAACAGATATTCCCGAATCTGTATTGGGTCAGTTAGGAAGTAGGGTTCAGCACGCATTAAGGGCTTTTACTCCTAAAGATGCTGATAATTTAAAAAAGACAGTTAAAACTTATCCTGTTTCAGATTTTTATCAAGTCGACCAAGAGCTTACTTCATTAGGTACTGGACAAGCTTTAATTACCGTATTGAATGAAAAAGGTATTCCTACTGAGGTTGTGTCTACTCACTTAGTGCCGGCTAGGGCTATCATGGGGCCAGCGAACCTGAGTAAATGTGAGGACATTATTCGGGGCTCGAAGTTTTATGATAAATACCAGCACAAGCAGGAAATCAATGGAGCAGGTGCAATTGTTGATCAGAAAATTGCACAATTTGAAGCCGCTGAAGCACGGGCTAAAAACAACAAGCCTGCAAATACTAGACGTAGAAGTGCACGTCAAACTCCTTTTGAAACTGCAAAAACTACGGCTGCACGAGAAAGCGTAAAGATATTAGGGAGAATTGCAAATCAGATTCTCACCTCATTCTTTAAAAAGAAATAATTTTAAAATATAGGGACTTTCCTGTATTTTGTAAAAATACAATAACGATATATATTCAATTTTATTAATATTATGACAGAAAAGAAAAAACCAACTTTAATCATTTTAGCTGCTGGAATGGCTAGTAGATACGGTTCATTAAAACAAGTGGATTCTTTTGGACCACATGGAGAAACGATTATAGATTACTCTATTTATGATGCGATTAGAGCTGGCTTTGGAAAGGTCGTGTTTGTTATACGCGAGGAATTTGTAGGGGTGATGAAAGGTATTTTTGATGAGAAGTTAAAAGATAAAGTACAAGTAGAATATGCTTTTCAAACCAATGATTTATCAGAGTTTGGAATCGATAAACAAATAGAACGCGCTAAGCCTTGGGGAACTGCACATGCTGTGTTATCTGCAAGGAAATTTATCAACGAACCTTTTTGTGTTATTAATGCAGATGATTTCTACGGTCGTGATGCCTTTGATAAAATGGCCGACTTTTTAATAAACGAAGTGAACGACTCTCATATGGCACTTGTGGGTTATCAGCTTCAAAATACGCTTTCGGATCACGGTTACGTATCTAGAGGGGTGTGTGAAGTAGATGATCAAGGGTATATGCTTTCAGTAACAGAACGTACTAAAATTTACTACCAAGATGGGAGTAAAAAAATTGTTTTCGAGGAAGATGGATCGGTTCAGGAGCTGGATCCTATGAGTCGGGTGTCAATGAACTTTTGGGGTTTTTCAGAAGCGGTATTTGGCGTGGCAGAAAAAATGCTTCATGAATTTGTTGAGAAAAATGCGGATGATCCTAAGTCTGAGTTTTATATTCCATCGGTTGCGGATCATTTAGTGCAAACTAAGCAAGCGAAATTTAAGGTTCTTCCAACAGCATCGAAGTGGTTTGGTGTAACTTATAAAGAAGATAAAGAAATTGTACAAGACTCAATTAGTAAGTTGATTGAGCAGGAGGTTTATCCTAAAAAGCTCTTTTAAGCTTTTCAGCTTGGTACAATTATAACTGTATATAAAAGGCGATTGCAGATATTACACTTGCAATCGCCTTTTTTTAAGTTTGGGGTAGGATCAAAATTTGGATCGAGAATCTATTGCGAAAAACGATTGAAATAACTCGAACTTCAAAAGAATAAAAATAATAAGCCGTTGGAAATATAATCTTTACAACGGCTTATTATTTGGGTTTAATTGAGGTGAATCACCAATTATTTTACTTCTTCGTATTCAACGTCGGTAACATCATCGTCGTCGCTACCCCCCTCGTTACCACCAGTTGGGTTACCACCAGCGTCTGCTTGTCCTTCTGGTTGACCTTGAGTTTCTTTATACATTTCTTCCGAAGCTGCATTCCATGCATTTTGAAGTTCTGTACTAGCGGACTCAATATCAGCGAAGTTTTTATCAGCATGAGCTTTTTTGAGTTTTTCTAACCCACCTTCGATCGCAGTTTTGTTTCCGTCAGACAACTTATCACCGTATTCTTTAAGCTGCTTTTCAGTTGAGAATATAAGAGCGTCAGCTGCATTTAGCTTTTCGATCTCTTCTTTCATTTTCAAATCCTCTTCCGCGTTTGCTTCTGCTTCTCTCTTCATTTTATCAATTTCTTCTTGTGATAAGCCTGAAGAAGCTTCTATACGGATATTTTGCTCTTTTCCAGTCGCTTTATCTTTTGCAGAAACATGGATAATTCCGTTTGCATCTATATCGAATGTTACTTCAATTTGAGGAACACCTCTTGGTGCAGGTGGAATTCCGTCTAAGTGAAATCTACCGATGGTTCTGTTTTGATTAGCCATAGGTCTTTCACCTTGCAGAATGTGAATCTCTACGGATGGCTGGTTGTCAGCTGCTGTTGAGAACACTTGTGATTTTTTCGATGGGATTGTTGTATTTGCCTCAATCAACTTGTGCATAACACCACCCATGGTTTCTATACCTAAGGAAAGTGGAGTAACATCTAATAGAAGTACATCTTTAACTTCTCCAGTTAAAACCCCCCCTTGTATGGATGCACCTAGTGCAACTACTTCATCCGGGTTAACACCTTTGGAAGGTTCTTTTCCGAAAAATTCCTTAACTGCTTCAACTACTGCAGGGATCCTTGTGGAACCACCTACTAAGATGATTTCATCGATGTCTGATGTGCTGTACCCCGCATTTTTAAGTGCAGATTTACAAGGATCAATAGTGCGTTTCACTAAGTCTGCAGCAAGAGATTCGAATTTAGCTCTTGATAACGTTCTAACAAGGTGTTTGGGCCCTGTAGCGTCTGCAGTGATATACGGAAGGTTGATTTCTGTAGATGTTGTGCTCGATAGTTCAATTTTCGCTTTTTCAGCAGCTTCCTTTAATCTCTGTAAAGCCATAGCATCTTTTTTCAGATCCAGGCCTCCATTATCGTTAGCGAATTCTTGTGCTAACCAGTTAATAATAACGTTATCGAAATCATCACCACCTAAATGGGTGTCTCCATCGGTAGCTTTTACCTCAAACACGCCATCCCCTAATTCTAGAACAGAAACGTCGTGTGTTCCACCACCACAGTCGAAGACGACAATCTTCATGTCTCTATCTGCTTTGTCTAGTCCGTAAGCTAGTGCAGCAGCAGTAGGCTCGTTAATTATACGCTTTACTGTTAATCCAGCAATTTCTCCAGCTTCTTTTGTCGCTTGGCGCTGAGCATCGTTAAAGTATGCCGGAACCGTAATAACGGCTTCTGCAACCTCTTGCCCTAAGAAATCTTCAGCTGTTTTCTTCATTTTCTGAAGAACCATAGCGGAGATCTCTTGTGGAGTATATTTTCTATCGTTTATTTCAACTCTTGGAGTATTGTTATCACCCTTAATAATATTGTAAGGGACTTGGTTTACTTCTTTGTTCGCTTCGTCATAGTTAAGGCCCATAAACCTTTTAATGGAATATATAGTTTTATGAGGGTTAGTAATCGCTTGACGTTTTGCAGGATCACCCACCAACCTTTCACCATTGTCTACAAACGCAACAACTGAAGGTGTGGTTCTTTTACCTTCATTGTTGTTTATAACTACAGGCTCGTTACCTTCCATTACGGCAACACATGAGTTTGTAGTTCCTAAGTCAATTCCTATAATCTTAGACATATTATGATTTTTATTTTTAATAATTACAAATTCTTTTATTTCTATGTATCAAGCCTTATGCCAATGAGTTTTTTATGACATTTTTGAGTTGAACAATGCATTATTAACGGGAATTATTTAGCGATGTGACAGAATGTCACTTTAGTAGTCAGTTACCTTTGTGTAAAGAATAAGGGAGAATATGAAAATATTAGTTAATTTTAGGCAGTTTATTTTAAACAGTGATTTATGACATTTGATGATTATTATCGATACTTTGAGAAGATACTCGAAGATCCAGAAAAATCTGACCCTTATAATCAGGAAGATTATTTAAATTATACGAAGCTTAACTTTGCACGGCTTAAAAGGTGGTTAGACCGCTTTGAACCAAGCGAAGAAACTAAAAGTAAAATCCAATCCATTCAGGATTATCAGCATTGGGTTGTTATTACCGAGCCTTGGTGTGGAGATGCAGCGCACTCTGTTCCTCAAATCTATCAAATGGTGAAGGATAACCCTTTTATAGAATTTGAAATTCAATTAAGAGATAGCGAGCCTTATTTAATTGAAGATTATTTAACTGGTGGAAGCAAGTCCATTCCTATACTTATTATTAGAAACGATGTAGGCCACGATCAGTTGGTGTGGGGCCCGCGGCCGAAAGGAGCGACCGAAATATTTGAGCAACTAAAAATGCAGAATGTTTCCAAAGATAATATTGTTGAAGAGATTCAAAAGTGGTATAATCAGGACAAAGGGGAAAGTATCCAAAAAGAAATACTTCAAGAGTTGTTTAAATAATATTGGCTTTCAAGGCTCTATATTTTAGAGCCTTGAAGCACTTACTAAATTTCCTTTAGCTTTTCCTTAATTTGGTGTAATTCCTCCTCGGTGAAAGGCTTTTTACGGTTTTTAAAGTTTTGTTTTACCTTTATAATATCCTCTAAGGTTACCTCACTTGCATTGTTGTCCCAGTTCTTTCTGATGTAACTTAATAGTAGTGCTAAGTCCGATTCTACTAAATCTGGATTGTTAAGGATGCCTGGCATTTCCCCCGAAACTTCTGGAGTTTCATAAAGGTGGCCGTTCACGTGAACTGGCCCAGTCATTCCAAACAGTACAATAGCGATCAATAGATCTTTCTCTCCAGTAACCCATTCTGATTTATTGAGTGGAGGCGCCAAAAACTCAATGCCTTCTCCGTTTTCTCCATGACAAGGCTGGCATGTAGACCTAAATACATTTACTCCGCGGGCATACTTTCTTATTAGCGTCTTTTCTTTGGAAGGTTTTTCTGCATTTTCCACCCTGATTAGTAGTGCATCTAGCTCATCTAATATAGCTGCGTTATTGGGGAGGTTTAATTGGGATAGGCGCACTTTTAAATCTTTTTCTTTAGAAAAAAAGTTGCTAATTATCCCATGTGCTATTTCTATAGATTCTGGGTGTTCATTGACGATTTGCGCTATGAGTTGGTCTTGTAAGCCGGGGTCTTGGATTAAGTGAAGTTGGAATGCGATATAAGGGGCTAGGTCAGTATTTGACGCTAGGTTTTGAAATGTAGACCATAAATTGGTGACTCCCAGTTCTTTTGGTATTGAGCTTAAGAGCGTTATGGCGTGAGCTTTAAGTAAAGAAGATCCTTTGTCGCTTTTTAAAACCGCAGATACATCACTGAACTTGATTTGATTCAAACCCTCTAGGGTCCAAAGTCCATGGATTTTTGTAGCTTCATTATCCGTATTGTTGATGAGTTCCCTTATCGCTGGAGTCATTCCGATCGCTTTTCTATCAATAAGCAGCTGTTGGGCTTTGCTTCGTTTCCAAGAGATTTCACTAGCTAAATTTTCGACTAGTTGTTTATCATCGGGTTTGATAGGGCTTGGCTTTTGGGTATAGCCCTTTGGAACCACTTTATAGATGCGCCCGCAATTTAAATAATTCTCTAGGCTGCGATCCTTTATTTCGTCTTTTAAATATTGCGTAAGGAAAGATTTGTGTTGAATGATGCCTCTATACATGTCAACGATATATAGCGCACCATCTGGTCCATTGTAAAGACTAACGGGGCGGAATCGTTCGTCGTCACTGGCTAGGAATTCCTTCCCTTGATATGCTTGTTGTCCACTAACTACATTGCCTTGGAATTCTAGTATATTGCGTTTGATGAGATTTGCGGCGGGTTCTGCTACAAAGGCATTGTTGAAATACGCGTCGCCAAAAAGTGGGTCTACATTTATTACTGGTCCGCAGGCTGCGGTAAAGCTGGTTAACTTCAGGCTATCGTCTAGTACGCCATCTGCATAACCTCTATTTACACCTGTGGTTGGCCGGCTTGGATAAGTCCTGTTATCGGGGACAATGATCTCGCTAAATCCGTGTGCTCTGGAGAGGTTCGCATTGGAACCTCCTACGCCAGGAAGGTAATAATCGCCTAATAAGTTCTGGGAGTTATTGTTATAAAATAGTCTGCCATACAAGTCTTGAGTTAATCCCCATTGCCCTCTATAGTGGGTTCTTTCGATAATCCAGCCATCTTGTTGTTTTTTGTACCGTTTATTCGTGCCGCTATTATAAATCCAGCCATCTATCCCTCGAAACAGACCATTTGCTTGGTGCTCTACATTTCCGCCACTTGTATATGTGCTATCCACCAAAGTTTTCGAAACTGCTTGGTCATTTTTTAATTCGTAATACCACAGGTTGGGTGGCTCTGCTACAAGCAGGCCCTCATCCACTAGTGCTAGCGCTCTAGGAAGCACGAGGCTGTCGATGATTACCTTTCTGGTTTCGTATATACCGTCTTGGTCCTGATCTTCTAGGAGTATTATTTTCCCCGTTGGGAGATTTTCTTCTGAACCATCAACGTTAGTCATATAGCCCATCATTTCGACGACCCAAATCCTAAGCTGCTCATCAAAGGTCATGGCAATAGGAGCCATTATTTGAGGTTCGGACGCTACTAGTTGCAACTCGAAGCCCTCTTCAAGGTGGGTATGTTCGATTGTTTGTGCGGGTGTTAGAATAGGCGCCTCGGCAATAAGTGAATCTTTAGAAATGGATTCTTTTTTGGGCTTGTTAAAATTGCAAGAACTAAGAATTGATAAAATAAATAAAAGGAAAATATATGAAGGTTTATTATTCATGTTGACTAGTCGTAAGCTATTTGGGCATTCGGATACTTCAATTCTACCGTAGCCAAGGGCAAAGATAATTTATATTTTATTTCTTAAGGTGGTTTTATGGAATTGTTATGTTTTTTTTACAAGTACTTTGTAAGTAAACGATGCTCTGGCTAGAATAATTACGGTTTGATGCTGTAAATCTAATGGCACCATGAATTCTAGTTGTTTGTTGCCGAATATTTTTCTTAACTTTAACTAGTTAACCAATATATTGATAATTATTTTTTTACCACTGAGTAAGAAAGAAGAAGTATTTGCTAAGTGTAGTTTTTTTAATCTGTTGATTTTAAGTGAAAGTATGTGGTTTTGGCATTTGCTTTTCTCAAAATTAACAATTAGATTTGTTATGCTTGCATAGTATTAAGTACAACTAATATGGATCAAAATACAACCCTAGATTATTACATGAAGATTGCTTGGCAGCAAGTTTCTAATAAATACAATATGATTGCTGCTCAACATGGATTTACCCAAGCTGCTGGATATATCCTTATCCATATTCACAAAAATGGCACTTCAGTTTCACAAATTGCAAGCTCCACTGGTGTGAAAGCAACCAGTTTATCCCGGGTGTTAGGAAATTTGGAGAAAACAGGATTGATATACCGGGAGATCAGTCAAGAAGATAAGCGATCAGTTAAAGTTTTTTTAACTCCCTACGGCATTCAAAAACGCAAGCTTGCCAAACTGGTCGTTCGGGATTTTAACGATTATCTGTACAGTAACCTCAGTAGTAGGGAGGTGGCTCAATTGACTAAGATCTTGACTAAGATTACCTTACTAACGGAGAAATACGAGTCGAAAGTATCATTAGAAGAAGAAGTTTTGACCTCACAATCATAAAGCTATGAATATTAATATTAGAAAAGTTGTTGTATTGGGATCTGGAGTCATGGGCTCTAGAATTGCTTGTCATTTTGCCAATATTGGCGTCCCAGTTTTGCTACTCGATATGGTCCCTAAAGAATTGACAGAAGTCGAGAAGAAAAAGGGCCTTACTTTAGAGAGTGAGCAAGTACGAAACCGCTTGGTGAATAATTCCTTACAAGCAACCTTAAAAAGTAATCCGTCTGCATTGTATAGTAAGGACTATGTGAAGCGTATTGAGGTGGGGAACTTTGATGACGATTTTACTAAGGTTAAAAATGCAGATTGGATCATAGAAGCTGTTGTCGAAAGACTGGATGTTAAGCAGCAGATTTTTCAGCGCGTGGACGAGTACCGGAAAGCGGGCACATTGGTCACCTCGAATACTTCTGGGATTCCTATCCACAGCATGTTAGAAGGTAGAACTGAAGATTTTAAAGAAAATTTCTGTGGTGTGCATTTTTTCAATCCGCCACGGTACCTTCCGCTATTAGAAATTATTCCCACTAAAGCCACCTCTACCCGAGTGTTAGAATTCTTAAAGAAGTTTGGAGAGAGAAATTTAGGGAAAACGGTTGTAGTCTGTAAGGATACGCCCGCTTTTATAGGCAATAGAATAGGCGTGTATTCCATGTTATCAATTGCACATTTGGTGGAGAAACTAGGTTTAAGTGTTGAAGAGGTTGATAAGTATACGGGGCCTGCGATGGGGCACCCCAAGTCTGCCACTTTTAGAACTGCGGATGTAGTAGGTCTAGATACGCTTGTGAATGTAGCTAATGGTTTAAGTGAGCATTTAAAAGAGGATGAAAGCAAAGGGGTGTTTGAGCTGCCTGAATACCTCAGTAAAATGGTCTATCAGCAGTGGTTAGGTGAGAAATCAGGACAAGGGTTTTATAAGAAAATAAAAGACGGAAAAGGAAAAAGCATTATCCTTTCTTTGGACCTTAATACGCTTGAATACAATGCGCAAAGTAAGGTTCAATCTCCTACGCTCGAGATGACCAAGCAAGTAGAGGATATCGCGGAACGTATGAAGGTATACGAGAGTGGAAAAGATAAGGCAGCTGAATTATTCCGGGCTATGCATTACCCGCTTTTTGAATACGTCTCCAAGAGGGTCCCAGAAATAACGGATGACTTTTATCAAATCGATAAAGCGATGAGAGCAGGGTTTGGTTGGGAATTGGGGCCGTTTGAAGTTTGGGATTCCCTGGGGGTGGAGGAAACGCTTGATAAAATTAAGAATGAAGAAAAAAGGCTACCCGGCCAAAGTGGTGAAGTAGCGCAGTGGGTGCATGAGATGTTGAGTTCGGGATGCCAGTCGTTTTATAAGGTGATCGATGGGAATAAGCATTTTTATGACATCAATACCAAGTCTTATCAACTCATTCCGGGCGAAGCAGAGCGACTTTCTTTAAACAATCTTAGGGATAGTAAAACCTTATGGAAAAACTCTGGTACTCAAATTATTGATTTGGGCGATGGCGTGATTAATTGTGAGTTCCGAACCAAGATGAATACGATTGGTGGTGATGTTATTCAGGGGATCAATAAAGCCATAAACCTTGCGGAAAAAGAGGGTTATAAGGCGTTAGTTATCTCCAACGAAGGGAAGAATTTTTCCGCTGGAGCAAACATAGGGATGATTTTTATGTTGGCTGCAGAACAGGAGTTAGAGGAACTAAATATGGCTGTTAAAATGTTCCAAGATACCTCTATGAGGATTAGGTACTGCTCTGTTCCGGTAGTAGTTGCTCCATTTGGTCTGACCCTTGGAGGTGGTTGTGAGTTCTCTATGCATGCGGACTTTGTTCAATTGCATGCAGAAACCTACATGGGACTTGTGGAGTTTGGAGTAGGGGTGATTCCTGGTGGAGGAGGTACAAAGGAGTTTGCTTTACGGGCTTCGGATGAATTCGTAGAGGGGCAAATAGATCAAGTTACTTTACGGAATAGATTTTTAACGGTCGGCCAAGCTAAAGTATCCACTTCTGCACAAGAAGCCTTTGAACTGGGCTATCTGCAAGAAGGCAAGTATGCTGTGAGTATCAACAAAGAACACCTTTTAAACGATGCTAAAAAGAAAGCGTTGGAGCTTGCTGAAAATTATTTGCCTCCAATTCCTAGAAAGGATATCCGCGTTTTAGGTAAACAAGGTTTAGGTATTGTTTATGTTGGAGCTAGCTCAATGCATGCCTCAAACTACATTTCAGAATACGATAAATTAATTTCTGAGAAATTGGGATGGGTGATGTGTGGAGGTGACTTGTCTCAACCTACCGAAGTCTCCGAACAATATTTATTGGATTTAGAGCGTAAAGCGTTTTTAGAACTTTGCGTTCAAAGGAAGACTTTGGAGCGGATTCAATATATGTTGAAAACAGGTAAACCGCTTAGAAACTAGGTTGTAAAGGATTTTTAAAAATTAGCTTAAAGCACAAAAATTGCAAAAAATGGAAGCATATATAGTAGCAGGATATAGAACAGCAGTAGGCAAGGCCCCAAGAGGTGGCTTTAGGTTTACGCGAGCAGATGATTTAGCCGCAGATGTGATCAAACATCTAGTCTCTAGCATTCCAAATTTGGAAAAAGAAAGGATAGACGATGTTATTGTGGGGAATGCAATGCCAGAGGCGGAGCAAGGCTTAAATGTGGCGCGTTTAATCTCGTTAATGGGGCTAGACACCGATAAGGTGCCCGGAGTAACAGTGAACCGTTACTGTGCATCTGGGTTGGAAACTATTGCTACCGCTGTGGCAAAGATAAAAGCAGGTATGGCAGATTGCATCATTGCAGGTGGGACCGAGGTGATGTCAGGAATGCCTTTTGGAGGGTGGAAGGTAGTTCCGAATCCGAAATATGCTAAAACCAATCCCGATTGGTATTGGGGGATGGGCTTGACCGCTGAGCAAGTTGCCAAGGACTATTCCATTAACCGGGAAGACCAAGATGATTTTTCTTATCATTCGCACAAAAAAGCTATCCATGCTATTGAGAATGGCCTCTTTATGGATCAAATTGTCCCGATTACCGTTCAAGAGTCTTTTCTCAATCAAGAGGGTAAGCTAGCTCATAGAGACTATATAGTCGAAGAAGATGAAGGACCTAGGTTTGACACTTCAAAAGAAGCATTAGCGAGGCTAAGGCCTGTTTTTGCTGCGGGAGGATCTGTTACCGCAGGGAACTCTTCTCAGACCTCCGATGGGGCTGCTTTTGTTATGGTCATGTCTGAGAAAATGGTGAAAGAATTAAATTTGAATCCTATAGCCAGGTTGGTAAGCTATGCGGTTGCTGGAGTGCCACCAAAAGTAATGGGTATTGGACCAGTCGCTGCGATTCCTAAAGCATTGAAGCTGGCGGGAATGAATCAAAGTGATATAGACTTAATCGAGCTGAATGAAGCGTTTGCAGCACAATCACTGGCGGTGATTAGGGAGCTGGATTTAAATGCAGAGATCATCAATGTAAATGGTGGTGCAATTGCCCTAGGACACCCTTTAGGATGTACAGGGGCAAAATTAACCGTTCAAGTGCTTGATGAATTAAAAAGAAGAAATAAAAAATACGGTATGGTGACCATGTGTGTAGGTACGGGACAAGGGGCAGCTGGTATTTTTGAGCTGTTGTAAGACTCTGCGGTGGCGGGGAGGCGATTGAAACTACATGCATAAAGCAATAATATAAACCACTCAAAATTTAAAAGTATGAGCAAGAAAACAATAAAAGGAGGAGAGTTCGTAATTAAAGAAACCTCCTACAAGGATGTGTTTATTCCAGAGGAATTTGATGAAGAGGCGTTGATGATACGTCAAAGCTGTCATGATTTCTTAGAATCTGAAGTGTTAAATAAACTGGATCAAATAGATGCTCTTGAAGAGGGGTTGATGCCTTCTTTACTGGATAAATCTGGCGAATTGGGTCTACTAGGGATTTCCGTTCCGGAGCAATACGGTGGGTTTGGTAAGGACTTTAACACCTCTATGCTAGTAGCCGATGCGGTTGGGGGTGGTTATTCTTTCGCAGTGGCTTTATCTGCTCATACAGGAATTGGTACATTGCCTATTTTGTACTACGGTAATGAAGAGCAAAAGGAGAAATATTTACCTAAGCTTGCCAGTGGAGAGTGGAAAGCTGCCTATTGCTTAACCGAGCCCAATGCAGGCTCTGATGCAAATTCAGGGACCACCTCCGCGAAATTGAATGATGCAGGCACCCATTATATTATCAATGGGCAGAAAATGTGGATTACCAATGGTGGTTTTGCCGATGTTTTTATTGTGTTTGCCAAAATCGATCAGGATGAAAAGCTATCAGCTTTTATAGTCGAAAGGGATTTTGGTGGCATCACCATGAATCCAGAGGAGCATAAATTAGGGATTAAAGGATCTTCAACCCGGCAAATATTTTTTAACGATTGTCAGGTCCCTGTAGAGAATTTGCTGTCTGAAAGAGAGAACGGGTTTAAGATAGCTGTAAATATATTAAATATTGGGAGAATCAAGCTGGGAGCAGCCACCTTAGGGTCAGCTCGAAAAGTCTTAACCCAATCTGTTAATTATTCCAACGAGCGAGTTCAGTTTAAATTGCCAATTTCGAAATTTGGTGCTATTCGCTATAAGTTAGCAGAGATGGCTACCCGTATTTTTGCAGTAGAATCAGCAACTTATAGAGCGGGGCAGAATATTGACGATGCTTATGAGGCATTGGTGGAGGGCGGAATGGATCCCGCTCAGGCAAGGTTGAAGTCTGTTGAGCAATTTGCAATTGAATGTGCCATTATTAAAGTTTGGGCCTCTGAAATGTTAGACTATGTAGTGGATGAAGGTGTGCAGATTTATGGAGGGATGGGGTATTCTGCTGAAGCTCCCATGGAACGTGCATATAGAGACGCTAGAATTAATAGAATATTTGAAGGGACCAACGAAGTCAACCGCCTGTTAGTTGTTGATATGCTTCTAAAAAGAGGAATGAAAGGCGAATTGGATTTAATGGGGCCAGCGCAGGCTGTAGCGGATGAGCTATTAAGTATTCCAGACTTTTCAGAATCTGAAGACTCTCCTTTTGCAGAGCAAAAAAAGGTGTTATCTAACCTTAAAAAAGCAGGATTGCTTGTTGCGGGAGCAGCGGTTCAAAAGCTGATGATGACTCTGGCAAAAGAGCAAGAAATATTGATGCAAATTGCAGACATCATTGGTTACGTTTATGTAGCAGAATCTGTATTGCTTAGGGCCGAGAAGCTTCAGGAAATGGGTGATGAAAAGGCTGAATATGCTAAGGTAATGGCTGATATTTATATGTATACTACAGTGGATAAGGTGTCGGTTGCAGCAAAAGAAGCGCTGAACTCCTTTGGTGAGGGTGATGAATTAAATATGATGCTAATGGGGTTAAGAAGGTTTACTAAAACCAAACCATTCAATATAAAAGAGGCCAGACAGAAAATTGCCAAAGAGCTCATCGAACAGAATAAGTATTGTTTTTAAGTTATGGACAACGTGCTGGTTTACTCGTTTAAACAGCACGTTGTTGTTTGCATTATTCTTCATCCAGCTTTGCTGACTCAGTACTTTGTAGTAGATATTCGTAAGGACTATTAGGGTAGACTATAGATTCAGGGTGATGAATAAAAGGAGATTCGCAATCGAATATTTGCTCTATACTCATCCGTAAGAAATCTTCGAATTGATCTTTTAATTCTTGTATAAGAGTAGTATCTAAGAAACGCTTTTTTTTGCCACTACCTGTATAAAACAAGGTGCCTTCAGATTGCATGGTTCTAGCAACGTATAGATGCGGCTGGTAATCATTTGCATTTTTAATTTTCTGATATATATAGGTGTAAAACAAAGTCTGTATTAAAGCCTTGTTTTTTGGGCACGTTAATTTCAGGCTGTCCTCTATTTTAAAGTTAAGTTCGTCACCTCCAGTTTTATAGTCGACAATTCTATTGATAAGTTCTCCGTCGTGTGTGACGACTTGATCAACTCGGTCAATTATTCCAAACAGCTTGATGATTTCTTCTTTGCCATTGACAACGATTGGAAAATCTAGTATATAATCTTCGTTGTTTTCCAGTTCAATGATTTTAAAAAACTCATAGTTTTTGATATCGTAATCTAAAAAGGTACTTATGTAGGAGCATGCGATCTTATGCATGATATGCTCTAGTGCACTAAGTTCATTGAGCTTTGTGTAGTTTTTGTAGTGCTGGATTCCTATTTCTTGGACGACATGCTGACTCACCTTACTTTTTAAGAGTTTAAGCTCTTGCGTTGAAGAAAAGTCTTCCAGACCTAGAAATGGGGTTAGTATACGCTCCATTACGTTATGGATAATGGTTCCCAGCTTGTTTGCTTCAATCTCTTGACTAATTGTTGGTGGTTCTTTTATTTCTGCTACGTATTTAATGAAAAACTCTAAAGGGGAGTTGAGGTATGTTGTTAGGGCGGAGGCCGAAAGGGTATTTTGCGCTTTTAAATATTTGTTTTGTAGTTTATTTAAAACATCCTTGTCTTTCTCAATCGCCAGTGGTATAGACGGTTTTTTGAAATATATAGGCTGAGCATGCTGATAACGAATAACCTTTAAACGTGCTTCGTATTCTAATTGTTTTATAAATCTACTTTCTTCTCCTGTGCCACTGTAGTTTACCAAACTGTTGTAATACACATTAATCTCTTTGGCATGCTGTATTTGCCTGAAAAATAAATAGGCAGAAAGTGCTTGCTGGTTTTCTGGCAACGATAGGCCGAAAGCTTGCCTAATGGAAAAGGGGATAAAAGTTGTGCGTGGCGAGCTTTTCGGTAGAACCCCTTCGTTCGCACCTAAAACATAAAGGCTATCAAAATTTAGGCTTCGACTTTCTAATAACCCCATGATTTGCACGCCATAAGTCGGGTCTCCTTGTATGGCTGCCTTTACAGATGATAAAGCGCGCTTTATTAATCCTCGTTGGAAGTCAATAGTGGGGAATAGCGTATTGGAGAAGCCTAAGAACAATTTGTTTAATGCTTTTTTTGCCTCCACGATAAGTATTATTTCCAGTCGTCTGGCATTGTGATTTGCCTTTTCTTGTTCTAAGAGAGTGTCTAAAAGTAAGCTCGCACCAGGAATAAGGTCTTTTGCCTGATTAATTGGTTTGAAAAAATGACTGAGAACGGCATTTGAAAGTTTCAATTCTGAGATATCTATCTCGTAGTTTTGCTTTTTAGAAACTTCTTTAAAGAACAAGTCTTTTTCTTCCTGAGTTATCCCAGAAAATGGGTTGCTTAATAGATTTTTTAGCCAATCGTAAGGAAGCTTATCCTTCTGGTTTATGGAGATTTCATGCTGTATATCCATCCAGAGGGAAAGTAAAGAGAAAATTGGAGACTGCGAAAAGGGATAACCTGTGGTGATGTTTACAGGAATGTCCGGTAAGCTCTGTAATAAAGGTAGCAGTAACTGCTCATCGGCTAAAAGTATCCCCGTTGACTTTTCCTGAGAGACGTGGTAATTGGTCTCTAAATGCTTGCTAAGTAGCTTGGCTTGGGCCGTCATTCCTCCAGAGCCATATAGTTTTATAGGCTCCTGCTTGTTTTTAATTAAGCCAGGACTGTCCTCTAGGGAGTTTTTTAAACCCGTTTGCGCAATGTTCTGCCGGAGGAAGTGCCCTGCCTCTTGGTTCGGGTCTTCCATGTAATAAGGGTCCACATCAAAATAAAACAGGGCTAAATTTTGATCTTGCCATCTTTTGAAGATCGTTTTTTCTGCATTGTTTAATGCGTTGAATCCAATAAATATAATCTTTGAAAAGCGATTTATGTATTTATCACCTGCATGCTCTTTTTCTGCAATATTTCTATAAATGGAAGCCAGCGTTGTGGCTCCATCTTTAAGGAGGGAACGTTTAAACTCTTTGTACAATAGAGGGAGCCGTTTCCACAGCTTTAAAAACCGCTGCTGCACATATGAATGATCTTCGGATTGAAAGGTAGACCAAAAGGTTTTTAAAAAGTTTTTCTGCTCTTCTGAATGAGCATCAAATTCAAGGTCAATCTTCGTAGTGTCGTATAATATGTCAAACACCCGATCCACGGATACCAATTCGTAGTCTAACTCGGCGAAGTCACTTAAGATAATTTCTGCTAAAGGATAGAACTCTTCGAATGTTTCCTCTTTCCGTCCTTCTTTCTTCAGTATGTTATTGTAGCACCGATAGAGGTGGAAGAATTGGGATATATCATCTGCTACTATTTCTTGGCTTTCTGACTCGAAAAACTCACTAATAGTATAGAATTCAGGAGACCATAGCGCTTGGTTATAGACATCAGATAAATACTTTTTAAAATATGTGATAGGTCGTTTATTATTAAAAACAATGGCGATATCGCTTAATTCTTTACCAAACTTCTTCTGAATATCTGTTACTACTTTATATAAAAATGGCTTATTCATCTACTTTTATACTTTTTTAATCTGATTAGTTTTTGTGTAAAATATATATCCCTCAACTTGGCTATACCCCAAGAGTTCTAAAGCTTGTATATAACTACTTACTTGTTTAAGGTGTTGCTTCTCATCTTTGGCGGTGAACTTGAAGTCCAGCACTATTACCAACTCCTCTAACATAAATACTTTGTCGGGCCTTATTGTTTTACCGTCGGCCAGGACAATGCTTTGTTCGTTTTTAATTGATTTTGCTTGTGCCATCCACTTTTTAATTTGAGGATTAGACCAAACATTGTCTATCTCCTCACTAATGGATTGTTCTTCCTCTTGCTCAATTAAGCCTTGGTCTATATATTTCTGAATGAATCTTTTTGATTCTTTGCTGTTCTTAGTTTTCGCTAAAATGTCATGCGCTATCTCTCCATACTTAGCGGCTTTTTGCAAGCTCAGTATATGACTTAACTCTCGTTTTTCTTCGCTTGCGAAAATTATCTCTAGTTTTTTCGAAGTAGAGTAGGTGTCCAAAGAAACCAGTCTGCTATCTTGAAATTGATCTGTTAATTCTAATTGTGGGCTTTTTTTGGGTAGTTCGCCCTGGAAATAAGTATAGGTTTCGAGATCAAAGTTTTCATGGTCACTTAAAAATATTTGCAGTAGGATGTCACTGATTACATCTGATTTTATTTTTGGTACATCTTTAATAATTTGGAACTGTGGTCCGGCGATGTATAAATGTTTTACCGCTCGAGTTGTGGCAACATATAGCGTGTTTAAGGCGTCCATATAGTTGAATACCAATTCCTGGTAGTAGGCTTTATAAAAAGACGACTGGCCCACTTCTTTTACAAGGCCCAAAGGAACTTTACCTAATCCTTCGTAGTTGGTGCCCTCGGAATTAGCCCAGAATATTTGATTTACCTGTCCCCCTAAACCCCATGAGCCATGAGGAATTAGCACAACATCGTAATCCAGCCCCTTGCTTTTATGGATCGTTGTCACCTCAATAGCGTTGCTTGTTGAATTAAGATCTAGTGCAGTAGTCTTTCCATCGATCTCCCAGAATTCTAAAAAGTCGCCTAAACCTTTTTCCCCGCTGGAGTTGAATTTGATGATTAGATCTTTGAAAGCCAGTAGATAAGGGATATGCTCAGTGGATTTATAAGCCAAGCCATAGTATTCAATGAGCTTATCTGTTAGTTGTAACAAGGGTAAGCTTTGTAGATGCTTCCAGTTTTTTCTAATGGGCTGGGGCAGTAAATCATGTAGCTTCTCTACTGGTAGGTGGGAGAGAGAAAGCCATTGTTCACTACTTATTTCTTTACCCATGATTTCCCTGTACTTAAATACAGTATTGGCTTTGTATACAGAGTATTCTTTGCTGGAATGTAGTAGTGCCTTATAGGTGTCGATTAAAAGGCTTATAGCAAGGTTGGATGAAATCAATAACGAATCGGCAGATAAGATGTTGAAATCTAAATTATGGTGGTCTTTTTGCTGGCTGAGTTTATTGATTATTTCAGTAGCTTCTTTGTTGGTCCGGATAAGTATACCGATCTGATCTGGGCGATAGGTTCCATTTTTAACCCAGGTAATTATTTTCTCACACACTCTATCCACGGCATAATCTTTAACCTGATTATGCCGTGCGCGATCATTTTCTACAGGGAAAAATTCAATTTCAAT
>Ga0079226_10001326_pt1 | contig 18948 bp, 15 predicted proteins | sample Poulit2014_FD_76345 | JGI IMG/M metagenome (GOLD analysis project Ga0079226, IMG submission 76345) | Agricultural soil microbial communities from Georgia to study Nitrogen management - Poultry litter 2014 | ecosystem: Environmental > Terrestrial > Soil > Agricultural land | place: USA: Georgia... | reverse complement strand
ATCAGTGGCTTTACAGTGAAATATCGTACTGATATTAGGGTATTGTATTCACAATCGCAAATGCAGGCTGTAGGGAGCGATTCCAGGTTCGGAAAACCGTACTGATTTAGGGTATACCCTAAATAGAATACATTCGTTTGTAACATCCTCCGATAAGGCGAGCTTTGGCTTGCTCTTCCGGTTTAAAAGCATGGGTACACGTTCAGTTATTTTAAAAGCTTAGATTTTACATCTTCTGATGGGTTATTTTTTAATGGTTACGCGATAAACGGACAAAGAATGATAAATGCTCTCTGGCTGCAAGATGGTCGAGGGAAAACCAGGCTGATTCGGTGAGTCCGGGTAGTGCTGCGGCTCCAGGCAGAAGGCCGTTCGATGATTGTAGGGGCTACCCTCCTTGCCGGTATCGGAGCCATCTAAAAAGTTTCCGCCATAAAACTGAACTCCTGGCTCTGTGGTAGCAACTTCCAAGAGTCTGCCCGACCCCGGATCATACGCCCTGGCCGCCGCCGACAGAATCCCCTCCCGTGGCTTATTTAGCACAAAATTGTGATCATACCCGCTTCCGTAGGCCAGCTGCTCATTTGGCTGATCCACTCGTTGCCCGATGGGAGTAGATTCTGTAAAATCAAATGGAGTATCCTTTACCGGCACGAGCTTGCCGGTAGGAATCAGGGCTGAGTCAACCGGAGTATATCGATCGGCATTAATCATGAGCTCGTGATTGTTGATGGTTCCGCTGGCGGCTCCTCCTAAATTAAAGAAGGCATGGCTCGTAAGATTAACCGGCGTTGGCTTATCGGTTACTGCCGTATAGTCAATGTTTAACTCATTGTCATCCGTCAGAATATATTGCACCTGTACATTTAGGTTGCCCGGGAAGCCTTCCTCCCCATCTTTCGATACATACTGCAGCACCAGATGCTGGTCGCTCAGTTGCCTGGCTTTCCATACCACATTGTGAAATCCGTCCGGGCCGCCGTGCAGTGTGTTCGGGCCATCATTTGTAGGAAGTGAGTAAGTGGAGCCCTTCAGTGTAAACTTACCTCCTTTAATGCGATTGCCAACCCGGCCAATCAACGCTCCAAAATATACTTCGTTGGCATTTAAATAGCCGTCGATGCTGTCAAAGCCCAATACGATATCATCATAATTTCCATCTGTATCCGGGGCCAGCCAGCTCACAATGCGTCCGCCGTAGTTGGTAATGGCCACTTTCATCCCCTGCTCATTTTGAAGGATAAAAAGATCGGTCTGGTTACCATTTATTTGTGTTTGGAAGTCAGTTCTTTGGATTGGTAAGGCAGTGTCTGTTTGGGAAGAATCCTTATTTGTTTTGCACCCGTATGATGTGACCAAAATACATAAGAAAATAGGATAGCAGAAGTTTTTAACAGGCATAGGTAATAGTTTATAGAGAAATTAAATAGTGAATCCCTCCCAAGAAGAAGGAAAACTGAATATTAACTGTCATATTCAAGTAATAAATGCAACAGTACGGTTTTTTAGCGATTGTTGGATAGTATTAAGGTAATTAAATTTTTGAATACGCCGAAAATTTAGATACCGTCGACGGTTCTAATGCGCTTCTTGGGAGGCTTTTCGCAGGACAATACCCTTCGGAAAGAATCGTTGGATGACCCAGATACGGTTCTCCACGGTGGGTTTATCTTGAGAGGTATAAGGTCAGGTAAGTAGATGTCGGCGTCCAATTGTTTGGCAATTTTCTGGTGGTTAGCGAAGGCTTTGTCGTTGTCAAGTGTCAGGGTTCTAATGAATCCTGAAGGAATATGATTAGGTTACTCAGTAATATAGGTGGCCATGGGGTCCGTTTCTGGGAGGTCACTTTTTTTAGTTTGGTTAGCAGGATGGTACGATCGGTGAGTACCAACAGAACTGGCTTGTGGCCCCGGCCACCATCATATCGACTTCGTTATTGCCAGTCGCGCTGGCGAAGTTATTTTTTGACATGAAAATCAGTTTTTAAGTGAATATTGGTATCAACCTATTTTTAGGCATCTTCAATAATAGAATTGATAATCTATTAAGCTACATAAAAAGTGTAAATCAGCTTATTTTTTCTAAGTTAAAATAAATAAGCATATATGGTTATGTTTCATAAGTTAATTGTATACTTTATGCTTATATTAGAGTCTTATGAAGTATCGCAATGACCATATTTAACATCCTATTTAGTATACTATTTATTTACTTTGCTTACTTGAACCTAAACGACTCAGATAGTTGGCTGTGGGTTCCCATCTATTTGGTGGGTACGATCAGCTGCGCAACCGCAGTATTGGGGGTTTATCTGCCCACTATTTATCTGATCATTATCATACTATACTTTGGCTATGCTTCGGTGCTCTTTTTCAGCAAGGATGGAGTATTAGAATGGATTACTAATCATCGCATGCAAAATATTGCTGCGAGTATGCAAGCTACAAAACCCTGGATTGAAAAAACCCGAGAATTCTTTGGGCTCCTTATCGTCTGCGCAGTTCTACTTGCGAACTATTTGGTGTACAGTTAATGTGATCTTTTTCCTTGGCGAGCAAACTTATCATCTTTTAACCCACCTACGTTCCAATGACTCGATGATTGATTAACCCGTATCAAAAATATGCTTTAAAATAATCTGCTGGATCTGGGTAGGCTCCAGCGGTCCGGAGGGTGGCAGGTGCGAGTAGCGGGTGCCCATAAGGGGTCCTGTTTGAGGGGAAGATGGAATGCGACCATGCGAGCCCTTCACTTGATCGCCGTTGGTGGGAATCAAATCCAGGATATACCGAAAACCCAATTTTTTCTTTAGCAGAGTAAATCCCGCCTTTATCCTTGGGAATGAAATGTCTGGGTCGAGAATCATTTCGGCGGGATCATAGCCCGGTTTGGCATGGATATCAACTGTCGGAGCAAAATCGGGGGCTTTGTTGTTATCCAGCCAGTAATAATAGGTAAACCAAGCTTTAGGCTCGGCTATGGCCACCAATTCACCTGAGCGGGGATGATCAAGTCCCCACTCTTTTTTTCCTGCCTTATCCAATATCTTATCAACGCCGGGCACCGCTGCCAGCAGCTTTTTTACGTGATTAATCTTATCCGGCCGCTGCACATAAATGTGCGCCAGTTGATGGTCGGCTACGGCGAAGGCTTGGCTGGCCCCGGGGTCTAACACCTCTCCGCCCAACTCCTCACGGACGGTAATAAAGCCATTCTCGCGCAGCACGCGATTCAGCGAAACGGGCTGGTCGGCCGCTGAGATGCCGTACTCCGACAAAACGATGACATTGATATCGCGGCTTTCATAAAAACCGATCAAATCCCGGCATACCTGATCAATTTCACTCAAGTCCTGTTGAACCTTGGTTGTATCAGGCCCGTGTCGTTGCAAACCATAATCCAGGTGGGGTAAATAGACCAGCGATAGCGTAGGATTATATTTTTTTTCGACTATTTTTGCCGCATCAGCAATCCACTGGCTTCCTTTAATAGACGTATTGGGGCCCCAGAAATGGAAGAGCGGAAATTGGCCTAATTTATCTTGCAGCTCATCTCGCAGAGGCATCGGGTTTGCGTAGATATCCGGTACCTTTACGCCATCTTTGCGATACATGGGCCGTTCGATAACGTTGTAATCACAGCCCGAATAAGCGGCATATCGCCAAAATAGATTGGCACAGCTGAAATTAGAATCTCGGCGGCGGGCTAACTCCCAAATCTTCTGGCCCTGCATAAGGCGGCCTGAGCGCATCCAAAAGCGAACTTCGGCTGTGTCTCTGAAATACCAGCCGTTGGCTACGATGCCATGCTCGCTGGGAGCAGCGCCGGTAAGATAGGTTGCTTGAACGGCGTTCGTCACGGCCGGCATCATTCCATTTACCGGCGTTAAGGCACCTTTTGAAAACCATTCCGATAAAAAGGGCGTATGCTCTCCCACCAGATCAGGCGTTAATCCTACTACATTTATGACAGCTGTCTTGTGCATAGTCATGAGATGATTTTGGATGCATCCGCGGCAGAACTAAAATACGTCCAGCACCCACTGAAACTCGCGCTCAATAGAATCAATGACATTTCGTTTGAGGGTCTGGGGCAGTACTGCCCAGGTATAGGTTTCAATTTCAAAGTGATTGCAAAGCTCGGGTTCTGCGTTAAAAATATCCAGGCTCTCTATGATAGCATCCTGCGTGGAGCTTAAGGTTCCAAATGTTTTCATAAAAATGGGAACATGATAATGGATTCGCCATTCGACCGCTTGTTCTTTTTCGATATGAGGCAAAGCCGCTGGAAGGTCGGGATAAGCACTGAGCGAACCATCTCGGTCTTTTGCTTTTACCTGATGCAGGTACACGTCTTCTTTGAATGGGAGCAGCCTTTCCCGCAGGGCGCTTCGCTGGGCAGCTGAGGTAAGCGGTGCTTTAAGGGCAGCGCTTATCTGGACCTTCCCAATGCGGATGCCTGCCTCTTTAAATTGAGCTATTGTGTCCCGGGGGGATTCGTATTCGACGGCAAAGTGACACGTATCGTAGCAGACGCGAACGTGGCGCAACAGAAGGGATTCAGCTTTTGAGCTGGAATGGCCGGCGTTTTTCTTCATATGTCGCGTTCCAATGGGCAGTAGCCAATCTTTGAAGAATGAAATAGTTTCCTGCGTATTTTCAATTAGGCAATCGGGCTCCGGCTCAATGTCTATATGAAGCTCGGTCCCCTGCGTGGCTTCAATCTCGGCCATACGAAGCGCCACTTCTGAGAGCTGCCGACTGGCTTTTCGGAGTATGTTTTTGCGCTGACTGGTCCCTTTAATCCAGGGCTTGTAACTAATCGGAGACGTGGAAATACCTCCATCTAATCCGCCGGGTACCAGCTTTGCCAACAGTTCGGTGAGCATGAGCGTATAATCAAGCCGCTCGGGGCTGCTCCAATCCGGTTCATAGACGCGGTCTTTCACTATTTCGCCGTGGAAGTTCTCGTAGGGAAACCCATTGATGGTGAAAACATAGGCGCGTTGGGCGTCAAGCCACTGCTTAAATGCGGCTATTTTCCGGGGGCGTCGGAGCTCCTTGGCCGCTTTATTGGACAGCCGCAGCCCAATTCCGAAAGGATGTTGAGGAGACAGCCTTGTTTTAAGCGGTGGAATATGGGTCTTCAGCTGCGCAAAAACCTCCTTCCAACTTTCACCGGGGTGAATGTTGGTACAGTAGCTGAGATGGGAATGAGGGTGTTTTAGCTCCATAGGAACCTATTGGTCTATTCCAATATTGGTTTGCGCTCGGGCAAAGGCCTTTAACCGCTGGATGGCTCGGCGGTAATGATCAAAGCTTACTTCATGCACTTCTACCCCCTCTCCGATCTGTTGCAAAAGCATGATCGTCAGCTCCCCTCCCAGATGCTCACGAAACTCCTGGAGCCCATGAAATAGCGAATCAGGGCTCTTGGGCTGGTCGATACCGTGTTCTAACTCCGGGACCCAAAGCTCAAATCCACAATTGGCAAAGGTTTCCAGGATACGTCTCCACGTGTCCTCACTAATATACCCCGCCAACAATGAATAGGTCACATCCAAACAAATGCCAATGGCCACCGCCTCTCCATGAGTCAGCGTATAACCGGTAAGTTGTTCGAGCTTGTGAGCCGACCAGTGGCCAAAATCAAGGGGCCGCGAAGATCCCATCTCGAATGGATCTCCTGAGGTAGCAATATGATCCAGGTGCAGTTCGGCGCATCGATGAATCAGGTGTTGCATGGCTTTCTCCTCGCGACGGTCAAGGCGGGCAGCCTTGCGTTCCAGAAAGTCGAAAAAAGCAGCGTCTTTTAATAGAGCTACTTTGATAGCTTCGGATATACCCGACCGCCAATCACGCTGGTTGAGCGTCTGCAAGAATTGGGAATCATTAATGACCGCAAAAGGCGGGTAGAACGTACCCAGGAAATTTTTTTTACCAAAGCTGTTGATACCGTTTTTAACACCTACAGCTGCATCATTTTGAGATAACACGGTCGTAGGAATACGAATAGTGCGTATGCCGCGATGGGCCGTCGCCGCTCCATAACCGGCCGCATCAATGACGGCACCGCCGCCAATAATCGCTACGTAGGAATGCCGATCCAGGCCAGCCCGGTGAATCGCTTTATGGATTTTTTCTATGTGGACGGGATTATTTTTGGCTTCCTCCCCTCCCGGCAAGATGATCGGTTCTGCGACAGGGACAAATGTATCGGTATGGTGATCAGCATACCGACGGATGTGGTTAAAGAGTTCAGGGTGATGCCGGTGCATGCCCGCATCAAAAACGAATAATGCTTTTCGGGCTACGTCGGGCGAAGCCGACGCAATTACATTGGCAAAAAGCGGATTGTCTGTGGAAAAGAGGTGGCGAGTAAAGCGGACCTCGTAGGTAAATGAAACCGGAACATGCTGCGTTATGTTTTGCATCTTGGCTAGTTTTCTGAAACAATATATTCTTTTGTTATAGGATGATAAACATGGCCATAATATTTGAAATAGTACAGTTTTTTATTTAAATCATTGTAGCCGATTACTAAATTAACTGCTTGCTATGAAAACAACTAAACAGATTCGCGAGACTATTTTAACGTGGTTGGAAACGCGCCTTGATGACGGAGCATTTCGTAGCCTGCATTCCACGGCCCGTCAGCTGCAGGAAGGAGCTGAAGATTGGCTTTTTTATTCCTCCTTTAGCGGCGTCCCCCGGGACACCGGTAAAGCCCCTGCTGAATTAACTGCTGAAGAATTGACAGTGGCTAAGCAATTGAGGTCCGGATGGGATCCCTCCCGGTGGAGCCTCGATGAGCTTGGGCGGGCCGCGCTCTTACTTTCTACTGCCGCCCAGCCTAAGGAAACCTTCTTCGAGCGCATTGAAAATACGTTCATCTCAAGCGATAATCGCGAGGCCGTAGCTTTGTATCAGAGCCTGCCGCTGCTGCCTTATCCGGAGCAGTGGTCCGGACGAGCCGCCGAGGGGTTACGAACCAATGTGACGGCCATCTTCGAGGCCGTGGCCCTGCGCAATCCTTATCCGGCCGACTATCTGGATGAGGATGCGTGGAATCAGCTGGTATTGAAAGCCCTGTTTATCGGATCCCCGCTCTACTTGATTCAGGGAATCGATCAGCGAGCTAATGAACACCTGGCTCATATGTTGGTGGACTATGCCCATGAGCGATGGGCGGCCGACCGGCCGGTGTCCCCCGAACTGTGGCGTCCGGTGGGGCCTTTTGCAGGTGATACGATCGTAAAAGAAGATTTAGCCAGAGTGCTTGACCATCCAAATCCCCTGCACCAACGGGCAGCCCTGCTGGCCTTAGCTGCGAGCCCGGCCACATCTGCGAAGGAATTGATTGATGGCCACGGGTCCCGGCTGGATGCAATGAAAACAAACCAAACAGACTGGCAATCCATAGGAAAAGAAACGGCCGCCAAGCAATAACCCGAATATGTGTATTTCCTGCGGCCCCCTATCACTGTAACATCAGATCAACCTATTATACTATGAAATTTATCGATCCTCATATTCATATGATTTCCCGCACCACCGACGACTACCAGGCTATGCAAGAAGCAGGCGTTGTGGCCGTGATTGAACCAGCCTTTTGGTTGGGTCAGCCGCGGACCAACGTCGGTTCGATGCTTGACTATTTTAGCACCATTGTAGGCTGGGAACGGTTTCGGGCCAAGCAGTTTGGAATCGTTCACTACTGTACTATTGGCCTGAATGCCAAAGAGGCAAACAACCCGGAGCTTGCAGAAAAAACCATGGATTTGCTACCCCGCTATGCCAGCAAAGAAGGGGTAGTAGCTATTGGCGAGATAGGCTATGATGACATGACGGACCTGGAAGAGAAGTATTTTCATCAGCAGCTGGAACTTGCCAAGAAGCTGGATATGCTCGTTTTGGTCCACACGCCCCACCGCAACAAGCGGCAAGGGACCATTCGAAGTATGGACCTGTGCGAGGAGCACGGGCTGGATCCCTCAAAAGTAATTATCGATCATAATAACGAAGAAACGGTTGAGGATGTGCTCGAGCGCGGCTACTGGACAGCCTTTACCATTTACCCAGAGACCAAGATGGGCAATGAGCGGATGGTCGGGATTGTAGAAGAATACGGCACCGATCGCATATTTATTGATAGCGCCGCAGACTGGGGACGAAGTGATCCGCTGGGCGTGCCCAAAACGGCGCAACTTATGCTAAACCGTGGCATTGCCCCAACAGAAGTTGAAAAGGTGTGTTATCAAAACGCACTGGATGCCTACAAACAAAGTGGGCAAATGAGCGAGGATGACTGGCTAAACCGTCCGCCGATTGATCAAAGCCAGACGCAGAGCGGCAGCTCGGTGCTGCGAGGCGGCAGGCAACCGTTCATCGAGAAGGAAGATCCCACCGGCGATGATATCATTATTGAGTAATCCCGAAAATATTTTAATCGCGCGCTGTTGCACTCTTCGTCTTCGATCTTAACTACCCTGCGGGCCGGGGCTGAGCTTATGCGGCCGGCTAATATAGTTACCGCCTTTGCTGATATATTGGCGGGATTTGCGGCTGCGGGGGGGAGCTTGTCGCTTTTTGAAACGCTGCGGCCCCAGCCCGCCGGGCTGGGCTGGCTCCTGTTGACTACCTTAGGCCTTTACGGCGGCGGAGTGGTGTTCAACGACGTTTTTGACGCGCAACTGGATGCCCGAGAGCGCCCCGAGCGGGCCATCCCAAGTGGCCGCATTCCGGTTTGGGGGGCCACGATGCTGGGCATCGTGCTCTTGGCTGTGGGTATAGCAGCGGCTTTTATGGCCAACCACACGGCAGGCCTGCTGGCCTGTGGCATCGCGGCTTTAGCCTTAGCTTATAATTATTGGGCCAAGCACTCGGTCCTTTGGGGACCTGTGTGTATGGGCCTGTGCCGGGCGGGCAACCTGCTGCTGGGGGCGAGTATCATTCCGGTGGCCTTGGGCCACTTATGGTTTTTGGGATTGTTTCCACTGGCATATATCGGCGCCATCACGCTCATCAGCCAGGGAGAAGTCCATGGCGGGCGGCAAGCCACAGGGTACGTTGGACTGGCTTTGATCATCCTTGTTATCGGGGGCCTGTTTGGATTGGCAGCCCGGCCCCGCTTTATCCTTATAACCGCCCTGCCATTTATTGTGTTATTGTCGGTGCTGGTCGTACCCGCCTTTTATCGGGCGGCCGCCGGGCCCTCGCCTGCTGCGATCCGGAAAGCGGTAAGGCGTGGGGTCCTGTCGCTGATTATCCTAAATAGCGTGCTCGCCGGCGGCTTTGGCGGATGGGCAATGGGACTGCTTACGGCGCTGCTACTGCCTGTTTCAATGGGGCTGGGTCGAATGTTTAAAGTGACATAGGCCACCTTACCGGTACAAACAAGAGCCAAAGCTAATAGCTTTTGATAAGCTCTGGAGTACTAAAGAAAGCCCACTTTTAGTCTCTGCACTGGACTTTAACTCTGTGTGGTGACCAATAAACAATCTCTCTGCTCTATGGCTTTATGATTAAAGTTCCTTGCATGCTTCGCCAGTGGCCCGGAATAGTACAAATATAAGGATATTCGCCAGATTTATCCGGAACTTTAATAGTTACAGTAATCGTTTCTCCCGGCTGAATGATTGGGGTATTAGCAATAACAGCTGGGGTATCTGGCACATAATCTTTACCACGTCCTCCTGTCGAAATCATTTGATCGGCCAGCTTGCCAACCTCCTGAAGTGTTCCGGGTTTCAGTATAAGCAAATTGTGCTCCATATTTCCAGTGTTTTTGAAAACTAGCTGTACGGTCTGCCCTGCTTTAGCTGAAATCTCTTCTACACTAAACTCCAATACATTTGGAGTAACACCTACTTCTAACCTTGCATCTATGTTGGGTGGCAGATCATTTACTTTATTATCGCTAACTGCACTACCCTGGGCAAAATCAGGATTCTCTTCTCTAACTATCTGTACAAGATTAGCTAAAGAACTGGGCTTATCTCCTTGCTCTACACTCTTTCCCCTTATCCCCGCATTCATAGCAGCCTGCAGGAATCCGCTGGCATGCTGTGCGGCAGCTAAAGCACCGGCTGATGCAATCCACTCATCCTTATTAACAACCGCAGTATTCTGAAACATGTTAAATATATTATTTCCTGCCTCAACCGATTCCGGCATATTCGCAAGCGCTACTAATGTAGCCAGTTTTACCTTGCTGCTTTCATCCTGCAACATATTATTATCCAGAATAGCCTGAATGGCGGATAAGTTTTTTGGGAGCACTTTCACCGCATTGCGCCGAACTGCTTCAGAAGGATGTTTTAGTGCTCCAATGGCGGATTTCAATGCTTTATCATGTTTTTTATCCAGCAAACCCAAGCCATGCAGTGTCCATAAGCCGTGAATGGCTCCTACATTAAGTCCTGTCTTATCCACCTCTTTGTTGTTAATCAGCTTGATAAGATCGGGAGCGACATCTTTATCTCCCTGTTCTACTAATAACCGCTGAGCATGTTTACGCCAAAAAAGATTATCGTGATTCAATGTTTCTATTAGTTGCTCATTATTGGCATCCTTCAAGGACAAACGGCCATAAGATGCGTCAGTGTCTTTATAAACAATGCGATAAATTCTGCCGTGTTGCCGGTCCCGCAGGGGATTTGCATAGGCATTGCCCGGCGTAGGCTCCTGCCGATCGCTCTCGGCATTATGCTGGATGATATAATTATACCAATCGGCCATCCATATCTGTCCGTCGGGACCTACTTCGGCCACGATCGGTGAAAACCATTCATCATCACTTGCAATCAGATTTCGTGGATACTCTGCCTGGTAGGAGGCCTTTTTTTTATTGAGGATAAACTCCCCAACCATCTGCATCGTTGGATCCATCACAAAGGCACGCTTATTCCAATACTTCTGTGGATATTTTCGAGCAGTATACACTCCATGCCCACTCGCAGATGTAAACGCTCCGACCCAATCCACCTGCCGGAATAAATTGGTCAACGTTATTACACGAGCAGACTCTGTAAGCCGATCAGTAAGTGGATCATCTATGGATGATATATTGTTATAAGTCCGTTGAGGAAACGGCACAAAGGTGCTGGGATTTCCATTGGCCGTGGATATAAAAACATCTCCGCCCTCCCGGAAGCCGAGGCCCCAAGTATTGTTGTTAGTACGATGAATAAATTCAAGTTCGGAACCATCTTGCTTAAACCGGTAGCCCCCCATCTTGAATTTATGCTTTTTACCGCCTACCGTTCCCTCAAAACCAGAGTATCCCACGGTTCCCCATATCCAATTGTCAAGTCCGTATCTCAAGTGGCTGGGCCCTGCATGGGTATCATATTGGCTCCATCCTTCAAAAAGAACCTTTCTAACGTCTGCTTTGTCATCTCCATTAGTATCTTTTAAAAATAGGGTTTGAGGTGCTTGTTGAACAATAATTCCGCCGTTAGCAAAGGTTAAGGAGGTAGGAATATTTAAACTATCTGCAAATTCAGTAAATTTGTCAGCTTTTCCGTCGCCATTGGTATCCTCCAAAATAATGATGCGATCCTTACCACCACCGTCAGGCCAAAACTCTTTGGGATAAGGATATTCAATGGATTCTATGACCCACAGACGGCCTTGTTCATCCCAATTCATATCTATAGGGTTTACAATATCTGGTTCGGAAGCGAAAAGTTCTATATGAAAACCCGGAGGAAGAATCATTCGGTCAATAGCCTTTTCGGGTGATAGAGGCTTCTGTTTTTTATAATATTTTGGATAGTTGGATTCGCGATCCATGGGCCCAACTTCTTCCTCATATTTTACACGCTCTTCATGGGGGGGGGGATAAGGAACATCCAGTACTTCATATTCAAAAGGATTTTCAATTTTCCTGCTATCCAGCTCTTTTTGAACATCTCGTCCGGCAGCCCATCGAATGCCACGTTCTAATAGATCCTGAAAACCTTCATTTCGCCAAGTTCTTTCGTCATGTCCCCAAGCAGTATAAAAAACCCGTCCATCACCCTGCGTGCGAATCCAGGTCCAGGGTTCGTCTCCCCGATAGCTAAGTACGGTTCGATTTTCGGTATTATGCTTTTTGTGTACATAGGTTTCGTCCCAGCTTTCGAAGCCTTTAAAACCTTTCATTATTTCATGGTCGGGCTCCGCGATACGTGTTTCCATTGAATCGGTACCGTGACTTTTAAATGCCCCTCCTAATAGATTGATAAAAGCTTCGGAGTTACGAAAATTACCGGACGCTGAATGAATAGGTACGAAGCCTCCGCCTTGCTCTACATAATCAATCAAGGCCTGTTCCTTATCTTTGGGTAATTTTGGATAGTGCGGTTCGTGATAATTGGCGTAAAGTAGAACAGCATCATATTTTTTTAAATTTTGCAACTCCAGTTCATCGATATCACTGGAATAAAACAGTTTAATGCCACGATCCAACATTGGTCGTGCCACATCCCGCAGACGCTTGTGTGGGTGATGCCCACGATCATCCCCGAGAAATAGCACCTCAAGCCGATCTGGACCTGATTGCTGATTAGCCTCATTAGTTTTTCTATTACAAGATAACAAGGTCATCATACAGATAATTGTTATTGTTATCTTATGAATAGTACTGAGAGATTCTTTTTTGAACATAATATCATGCCATCTTAGTAAACCTTATAGTTTATATCACACGCATCCGAACATTTTCTAAAAGCATTGCAAAAGCTGTTTTATTATACTCAAGGTCGCTTTTGCATCACGCTGAAATTATAAAAACAGAAACTGTGTTTATATTAACCTTTTAGCTAAATTGTTTGGACAATTAATATTATTAAATTTTCAATTCTTTAAAGTTTCGTGCCTGTTTTTGTATCGCCTTTTCCGCAGCTAACCGTTCGATACTAGACGCTCCAAAAAAACCCGCCGTCCCTTCTGTATGATCAAAAATATATTGGGCATCTTCAGGCTCAGCAATAGGGCCTCCGTGGCATAGCACAATCACATCCTCGCGAATTTCCTTGGCAGCATCGTGAATATCCTGGACTCGTTCAGCTGCTTCCTCGAGAGAAGGTGCGACATCTGAACTAACTCCAATTGAACCCTTAACCGTTGTATTCATGTGAGCTACAATAACATCAGCTCCTGCGCCAGTCATTTTTTGGGCTTGTTTCACATCAAATACGTACGGACACGTTAGCATATCTAATTCATGAGCAATACGCACCATTTCAATTTCTAAGTCAAAACTCATACCGGTTTCTTCCAAGATTTGTCGAAAATTTCCATCAATAACGCCTACAGTCGGAAAATTTTGAATACCGTCAAATCCCATTTCTTTAAGTTCTTTCAAAAATGTAGGCATCGTTCGGAAGGGATCGGTTCCGTTAACTCCTGCAAGTACAGGAATATCTTCCACTACTGGCAAAACCTCTCCGGCCATATCAACAACAATTTCATTGGCATCACCATAGGCCAAAATACCGGCAGCACTTCCTCGACCTGCCATGCGGTAGCGACCTGAGTTATAAATAATGATAATATCAACCCCCCCTTTTTCGGCAAATTTTGCAGAAATACCGGTGCCAGCACCTGCTCCTATAATCGGTTTATTCTGTTCTACCTGAGCGTTAAGACGGTTTAAACATTCTTTATAATCTATAAATGGCATAATCTATTCTATTTTGTTTCAGTTATTTAAATTTGTTAATAGTTCGTTTGCTACAGCCTCAGCAAACTCAGCATCGTTTATGTGATAATCCAACTCTCTGAGCTTTACATGAGATTCAGTATGCTTGCGAAGCGCGTTGAATAAGGCCTTATTGGCTTTGGGGTCATCAAACGGCTCCCCTTTTTTATCTAACATACTAACTCCTTTTAGTGGTAACATTAGCATAGTGGGCCCTTTAGCATTATTAAGTTTCTCTGCGATCCGCTTTCCAATCTCCTTACATTCTTCCGGAGTCGTTCGCATCAAAGTAACTTGAGGCGTATGGCGGTATAAATTCCGTGATTTAAATTTCTCCGGGACGGTATCGAATGCGTGGAAATTAACTATGTCAAGGGCACCACAGGATACGACCTGCGGAATTCCCGCTTGACCTGCCGCTTCCAGCCGGTTAGGACCTGCGGAAAGCACGCCTCCAACCACTTGGTCACACCACTCGGTTGTAGTCAAATCAGCTACCCCTGAGATAAATCCATCCTCAATCATAGCTTCCATCGCCCGTCCCCCCGTACCCGTTGCATGGAATACGACCATCTCATAACCTTGTGCTTCCAGTTTCTTTCGTACGGCGGCAACACACGGAGTTGTAACACCGAACATGGTCGCAGCTAAAAGGGGCTTATCCTCTTGTTCTTCCTTAGGCTGATCAACCATCCCGCATATAGCCGCCGCCGCATTTCGAAGAATCCGCCGGCTTAATCTATTGAGTCCGGAAATATCCGCTACGGAATACATGAATGTAATATCCTTGATATCCACATAGGGACTAATATCACCGGAGGCGACGGAAGAGACCATCAGTTTCGGCACGCCAATAGGCAACTCCCGCATTGCTGCTGTTGCCATAGCTGTGCCACTGCCACCCCCTAAACTGAGTATTGCTCCAAACCTTTCGTTCTGGTAGCCTTCAAGCGTTAGCTTTTTAGCTCCTGTTGTCATAACATCGAGAGCATGCTCACGATCTTTTTCATCTCGCAGCTCTTGCAAGGTGCTTTCTCCAGCCTTGGCAACCTTCTCCGCAGAAATGTCCACGGCGATTGTTGGATCACCTAATATTCCTATATTCATTAACACTACTTCGCCACCGTTAGAGGATATGATGCCTTTAACAAAAGAAAACTCCTCTTGCTTGGTGTCGAAGGTGCCAATAAGTAATATTTTACCAGCCATATTAGCTTTCATTCTTCAAATTGCACCAAGGCTCTTCTTTCGAGACATCTACCATCGAATCCTCCAAATCTTTAGCTGGAGATAAAATGGCCAAAAATATAAGGGGCTCTTCTCCGACATTGTATGTTGCATGGACCATATTTTCGGGAATAAAAGCGGCTTCATTCCTTTCCAGTACCTTCTTTTCATCCTCCAGCCACTGCTCGGCCCGGCCCGACAAGACATAGATAATTTCTTCCATATCCGGATGCCGGTGAAAAGGATGCCCGTTGCCAACTTCCACTTCTACCCGGACGCTGATAAATTGATCACTGCCAGTAAATTCCGGCGTAGACAACCAATGGTGCAATCCTCGTTCTAGTTTTTCTGAAGAGACAGCATCTTTAGTCAAAAACTTTTTGTTTTTTTTCATATTTGGTTCTTATGTATATAAGATAATATTGATTTAAATCATCAATGATAAAAGTGTGTGTGCACTTTGGATACAAATGGAGTTAGACTTTTTCCTTGTCCAGTTTTACGACTCGATATCCTCCTTTCTTCTTATCGTTCAGATAGATGATCGCAAATATCAATGCAACCACAAAGGCCAACGGTCCCACCCACAAGAATGCCATCCGTCCTCCATAGTTATCGGCGGGTCGCAAGACCGAAATAGCTTCCGCAATTAACGTTTCCTCCTGCTCTACTTCCGAGTCTACCAACGCGCGTAGTGCGTTACCAGTTAGATTTCCATTAAGTTCGCTATGAGTGCGGTAGTAGTCTAATGCTTTCTGAGCCTTTTCCAATACATTTAATATATCCGCAGGTCGGTATCCCAGTTCAACCAGCGCTTCTTGATTTCCAGAGGCATTTTCAGCCTTTACGGCATACTCAGGGAACCTTTTTTCCACCTGTTCAAGTATGGTGACCGTCTGTTGTTCATCCAAATTATCGGCCAAATACCGATCAGCAATTTGCCCCATGATACCGTTGGAGCTACCGGCAGCAAGAAATCCCAATCCTGCTAATAGGACAATTCCCAGCGAACCAGTCTGTGGAAATCGTTCACTCATCACACCTACCATCGTTGGAAAATAGAAGGCCACTCCGCAGCCGAATACTGTAGCCGCCAGCATGATTAGAAAAGTTCCTGATTCGATAAAAGAAAACATTATTAGCCCTGTGCCTGTAAGTATGGATGAAACCAATAGGATACCGATAGGTGTGAGTTTTTCGACAAACGGAGCAGCGAACATTCGTAAGATCATCATGATGCCACTAATCCAAACAGCTACCAGAATACCATGCATGCCAGCAGCCTGTAGCATATCGGGAATCCACCGGCTTGGCCCCATCTCCAATGAAGTGGTGACCATCATAAGCAAAATAAGCCCCCAAACCAGAGGATTACTCAGGGTATATCGGACCATCTCTCCAAAGGGGATTCCTGCTTCAGCGGTTTCGGTATTTGGAAATCTCTCGGGTAATATCATCACTCCGTAAATCGCAATAGGAAGATAAATAATGCCAATTTGTATGGTCCAATGGCCGATGTTTAAAGCACCAATAACTCCTATTTGGTTCATTGCCCATCCCAAGATTCCTCCAACCACCATGCCACCCGGGAAGTAGGCGTGGAAGTGATTGAGTTTAATCGTTTTATTATTAGGAAATAGCGCTGCTACCAATGGATTTCCCGCCACTTCAATCAATCCATTCCCAGCACCAAAACCAATTGCACCAAGAAATAAAATCCAATATGCATTTGGATTGCCCGAAAATAAGTAAGCTGCTAGAAATAGTGTGACGCCAGCCATATGCCCGATAAAGGCGCCTTGAACCGCCCTCTTAAAGCCAAACTTCTCCAAGAACGGACCCATTATGAGTAAAGAAATAGCCATTCCCCATAAGGCAGCTCCACCAATATAGCCCACTTGAGCATTAGTTAGGATAAACTCAGTTTTTAATTGACTTAAAGTGTTGCTAACAAGCACAAATGAGAAGGCTGTTGGTAATACAGCAAGGCAAATCCCTCGGAATAACCTCTTCCGGTTAAGTTGAGAAAAGGTGTTAAATTTATTCATAAATATTATAAATATTGTATTCTAATCTATTAGGGTCAAAGTATTCTGAGTACTTAAAAGAAATTGGCGTATCTTAGTGGATCTTCAATCTTTATTGAACCAAGAAATAGCGTTTTTAAATAACGCTTTATAAGCAGGGGGATTATGAGCCTTGCCATTATGTCCTAAGGTTAATACATACAATTTGCCCTTTCTCATAATTTACGGTCCATACTACTGGATATTCACTGGCTATTTCAGGTTCTATACCTTTTACCAATACTTCAACTTTTGATCCGTTCTCATCTTTTTCGAATTGATACAATCCGTCAACTATTTGAAAAGAATTAGGAATTTCTTTAATAATTGGATGGCTTGTACCTGCTATTTGTACCTCAAATTCTCCAAACTCATAACACTTATGATTACCTCCACCACTAGTTTTTGTTTATATTCAGGTCAATCATTCCACTTGTACCAAGTAGCAGCATGAACCAATAGTAAATTATTCCCAGATTCTAGAAAACCAAATATGCCTTCCCGTAGGTCAGGATTAGGGAGTGATCGATTGTTACTTAAATAATCTTGGTAAATTCTTTCTAATGTTTTCATGTTAACCATAACATATAAATATATTTTGTGACTAATGAAAATATTTTCAGGCTTTTGCTTGTTAAATAACAACCTTTTACAATTCTATAACGGATTCCAATAGAACAGCTGCTTAAGTTTCAATTAGAAGCCTTTGCAAAACCCCTTTATTTAATGAGAATTCGACTTCATTTTCTTAAATTTGAGCTAAATAATTCCAAATAACTTTTTTTCATGGCTGACAACAATCAATTGAGCTTTGGCGACGGACTTCTTTCGGGCCGGAGCAAAACCAGTAAACTTTCTAAACACCTGCAGCAGCTCGATCAGATTGTCGATTGGCACCCATTGGTGGAAGCCATTTCAGTCATTGATAAAACAAGCTCAAAAACAGGCGGACGTCCTCGCAAGAACCCGTTATGGATGCTTAAAGCTACGTTTCTTCAGGGGCTGTTCAGCTTGAGTGACCCTCAGCTGGAAGACCAGCTGATTGACAGGCTGAGTTTTCAGCGTTTTGTAGGCATCAATCTGGATCAGGAAATTCCAGATTTTACCACTTTTTGGCGCTTTAAGGAGGCACTGAGCAGTCATAATCTGGACAAGAAAATCTTTGAGCTGATTAACGATCAACTGGAAGATCGGGGCTTGATGATCAAAAAAGGGACCATCGTAGATGCCACGATTCTACCCTCAGCCAATCGTCCGCTCTCTGAGGAAAAGCGCCGGGAGCTGCAAGAGGAGTCCACTTCTCAGATCGACACTGATGCCAAGGCCACAAAGAAAGGTGGCCGCTACTATTTTGGCTACAAAGGCCACATTGGAGTAGATATTGAATCGAAACTGATTCGGAAGGCGACCTTTACTCCCGCCCATCGACACGACTCGACGCAGACTAAAAAGCTGATCAGCTATGATGAGAAGTCCCTGTTTGGCGATAAAGCGTACTTTAATGGTGATCACCAGTTTTCGGCCCGCCACTACGGGTGGTATTATGGCGTGCTCGGTAAGGCCAAACGAGGTCAGCCGCTGTCGTCCTCGCAGAAAAAGCGCAACCGAAAGCTGAGCAGGGTGCGATCGGCGGTAGAACATCCCTTTGCCTGGATGAAGACGAAAGCTAATCTGGTAGCCTTGCGCGCCAAAACCAAGGCGCGAAACCGTCTCCGGTTCACCTTTGCCTGTGTAGGATGGAATCTCAGCAGGGCCGAATTTTTAATTCGAAAATCAAGATCCGTGGGATCAGTAGCTCTATGAGGCAGCCAAAGGGCCTAAATACGGCTCTGACAGCCGCTTTTTAGGCGATAAATCATCAAAATTTAGCCATTATGGAAGAAATTATAGCCCTTTACCTGATTCATCGATTAAAATTTAGCCACAAAAAATAAATCAAAGAACAACTAAAGGTTTATCAAAGCCTTCT
>Ga0079226_10001324_pt1 | contig 18964 bp, 19 predicted proteins | sample Poulit2014_FD_76345 | JGI IMG/M metagenome (GOLD analysis project Ga0079226, IMG submission 76345) | Agricultural soil microbial communities from Georgia to study Nitrogen management - Poultry litter 2014 | ecosystem: Environmental > Terrestrial > Soil > Agricultural land | place: USA: Georgia... | reverse complement strand
CCAGCTCGCCATTGGTGGTCTTCTGCTGGTGGCCGTCGGTCAGCCCCCCGTCATGACAGCCATGCTCATTACCCGTACCAGTGCGGCAAGTTTTGAAACGGTATGCCTGTTTGATACGGTCATCAAGGCACTTCGAGGCACCGCCGTTTCACAGTTCCAGTTTTAAATGCATACGCAGCATGGGCGCGGCCGCTGGCTGTTACTGACCACCTTGCTGGCCTTTACCGGACTTGTGCTGCCGCTCAGGGGGTGGGCGCTTGACCTGGCCGAAGCCTGGCAGCTTGCCCTGCAAAACGATGCCCACTATGCTGCCACCGGCCACGCGCGCCAGGCGGAGCAGGAGATTGTCCCCCAGGCACGCGCGCAAATGCTGCCCTTCATTACGGCCAGTGCCGGTGCCGAAGCAGACGATACGCGCCGCACCCGTAGTCTGTCGGACCGGCATGGCTCAACGCGGGCGCTATGGTCGCTGAGCCTGACCCAGCCGCTGGCCGATGTAACGGCATGGCGCTCGCTGGAACGCGCCAAGACCATTGCCCGGGCGGCAGATATCAGCCATACGCAATCGCGCCAGCAGCTTATCCTGCGGGTTGCCCAGGCCTACTTCAACATACTCAAGGCGCAAGACAACCTGGATGCCCTGCTGGCCGAGAAAAAAGCCATCCAGGCACAGCTTCAGGCTGCGCAACAAGGGTTTGCGCTGGGCAGTACCACCATCACCGACACGCACGAGGCCCAATCCCGACTGGACCTGCTCCGGGCTCGCGAGTTCGAGGCGACCAATGCCGTTCAGGTCAGCCAGCAGGTACTGTCGACCATTATCAACCGGTATCCCGATACCCTGGCTGAACTGCCCTCCACTGCCGCGCTTGCCCCGCCAGAACCCAACCGCCTTGACGACTGGACCAACCAGGCAGCCGATACCGGCCTGAACGTGGTGCTGGCCCAGTTGCAGACACAGATCATTGCCAGTCAGCGCGACATTGCAAAAAGCCGGCATTACCCGCAACTGCATCTGGAAGCCCGCACAGGCAGCATGTCCGATCGCGGCATGCGTGGCGTGCGGCCCGATCCCGGGCCCCGCTCGCTGGACAGCAGTGTGGGGATTGTGTTGTCATTGCCTATCTATACTGGTGGGCAGCTTTCCTCCGAAGTACGCGAACAAAGTTCCCGGCTGCAGCAATCCCGGGCCGAGCTGGAAGCCGCAAGGCGTCTGGCCCGCCAGAGTACGCAGGAGCACTTTTCCGGGGTAACATCCGGGTTGGCCCGCATTGATGCGCTGCAGGCGGCCGAACAATCCAGCCGGTCTGCTGTCGAAGCCAACCAGCTGGCCTATGAAGTTGGCGTAAGAATCAACATAGACGTCCTGAACGCACAGCAGCAACTGTATGAAACCCGCCGGCAGCTGTCAGAAGCCCGCTACGACACCCTGCTGCACAGTCTTGAACTCAAGGCCAGCACCGGTACCCTTAACGATAATGATCTGTACGCCATCAACGCCATGCTGACCACACCGGACCCCAACCACCAAACTGATTGATATCACCAGAGAACCCCATGTCCAGACGTTCCTCCACCCTTCTGCTTGTCATCACGCTCATGCTGAGCACCCTTGCCATGCTGGCTGTCACTTCCGATGCCCAGGCACGCCGTTTTGGCGGCGGAATGAGCTTCGGCAGACAATCAAGCAACATCCTCAAACAACGCCAGGCCGTCAAGCCGCCTGCAGCGCAAAGCACACCGCGTGCCGCATCAGGCAGTACGGCCCGGGCCAGAAATGCCGCCGCCGGTGGCACCCAGACAGCACGTAGTGGCATGTCGCGCTTCCTGGGCCCCATAGCCGGTATCGCAGCCGGTCTGGGCATTGCCGCCCTGCTGTCCGCCATGGGGCTGTCGGGCGCCTTCCTGGAACTGGTCTCCAGCCTCATTCTCATCGCCCTGGTCATCTGGGCGGTACGGGCCCTCATCAGACGGGCTCGTGCAACAGGGCCGCGACCCGCAACCCAGGCTGCCCAGCCCATGAGCCGCCAGCGTTCGTCTTCCTCCTCCTGGCAGGCGCCCGCCAGACCGCAGGCACCCATTGACATGGGCGTTGTCCGCGACAGCGCCGCCCCTGCCCAGGCACCCGCTGATCCGTCCTGGTTCATCCCTGATGACTTCGACACCCCCGCCTTCCTTGAGAACGCCAAAACGCAGTTTGCCGAGATCCAGGCGCTCTGGGACCAAGGCGACCTTGACGCCCTGGGCAACTACCTGACCGACGACCTTCTGGCCGAGCTCAGCCCGCAAATCCTCTCGCAAACTGGCGACACCCCCACTGAAATCGTTCTGCTCAATGCGCAGCTCATGGGTATCGAACAGGTTGCCGGCGGCCATCTGGCCAGTGTGCGGTATTCGGGCATGCTGCGCGAAGCGCCCAATCCCGAGGCCACGCGTTTTGAAGAAGTATGGAACCTGTACAAGGCAGACGGCGAAGGCTGGATGCTCGCGGGTATCCAGCAACTGTCTGCCGGAGATCCGGCCTAGCCCACCATGTCGCCCCTGTCTTCGCTGCCTCGTCCTGCTGCCCTGTTTTCGCGTCTGCTCAACGCTTTGCTGAACCGCGAAGACTGGGCACGGCAGCGACTCAGCCGGCACAGCGGAAAAACCGTGCATTTCAAGGCTGGCAAGCAGCTTGTTCGTCTCACCATCAATGCAAGCGGTACCACCCAGCCCAGTGATCCGGCCATTGTTCCCGATGTCACACTGAGCATGGCTGCCGGTCGATGGCAAGACCTTCCCGGTCTGTTGCGCGAAGGCGGTGTCGATGACCTCACCGAAGTCCTGCACATAGAGGGCGACGCCGCCCTGGCCCAGACGGTGGCCGAGCTGGCACGCAACCTGCGGTGGGATGTCGAGCACGAACTGGCCGGGCACATTGGCGACATCGCGGCGCGCCGGGTACTGCGCACGCTGCCTGCCTTGTCCTGGGCCACCCGGCGCAGCGGCTGGCGGCTGGCACGCAACGCCACCGAATATCTTGCTCACGAAAGCGCGCTCATGGCCAACCAGCCCGCGCTTGCCCTGCATGCCGAAAACCTCGCCCGCCTCGAAAAGCGCCTCCAGGCGCTGGAGTCGCGGCTGAATCACCTCGACAAGGGGCCTGCGGAGCCGTCTGATGTTTAGCCTCTTGCGGCTGCTGCAGATTATTCTGGTCGCCCTGCGCTACCGTCTTGACGAACTCGTTCTCTCTGGAATCAATCATCCGCTGGCCTTTACCCTGCTTCGCATTGTCCGACTCGGGAGACGACCCAAACAGCCGCGTGGCGTACGCCTGCGCCTGGCCCTGGAGTCCCTTGGCCCCATATTCGTCAAATTTGGCCAAGTCCTCTCCACCCGCCGGGACCTGATTCCCGCGGACATTGCCACCGAGCTGGCACGCCTTCAGGACCGCGTCCCCCCGTTCCCGTCATCTGAAGCAGCCGCCTGCGTCAAGGCGGCGCTGGGCAAGTCTCCTCAGGAGCTCTTTGCCCGCTTCAGTGTAGACCCCATTGCCTCGGCGTCCGTGGCCCAGGTGCATTTTGCCACCCTGCACGATGGCCGCGAAGTGGCGGTAAAAATCCAGCGTCCGGGCATGCGTCGCAGCATTGACAAGGACCTGCGCCTCATGGGCGTGCTGGCCACCATGGTAGAACGGCTGGCTGCAGACGGGCGGCGCCTCAAGCCCCGTCAGGTCGTGGCCGAATTCGATACCTACCTGCACGACGAACTGGACCTGATCCGCGAGGCCGCCAACGCCAGCCAGCTGCGACGCAACTTCAGCAAGGCCTCGGGCCGCGACGAGTTGCTGATTGTTCCGGAGGTGATCTGGGAGTATTCCACCACCACCGTCTTCACCATGGAGCGCATGAGCGGCATCCCCATCAACCAGACCGAAAAGCTTCAGGCTGCTGGCATTGATCTTTCCCGCCTGGCCCGCGAAGGGGTGGAAATCTTTTTCTCGCAAGTATTTGCCGACGGCTTTTTCCATGCAGACATGCACCCCGGCAATATCTATGTATCGGATGCCCCCGAAACCCTGGGCCGTTATATTGCCCTTGATTTCGGCATTGTGGGTTCCCTGTCCGAGTTTGACAAAAACTATCTGGCCCAGAACTTTCTGGCTTTCTTCAGACGAGACTACCGGCGCGTGGCGCAGTTGCACATTGAATCCGGATGGGTACCGCCCGACACCCGTGAAGAAGAACTTGAAGGCGCCATCCGCGCCGTATGCGAACCCTACTTTGACCGACCACTCTCGGAAATCTCATTGGGGCACGTACTGATGCGGCTGTTTCAGACATCGCGCCGCTTCAACGTCGAAATCCAGCCACAGCTGGTGCTGCTGCAAAAAACCCTGCTTAATGTCGAAGGCATGGGGCGCGACCTGGATCCCAATCTTGATCTCTGGAAAACCGCCAAGCCCTACCTGGAAAAATGGATGCACGACCGCATCGGGCTGGCTGGCCTCAAGGAACGCCTTACACAGGAAGCCGGGCAATGGGCCCAATTGCTGCCGCAGATACCCCGGCTGCTGCACACCAACCTTGCTTACCCGGATACCCGTCCGGCCATACATCAGGAACTGACACGCCTGCGAAAGACGCAGCAGCAAACCAACCAGTTGCTGATGGTCATGGTGGCGATTCTGGCTGTGGCACTGGTGGTCGTGGTCTGGAAGCTCGCCCCATGAACATGCCCGGCCAGACCCTTCAGCTTGAGCAGCGCATACTGGCGCCCGAAACCTGCGCCCACATGCTGCGAAACGGCACGCTGCCCCGCCCGCTGGTGTTTACCAATGGCGTATTCGACATCTTGCACCGTGGCCATGTCAGCTACCTGGATGCCGCTGCCCAGCTGGGCGCCAGCCTGATTGTGGCCCTGAATACCGATGCCTCGGTACGGCGTCTGGACAAGGACGCCGACCGCCCCTTCAACCCGCTTGAAGACCGGCTTGCCGTCGTGGCGGCACTGGCCAGTGTGTCGGCAGTCACTTTTTTTGATGAGTCCACGCCCGAGGCGCTGATTGGCCTCTTGCGGCCGGATATTATCGTCAAGGGGGGCGACTATGACATGCGCACGCTACCCGAGACCGCCCTGGTAGAGAGCTGGGGCGGTCGGGCCCTGGCCATTCCACTGACCCACGGTCGTTCTACCACCGCGCTGGTCAGGCGTATTCGGCAACCGTACCCAGATTGACGCCCTCGTGCAGGGCCACAATGCCCGCAGCCAGATTGAAATATTGCACATTGGACAGGCCGGCCTGGGACATCATGCCTGCCAGCGTGTCCTGGTCGGGATGCATGCGTATGGATTCGGCCAGATACCGGTAACTTTCGGCATCGTTGGCTACCACGCGCCCCATGGTGGGCAGAACACTGAAGGAATACCAATCGTAAAACGGCTTGAGTAGCGGCGTAACCTGCGAGAACTCCAGCACCAGAAGCTTTCCGCCCGGTTTCAGCACCCGTGTCATCTCGGCCAGGGCGGTGTCCTGGTGGGTCATGTTGCGAAGCCCGAACGCCACACTGACACGGTCAAAATAGCCATCGGGAAAAGGCAGGGTCTCGGCGTCGCAAACCGCTACCGGCACCACCTGGCCTGCATCCAGCAAGCGGTTGCGTCCTACATCCAGCATGGAGGGGTTGATATCAGTGAGCCAGACCTCGCCTTCCGGACCGGCGCGCTGCGCCAATGCACGGCTCAGGTCGCCGGTTCCGCCGGCAATATCCAGTACCCGCATGCCTGGCTGCACATTGGCCCGACTGATGGCAAACGACTTCCAGAGGCGGTGCAGGCCGCCCGACATCAGGTCGTTCATGACATCGTAGCGCTCGGCTACCGAATGAAAGACATCGGCAACCCTGGCGGCCTTGTCCTCTTCGGGCACCGTCTGATACCCGAAGTGGGTAGTAGAGGAAGAGGTTTGTGATTTGCTCATGATGCATTCCGGCGCGCTGAACCATACAATCTCCATGGTACCCCATTCAATCGTCAATCGTGTGGACGCTTCCGGCAGCACAAGTGCGCTACCATAGCCCCTGACAACCACGCCCGATCCCGGGGATTCACTTTATGTCGGCAACCTTACTAGTGGTCGAAGACGAGCCCGCCATCCGCGAGCTGCTTGACATCAGCCTTACTGCAGCCGGTTTTCGTGTCCTGCTTGCCAGCAATGCCGAGCAGGCTCACCAGCAAATCCGCCAACAGCGTCCGGATCTCATTGTGCTGGACTGGATGCTGCCCATGGTCAGCGGCATCATGTTTGCCAACGAACTGCAGCGCCATCCGGGCACAAGCGATATCCCCGTCATCATGCTCACGGCCCGTGGCACCGAACACGACAAGATTCAAGGCCTGGAAGCCGGTGCAGACGATTACGTCACCAAGCCCTTTTCCCCACGTGAGCTCTCTGCACGCATCCGGGCCGTGCTGCGCCGGCGCGCTCCCGCGCTCATTGATGGGTTCATTCATGCGGGCGGCCTGTCTCTCGACCCCGACGCCCATACGGTTACCGGACCTTCCGGCGACCTGGCTCTGGGACCCACCGAATTTCGCCTGCTGCATTTTTTCATGAAAAACCCCAACCGAGTCTATACCCGGGCCCAGCTTCTGGACCATGTCTGGGGCAACGCCTACCTCATAGAAGAGCGAACGGTCGATGTCCATATCCGGCGCCTGCGACAATCGCTACAGCCTGACCATCGACATCTGATCCAGACCGTTCGCGGCACCGGCTATCGTTTTCACACCCGCTCATGACCCGAAGCTTCCAGTTGTTGTTTCTGTGGATTGTACTGTGCACCCTGACCGGATGGTGGCTGGGTGCCAGTGCAGGCTGGGCCCTGCTGGGCCTGGGCCTGCTGGTTCCGGTTGTCATCAACGCCTTGCAGCAAGCACGGGTGGCGCGCTGGACGCAAGACACCAGCACCCCGCCACCCGCTGCCATCGGCTTGTGGGACCCTGTACTGGCGCCTGTCTATCGCACACTGCGCAACAACCAGCGCGAACTGGCACGCCTGCGCCAGCATGTGCAAGGCCTGCTGCAGGCAGCCGAAGCCTTTCCGGATGGCGCCCTGACACTCAATGCCCGACTTGAACTCACCTGGTGTAATCAGACCGCACGCAAGCACCTCGGACTCAAGCCGTCGTCCGATCTTGGCTACAGCATTTTCAATGTGCTGCGCGTGCCGGAATTTGCCCGCTACGCGCGACAGCGCAGCTGGCCTGCGCCCATCATGATATCCGTGCACGGAACGGTCGAACCCCGGACGCTCATGGTCCACATGTCGCAATATGGCCTCAGGCAGTATCTGATCATCACGCGGGATATCACCCAGGTCCAGCGTCTGGAAACCATGCGCAAGGATTTTGTTGCCAACGTCTCGCATGAATTGCGCACGCCACTGACGGTCTTGTCCGGCTTTCTTGAAACCTTGCAGGACAATCCCGACATCGCAGCCGATGCTCAGGAACGCCAGCATTACCTCCAGCTCATGGATGACCAGGCGGGCAGAATGCAGCGCACCGTCTCCGACTTGCTGACCCTGTCGACACTGGAATCCACCCCACACGCCAACGGCAAGCTCCTTGAGTTCGAAACCCTGGTTGGCCCGCTCATCGAACAGGCAAGGATACTGTCGGATGGACGGCACCAGTTCGAGCTGGATATCGAAAACGGCCTGACCTTGGTTGGCGTCAGCACCGAACTGGCTTCCGCCATGTCCAATTTGCTGGCCAATGCGGTGCACTATACCCCTGTGGGCGGCCAGATTACGGTACGATGGCATCGCAACAAGGACGGTTCTGCCACCTTCAGTGTGCAAGATACCGGTATTGGCATCTCGTCGCAGGATATTCCGCGTCTGACCGAACGCTTCTACCGTACCGATCGCGGCCGTTCAAGAGAAAATGGGGGCACTGGCCTGGGGCTGGCCATTGCCCGCCACGTAGCCCTGCGCCACGATGCCGAGCTTTCCATACGCAGCCGGCTCGGAGAGGGCAGCACCTTTGAAATGCACTTCCCGGCCGAACGGGTAGCCTGCACAGACAACGACGATCCACCCGGCCCCGCGGCCCAACCCTGAAACCCCTCGACTCCGGAATGACCATGTCTGCACCTTCTGAAATACGACCTTTTCATCTGGCTTTTCCTGTTCATGATCTGGACGCGGCGCGCACCTTTTACGGTGAGGTGCTGGGCTGCCCCGAAGGACGCTCATCAGAGGACTGGATAGATTTCAATCTGTTCGGGCATCAAATCGTCGCCCACCTCGCTCCTGACGAGTGCCAAACGGTACAGACCAGCGCGGTGGATAGCCACGACGTACCCGTGCGCCACTTTGGCGTCGTCCTGGACATGCCTGCCTGGGAACGGCTCGCCCAGTCACTGCGTGAGAAAGACATCCGGTTCATCATCGAACCCACCATACGATTCAAGGGCCAGCCGGGCGAACAGGCAACCATGTTTTTTCTCGACCCCTCTGGCAACGCCCTGGAGTTCAAGGCCTTTCATTCACTTGATGCCCTTTTTGAAAAATGAGCCACCTGCTGATTGATATTGATCCGCCGTGGTCAATATTCGCACAGGGTGATCGCACCTTACTGGTCACGCTGGACGCCCCCGTCAGTGTGGCCAACGGGCAGCGCTGTGGTCAGGCTGCCCGCGCACTGATGAAAGCATGCCTGCGTGGCGTGGTGGATATTGTTCCCAGCTTCAGCAGCATCGCCGTACATTATCAGCCCCGCCTGTTTGACAGCACCACCTTCAAGCGTCTGGCGTCTGATGTGGCCCAGGTCATCAATGCGCAAGACACCCAGGCGCCACAAGACGGATCGACGGTCATCGACATCCCCGTATGCTATGGCGGTGAATATGGCCCCGACCTGGCCGGGGTCGCCAGGCATGCCGGCCTCACCGAAGAAGACGTCATCCGCCTGCACGCCGGAACGCCGCTGTATGTGTTCATGCTGGGCTTTGCACCCGGTGCGGCCTACATGGGCATGCTGGACGAGCGCCTGGACATCGGTCGTCGGGATACCCCGCGTACGGCACTGCCCAAAGGCGCCGTGGCCATTGCCAACCGGCAGACCATCATCTATCCCAACGTCTCGCCGGGTGGCTGGCATGTCATCGGCATCACCCCGATCGAGCTGTTTTTCCCGCGTCAGCAACCGCCTACCCGTATTGCACCCGGAGACATGGTGCGGTTTCAGCCCATGTCCGTGCAAGCGTTTGAAAAGGTCATGGGCCAGGCAGACCACATGGGTGAAAGCGACGATTCCGGATCCGTTTCATGAGCATTGCCGTCATCAAGCCTGGACTGCAGTCCAGCTTTCAGGATCGTGGCCGCTATGGCTATCAGCACCTGGGGGTTCCTGTCAGTGGTGCCATGGATACGCGTGCCCACCGACTGGCCAACTTGCTGGCCGGCAACACGGGCGATCAGGCCAGCCTGGAAATTACGCTGAACGGGCCAACACTGCAATTTGATGACACCGCCTGCATTGCCATTAGTGGTGCCTTGCTGTCTCCGGCAATCAACGACCAGCCCGTTCCCAACAACCGGCCGCTCATCGTACGGCGCGGCGATACCCTGCGCTTCGGCGAGCCGCAGCACGGCCTGCGCGCCTATCTGGCCGTCTACGGCGGGTTTGACATTGACTCAGTCATGGACAGCCAGAGCACCTATTTGCGCGGCCAGCTTGGCGGCTGGCAGGGGCGCTCACTGCAAAAAGGTGACGTCATCCCCCTGCGGACGCCACTGCACTGCGGACAATCTGACGCACTGGCCCAAAGGCTCTGGGAAATGCGCATCTACCTGCCGGCCATTCTGGGCCCGGCACGGCGCGATACCGTGCGAGTCATGCGAGGTCAGCACGCCGCACTGTTTACCGATACTGCCATTGACGCCTTTTTCAAGAAAAGCTTTCGCATCCAGGCCCAATCGGATCGCATGGGCTACCGACTGGAGGGCCCGGCACTGTCCATGAAAACTCCGCGCCAACTGCTATCCGAAGCCACCAGTTTTGGAACTATCCAGGTGCCGGCCAGCGGTCAGCCCATTATCCTCATGGCTGATCGCCAGACCACCGGGGGCTATGCCAAACTGGCCCATATCTGTACGGTGGATCTGACCATCGTGGCCCAGCGTGCACCCGGCGAGTGGCTCGGGTTTCGTGAAATCAGCGTCGCGATTGCGCAGCAACTGGACAGCCAGCGTGAAGAAGCCTTTGGACGCCTGGAACGCAGCCTGGATGCCCTGCACCAGCTGCTTGCTGATACTCAGAGAAACAGCCCATAGGCAGGATTGGTGGTCTCGTCCCAGAACGGGTAACCCAGGCGATTCAGAAAGCCGTGCAGGGCGTCGGTGTCATCGGGAGCAACCTGAATGCCCACCAGGACACGGCCATAATCGTCACCCTGATTACGATAATGAAACAGGCTGATGTTCCAGTCGGGATTCATGTTCTTGAGGAATTTCATGAGCGCACCCGGGCGTTCCGGAAACTCGAACCTCAATAGCCTTTCGTGGCTGGCCAGGGGCGATTTGCCCCCCACCATGTAGCGCAAGTGGGTCTTGGCCATTTCGTTGGCAGACAGGTCTGCCACTTCAAAGCCGCGCTCCCGAAAACCTTCGGCCAGGATGTCGATTTCAGCGTGCGACCGAATCTGCAGCCCGACAAACACATGGGCTTGGGTGGGATCGGAGATCCGGTAATTGAATTCCGTCACGCTGCGATTGCCCACGGCCTCGCACAGACGCAGAAAACTGCCGCGCTGCTCGGGAATGGTCAGGGCAAAGATGGCCTCGCGAGCCTCACCGACATCAGCCCGCTCGGCCACGAAACGAAGCCGGTCGAAATTCATGTTGGCGCCGCTGGTGATGGCTACCAGGGTTTTTCCTTTCCAGCCGTGCATGGCTGCATAACGGCGCACACCGGCCACGGCCAGGGCGCCGGCAGGCTCCATGACACTGCGTGTATCCTGAAAGATATCCTTGATGGCCGCGCAGACGGCGTCCGTATCCACCTGAACCATGTCATCAACATGCCGGGACGCCAGCCGGAAGGTTTCTGACCCGGCCAGCTTGACTGCGGTGCCATCGGAGAACAGGCCAACGTCATCCAGGGTGACACGCGCGCCGTTTGACAGGCTCTGCGCCATGACTGCGGAGTCTTGTGTCTCGACACCAATTACGCGAATGTCGGGCCTCAGGGCCTTGACGTAAGCCGCCACACCCGCCAGCAGGCCGCCGCCACCTACGGGGACAAAGATGGCGTCCAGATGGCGCTGATGCTGGCGCAGGATTTCCATGCCCACGGTTCCCTGTCCAGCAATGACGTCCGGATCGTCAAAGGGGTGGACAAAGGTGAGACTGTCGGCCTCTTGCAACTGGCAGGCGTGCTCGTAGGCATCGTTGTAACTGTTGCCCGACAGCACGACTTCGCCGCCCAGGCGTTCGACTGCCTGTACCTTCAGTTCGGGCGCCGTCTTGGGCATGACGATGACGGCGCGACAGCCCAGCTTGCGTGCGGCCAGCGCCACGCCCTGAGCATGATTGCCTGCCGAAGCGGCAATGACGCCATGATGCAGCTGCACTGCCGACAGATTGGCCATCTTGTTGTATGCCCCGCGGAGCTTGAAACTGAATACGGGCTGGGTGTCTTCGCGCTTGAGCAAAACCGTGTTGCCAATGCGCGACGATATATCGGGTGCAACAGCCAGGGGAGTTTCTGTCGCCACGTCATAAACACGCGACACCAATATGCGTTTCAGGTAATCAACCGGCATGAAATCAAAGGCAGGAAAGAGTCAGGCAACAGCAGCCACAGCCTCGGCGAGGCAAAAAAGAAGAATAACACGCGCGCCGTATCACCTTGTCTGTTTAGCGATAAACTAGCGCCTTATGGAAACGTGGTTGACCCTCTCCATCGAGTGGCTGCTGGTCACGCTGGCTCTGCCACGCGTGGGGCTTAGTGCCATCTTCGTGATCAGCCTTGTTTCTGCCACCCTGTTGCCCATGGGCTCGGAACCCGCCGTCTTCGGCTACCTGAAAATCGCGCCCCACATGTTCTGGCCTGCCGTCATGGTGGCCACGCTTGGCAACACCCTGGGGGGCATCATCACGTATTTCATGGGGATGGGCGCCGAGAAAGCCTACGAACACTGGCGCGAAGACCACCCCTCGGCACGGGGCAAGCGAGCCGGAGGCCGCTGGCACGATACGGTGTCGGCCTGGATCAACCGGATGGGGCCCATCATCCTGCTTTTTTCGTGGCTACCCCTTGTCGGGGACCCGCTGTGTGCGGTCGCCGGGTGGCTGCGCCTGCCATTCTGGCCCAGCGTCTTCTACATGACGGCTGGCAAATGGCTGCGCTATGTGATCATGACCACTACCCTGCTATGGGTTTTCCCGACGATTGGTTAAGATACCGCTATTCTGTTCGGCCACGCCAACATCCTCGCCGTACCTTGCTACACTTGATTTCGGAGAACGACATGAAAAAAACAACTGTTCTTTTATCGATTGCCTTCCTGTTCTCCAGCCTGCTGGCTGGTTGCAACACCATGCACGGCATGGGACAGGACATCGAAAAAGGAGGTCAGAAAATTCAAAAATCCTCCAAACGTGACAATTAAAACGACGATAACAGGAGAACACCCATGAGCCGTCCACTGATTCTGGCCGCCACGCCGGTACCCGCCCATCTCGAAGAAAAGCTGAAACAGGCCTGCGAGGTCATCAAAGTGCCACGCGGCACCCGGCCATCCGACAGTGTCAGTGCCGAGCAAGCCGGCCAGGTAGAAGGCCTGCTGTGCAATCCCGCCGTACCGGTGGACGCCGCCCTGATGGACGCCCTGCCCGCGCTCAAGGTCATATCCAACTTTGCCGTGGGTTACGACAACATTGATGTCACCGCCGCTGCCAGCAGGCAGATCATCGTTTGCAACACGCCCGGCGTGCTGGATGCAGCCGTGGCCGACCTTACCATCGGCCTGCTCATCTGCCTGAGCCGCAATCTGGTTCATGGCGATACCTACGTCCGGGATGGCAGCTGGGAAACCCGCGGTGCCCCCCCTCTTACCCAGGACGTCCGCGGCAAGACAATCGGCTTGCTGGGCATGGGCCGTATCGGACGCGAGGTGGCACGCCTGGCGCAGGCCTTTGATCTCACCGTGCTCTACCACAATCGCAACCGGGACCCCCAGGCGGATGAATCCGGGCTGGCAGAATATGTTGATCGCGACGCCCTGTTTGCCCGCTCCGACTTCGTCAGCATTCACGTGCCGCACACGCCCGAAACCGAAAACTCTATCGGCAAGCGCGAGTTCGACCTGATGAAGCCCTCTGCCTACGTCATCAATACTGGCCGGGGTGCCGTCATCAACGAACCCGAACTCATCGAAGCGCTCAAGACCGATCAGATAGCCGGTGCAGCCCTGGACGTCATGGTGCAAGAGCCCCTGCCAGCCGACCACCCCTTGTGCAAATTGCCCAACGTGATCCTGCAGGCACACATTGGCAGCGCCACGACAGAAACCCGCCTTGCCATGATCACGCTGGCTACCGAAAACCTGCTTGATGTACTGGCAGGGCGCACGCCCAAGGCTGTGGTCACACCATCCTGAACCAGCCATTTCCCGGAGCCATTATGCAATCTGATGCCCCCATAAGCCGTTTTCCTGCCGTCAGCTCGCTTGACACCCTTCCAGAAGATATCCGCGAATGCATTGAAGCCATCCACGAGAAGTCCGGCTTCATTCCAAACGTGTTTCTGGTGCTGGCAAACCGCCCTGATGAGTTCCGGGCATTTTTTGCCTATCACGACGCCATCATGGAAAAGCCCGGCAACCTGACCAAGGCCGAACGCGAAATGATCGTTGTCGCCACCAGCAGCCTGAACAACTGCCATTACTGCGTGATCGCACACGGCGCCATTTTGCGGATCCGCGCCAAGCAGCCGCTGGTGGCCGACCAGATTGCCGTGAATTTCCGCAAGGCCGACATCACGGATCGCCAGCACGCCATGCTGGAGTTTGCCTGCAAGGTGGTCGAGGCATCCGACCGCATCACGGACGCTGAAATCGATGCCCTGAAAACCCACGGCTTCAATGATGACGACGTCTGGAACATCATGGCAATTGCGGCTTTCTACGGCATGTCCAATCGCATTGCCAACGTGAGCAGCCTGCGGCCCAATACCGAGTTCTATACCATGGGCCGCTAGCGTTGCCTGTGGAAATAAAAGGCAAGGCATGGCACCCCCCGGCACCACCCGCCCGACCGGCCTCAAGCGTCTGAAGGGGGCCCTGCGTTATTCACTGCAGGGCTTGCAAGCAGCATTTCGGCACGAAGCCGCATTTCGCCAGGAACTGGCGGTATTTGCCGTACTGGGTCCCCTTGCATTGTGGCTGGATGTCAGCCGGACAGAAAAGCTGATGCTTATTCTCAGCATGCTGGCCGTGATCATCGTGGAGCTGCTGAATTCCGCCATCGAAAGCCTGGCAGACAAGGTATCGCCCGATCATGATGTCCTGGTTGGTCGCGCCAAGGACCTGGCCAGTGCAGCGGTATTCCTCAGCCTGCTGTGCGCCGGCGCAGTCTGGCTGGTGGTGCTTCTGCCCTGATAGCGCAACCCCATGCGACCTCGGGTTCATTTACTGCATGGTTGGTTTTGATCATGCTACAACGACAGCTGAGAAAGGAAACGTCTATGCCCCAATTAAATGGGAAAACAGCAATCGTTACCGGTGCAGGTAGCGGATTTGGTGCAGGAATCGCACGCCTTTATGCCCAAGAAGGCGCCAAAGTCGTTCTGGCTGACATCAACCTGGATGCAGCCCAAGGGGTGGCCGCCGACATTGGAGACCAGGCCACAGCCATCAAGACGGACATCGCTGTCCGGGCCGACATGGACGCCGCCGTCCAGCATTGCCTCGACACATTCGGCTCGCTCAACATCATTGTGAACAACGCAGCCATCACGCACAAAAACCAGCCCATGCTGGATGTCGATGAAGACACCTTTGATCGTGTTTTTTCCATCAACGTGAAATCCATGTATCACATGGCTCAAGCGGTAGTGCCTGTCATGCGCAAACAGGGTGGAGGCGCCATCATCAACATTGGCTCCACGGCCGGCATCCGTCCGCGTCCCGGGCTCACCTGGTATAACGCCAGCAAGGGAGCCGTCAACCTGCTCTCGAAATCCATGGCGGTCGAGCTGGCTCCGGACAACATTCGTGTCAATGCCATTTGCCCAGTCATGGGGGTAACCGGCATGTTCGAGCTCTTCATGGGTCTGCCCGACACCCCGGAAAACCGGCAGAAATTCATCTCGACCATTCCGCTGGGCCGGTTTTCGACCGCCGAAGACATTGCCAGGGCGGCTGTGTTTCTGGGTAGCGACGCATCGGAATTCATTACTGGCGTCGAGTTTCCTGTGGATGGCGGTCGCACCATCTGATCGGAAATTCCAGCAAACAAGACCTTGGGGGGCGTGGCACACGGATATGGGCCACGCCCTTTTTTTCATTGACTGAATGGCAGGCTGGCGCCAATGGCGGCAAACATGGCACCGCACACCTGGTTGAAGCGGCGACCAAAGCGCTTCAGGGCCGCGCGTACCCGCTGCGCCAGCGTGGCAATCAACAATTCCGTGATGATTTCAATCCCGACAAACGTGGCGGCCATGATGATGAATTGAATCATCAGGCTGCGTTTGGGATCAATGAACTGCGACAGGAATGCCCCGAAAAACAGAATGGCCTTGGGATTGGAGATGGCGGCAAACAGCCCCTGCCGAAAAAGCACCTGCCCTGAAGGCTGTGGCGTGTTTGCCGAGGCGTCAATGGACGGCGCCGGGGCTTTCCAGACTTGGATGCCCAGCCACACCAGATAGGCGCCTCCTGCCCATTTCATCATGACAAGAATCTGGGCGGAGGCTTGCAACAAGGCACCGATACCCACCATGGACAACGCGATCACCAACGTGAAGCCAAGCGCCCCGCCCATGACCATGGCTACCGTACTACGGGTGCCATACAAGGCACCCGTAGTCAGGGCAAGCAGGCCGTTGGGGCCGGGTGTCAGCGACAGCAGGATGGCCGCCGCCAAATACAGCAGCCAGGTGTCGAGTGCCACGGCTTTCTACACCAGGTTGCGCAGCACGTATTGCATGATGCCACCATGACGGTAATAGGCTGCCTCACTGGGTGTTTCTATGCGGACAATGGCATCGAACTCGGTGTCACCGGCCCGAACCTTGACGGTGGCGGGGATGTCGCCGTCATTCAACGCCGTAATGCCGGTGATGTCGAAGGTTTCTTCACCAGTCAGGCCCAGTGAGTCAGCATTTTGGCCATCGGGGAACTGCAGCGGCAGCACGCCCATTCCGAGCAGGTTGGAGCGATGGATGCGCTCGTAGGACTCGGCAATGACAGCACGCACGCCAAGCAGCAGCGTACCTTTTGCGGCCCAGTCCCGTGAAGAACCGGAACCATATTCCTTGCCGGCCAGGATGACCAGCGGCGTGCCCTGTTTCTGATAGGCCTGGGACGCATCGTAGATGGTGGCCACGGGGCTGTCGGACTGGGTGAAGTCACGTGTGAAGCCGCCTTCGGTGCCGGGTGCAAGCTGATTTCGCAGGCGCACGTTGGCAAAGGTGCCGCGGATCATGACCTCGTGGTTACCCCGTCTTGAACCGTAAGAGTTGAAGTCTTTCTGGGCCACGCCATGATCCATGAGATAGGCAGCAGCCGGGGAGTCGACGGCAATCGAGCCTGCCGGGCTGATATGGTCAGTGGTGATAGAGTCACCCAACTTGGCCAGCACACGGGCGGCAGAGATATCGGTGACCGGGTCTGGCTGACGAGGCATGTCCGTAAAGTAGGGTGGGTTGCGGACATAGGTGGAGCTTTCGTCCCAGTCAAAGATATCGCCCGCCGGGGTGGGCAGATTCTGCCAGGTCTTGTCACCGGCAAAGACATCAGCGTAGCCCTTGATGAACATTTCGGACGCGATGGCAGCATCGACAACGGTCTGGACCTCGGAAGCACTGGGCCAGATATCACGCAGATAGACGTCCTTGCCTTCGGTATCTTGGCCGAGGGGCTCATTGAACATGTCGATGTCCATGGTGCCGGCCAATGCGTAGGCAACCACCAGCGGCGGCGACATGAGGTAATTCATCTTGACCTCAGCGTGAATGCGGCCCTCGAAGTTGCGGTTGCCCGAGAGCACGGAAACCACGGTGAGGTCGTGGTCGGCAACGGCCTCGCTGACCTCCGGAATCAGGGGGCCGGAGTTTCCGATACAGGTGGTACAGCCATAGCCCACCAGGTTGAAGCCGAGTTTGTCCAGATACTGGGTGACATCAGCACGCTCGAAGTAGTCGGTGACCACGCGCGAGCCCGGTGCCAGGCTGGTCTTGACCCAGGGCCTGGTGCGCAGGCCTTTTTCTACCGCGTTCTTGGCCAGCAGCGCGGCGGCCATCATGACGTTGGGGTTGGATGTGTTGGTGCACGACGTGATGGCGGCAATGGCGACAGCCCCATGATTGATCTGGCCGATTTGGCCATCATGAAACTTGATGGAGACGGGATCACGCAGGGCGCCATTTTGCGGCGCATCCGAAACATGATCATGTGGCAACATGGAGCGTGTTTCCGAATCCGTGTAAGCGGGCGCATCGGATGCAGGAAAGGATTCGACCACGGCACGATCATAGCCTTGTCTACCAGCCGGGCATTCGACATACGTAGCCAGCGCGCCGCGGAATGCAGTGTGGGAGTCCGTGAGAGCAATGCGATCCTGCGGACGCCGGGGGCCGGCAATGGACGGCACGACGGTGGACAGATCGAGCTCGAGATGCTCGGAGTATTGGGGTTCGACGTTGGGATCATGCCACAGACCCTGTTCTTTGGCATAGGTTTCAACCAGTGCGATCTGCTCTTGACTGCGGCCCGTAAGCGCCATATAGCGAAGGGTGACGTCGTCGATGGGAAACATGGAAACGGTTGAGCCGTATTCGGGGCTCATGTTGCCGATGGTGGCACGGTTGGCCAGCGGAACGGCGCTGACACCCGGACCATAGAACTCGACAAACTTGCCCACCACACGATGCTCGCGAAGGCGCTCGGTAATGGTCAGGACCAGGTCAGTTGCCGTGGTGCCTTCTGGCAGGCTGCCTGTCAGCTTGAACCCGACCACACGCGGAATCAGCATGGAAATGGGCTGACCGAGCATGGCTGCTTCGGCTTCGATACCCCCCACGCCCCAGGCCACCACCCCCAGACCATTGACCATGGGCGTGTGCGAGTCGGTTCCTACACAGGTATCAGGGTAAGCAAGCAATTTGCCGTCTTCCTCTTTGCTGAACACGACACGGGACAGGTGCTCGAGGTTGACTTGATGCACAATGCCCGTGCCAGGAGGCACGACCTTGAAATCATCAAAGGCACTCTGGCCCCAGCGCAGGAATTGATAGCGCTCCATGTTTCGCTGGTACTCGATTTCAACGTTGCGCTGGAACGACGCATTGCTGCCAAACGAGTCCACGATCACGGAGTGGTCAATAACCAGCTCGACCGGCGCCAGCGGATTGATCTTGCGGGCATCGCCACCCAGGCTTTGCATGGCTTCGCGCATGGCGGCAAGGTCGACCACGGCAGGGACCCCGGTGAAGTCCTGCAGCACGACCCGCGCTGGCGAGAAGGCAATCTCGCGACTGGGCTTGGCAGCCGGATCCCAGTTGGCCAGGGCGCGGATGTCGTCGCCCGTGACGTCTGTGCCGTCTTCGGTGCGCAAGAGGTTTTCCAGCAGAATCTTGAGACTGTATGGCAAGCGGCTGACATCCATCCCGGCTTTGGTGAGGGCATCCAGCCGGTAGATTTCGTAGGATTTTCCGCCTGCCTGCAAGGCAGCGCGGGCACCAAAACTAT
>Ga0079226_10001323_pt1 | contig 18965 bp, 16 predicted proteins | sample Poulit2014_FD_76345 | JGI IMG/M metagenome (GOLD analysis project Ga0079226, IMG submission 76345) | Agricultural soil microbial communities from Georgia to study Nitrogen management - Poultry litter 2014 | ecosystem: Environmental > Terrestrial > Soil > Agricultural land | place: USA: Georgia... | reverse complement strand
AGGCCATTCCAAGCGGGATGGCGACCACTCCGACTGTGATTCCTGCAATCAAGTCCTTTCTCAAATCGCTCCCGGTTATCCCTTTAAAGCGATCGTCTCTAAACAATACACAACACTCCTACAAATGAATTTAAATGCAAAAACGTAAAATGACAGATCCCTAGTTAATCGCTAAATAAGCTAGGAATCTGTCTGAAATCAAGTAAATAATAACAGACTCTGCAGTTATTATAACACAAATGGCCTAAAATTGGAAGTCTGTTATAGTACAGCTCAATAAAAAAGATTTGAATATAACAGCAAAACAAAATTATCAGAAACTTAGCCCCGACCTAATTGGGGTTTCACCGCGACATTCGGAAATTATGAGCTGGATTGAAAAATCACTATGTGGCGAACGCTTTGTCAGTCAATTCGCGAAATATTCACAGGAATAGGATTTAATCAGCTGAAAACGCGATTTAATCACCGGAATCATGAATTGTTCAGCTAAAACGCAATTTAATCACATTCACAGTAATTATTCAGCTAAATCCTTGTTTCATCACGAGAAGTGCAAAATAATCAGCTGATTCGAGAAATAATCACAATCAAATCCGCAATTTATTTTAATCGCAATAAACGTTTCCATCCTGCCTTATAAGTTGTAAGGTAGAGAAGCAAATATTGATTTGAAATGCAAAAATGATAGAATGAAAGAAAGCGCTTTTATGAAACTGTAATGCGCAACTAGCATAAAGGAGGACGAGAGTTGCTGCCGCGAATAATCGATGCGCATATTCATATTGACGACTATGGCAAGCAAGAAAGATCAGAGATTCTAAACGAGATGGCTGATTACAATGTTGCTGCGCTCATTGCTGTTTCAAAAAATGAAAAGTCGGCTCATCAGGTCCAAGCATTAGCAAAGGACTTTAAGGCAATCAAACCGGCCTATGGTTATCATCCAGAGCAGGAGTTGCCTTCAGAAACAGCACTTGCTAGTCTCGTATCCTTTATAGAAAAAAACCATCATGAAATGACTGCTGTCGGAGAAGTCGGGCTCCCTTTTTATCTTAGGCAGGAAGATCCCGGATTAAAACTGGAACCATATGTCGAATTGCTTGAAGAACTTATCATCGTGGCCAAAAAGCTTGATAAGCCAATCATCCTTCATGCTGTATACGAGGATGCCCGTATCGCTTGCGGCCTTTTAGAGAAACATTCGATTCAAAAAGCGCAGTTTCATTGGTTCAAAGGGGATGCTAAAATTGTACAAAGGCTCAAGTCAAATGGCTATCATATTTCCATCACTCCAGACATCTATTATAAAGAGAGGACTCGAAAACTTATCAAATCTTATCCGCTTCACCTTATTATGGCGGAGACAGATGGTCCATGGCCATTCACTGAAAATTTCAAAGGGCAATTGACGCATCCGAAGATGGTTCATCAAGTTATTCGAAAACTGGCAGCCTTAAAGGAAGAGCCTGTTCAAGAAGTATATGAAACAGTTTTTCAAACGACGAAAAACTTTTTTCGAATCTAATGCGACTGATGCATCGTTTCTGTTTATGCTAAAATAGACGTAACATAACAAAGGGGATGAAATTCATGTTGAAGGTAGAAGATACAGCGCTTGTGCTCATTGATGTCCAAGGAAAACTAGCGAAAATCGTGCATGAAAGCGAAGAACTTTTGATAAATTTGCAAAGACTGGTCAAAGGTGCTCAACTTTTGGAAATACCTATTTTATGGCTTGAACAATACCCAAAAGGGCTTGGGCCGACCGCCGAAGAAATCAAGCAGCATTTAGCGGAGATGAGTCCGATTGATAAAATGACGTTCAGCGCTTGCAAAAATGAAAAATTTCAGCATGAACTCCAACAACTAGGCAAGAAATCATTTTTAGTCGCCGGGATTGAGACGCATATTTGTGTGTACCAGACGGCAAGCGAGTTATTGAATGATGGCAATCATGTAGAAGTTGTCGTCGACGGGGTGTCATCGAGAACATCGGCGAATAAAGAAATCGGCCTTGAGAAAATGAAATCGCTCGGTGCCTCTGTCACATCCGTGGAAATGGCACTTTATGAATTGATGGAAACTGCTGAACACCCGAAATTCAAGGAAATCAGCAAATTGATTAAATGAATATCGTTTAATGGTAGCGCTTTAATCGCGGCTTGGAAATAAGATGGGAGGGATTATGTTGAAGATTGTCTTGGAGCAAAGACAGATGCTGAACATGGTGATGACGACAGAACTTCGTCAGGCGATTGAACTATTGCAGCTTTCAACATATGAATTGAAGCAGTATATCCAGAGACAAGCTGAAGAGAATCCGTTTATGGAGCTAGTCGAAAAAACACATCATACCCCAGCCGCGATGAGCCGCTCCTCTTATCAAAAAGATGCGGCAAATCCGATTGATTTTGCGGCAAGCAACGAAAAGACGCTATATGAACAGCTCTTGGAGCAATTGATTGATTTTCAGTTAAGTAATCGGGAATATAAATTGATGGAATATCTCATCTTCAATATCGATGAACAAGGCTATTTAAAAGTTGCCGACGAGGAAATCAAGAATCATGCCGGAGCGACGAACGATGAGTTGGCGAGGGCGAAGGAAGTGCTCCATCGATTGGAACCGGTTGGAATCGGCGCCAAAAATCTCAAGGAATGTTTGTTGTTGCAAGCTGAGAGAAAGTATCCCGGAGATAAGCTTTTGATCCAGTTGATCGAGGTTCATCTCGAGCATCTTGCCGATAAAAAATGGGAACGAATTTCTGACGATTTGAATATTTCATTGCATAAAGTGAATGACTTGTTTCAAATTATCAAAACATTCAATCCGAGGCCGGCATCCGGTCTGATGAATGCGAAAATCAATTATGTGAATCCTGATATACGCATTGCCAAAGAAGACGGCAAAAACGTATTTTCCGTGAGCCTGAATGATTTTTATCTTCCTGAAATCAAATATAATCATGCTTATTCCGAAAAGTTGCAAGGGGGCAAAGAGCTGTCGCGCTACGTGAATAGTCATTTCAAAAAAATCGAATGGCTGAGGAATAGCATTGCGCAGCGCAGAGAAACCATCCTTAAAATCATGGACGTCATCGTCAATCGACAGCATGCATATTTGGAAAAAGGATTGTCTTCTGCATTAAAAGCTTTGACATTGAAAGAAGTGGCGGATGAGATCGGAATGCATGAGTCGACAGTCAGCAGAGCGACCGCCAATAAAATAGTGGAAACGCCTGTCGGCACATTCGAATTGCGCCGTCTCTTCTCGACAAAGTTATCGGCTCGAAGCGGGGAAAACGCGTCGCAGACAAAAGTTAAAGCGCTGCTTGAGGAAATGATTGCAAGTGAAGATAAATATAAGCCGTTATCCGACCAAAAGATAGCGGAAGCATTCAAAAAAGAAAAAGGCATTGCCATTTCCCGCAGAACCGTGGCTAAATATCGCGGAGAACTGAACATACCGGCTTCTTCCAAAAGGAGAGAGATTAAGCTTAAGTAAAGTCATTTTGCTATAATATAGATTATAGACGCTTCATAGAATGATATTCTATGAAGTATTATTTTTTGTGAAAAATGAATGGTTCGTTTAAAAAGAAATCAGGTGATAGCTTGGCAAAAATCTATATATTATTATTTATCGTAATGGCTGTTTGGGGCTTCAATTTGTCTGCCCTAGTCGTCTTGGTAAATAATATCGAACCAATCACATTGACAGCAGCGCGAATTTTCACTGCGGGGATTTCCGTCTTGCTCCTATCCAAACTGATTGGCATCTTTCGCCTTCCGACAAAAAAGGAATGGAAAACGATTTTTATTATTACGATTTTCAACGTCGCTTTCCATCATACGTTGTTAGCGATCGGCCTCACGAAAACGTCAGGAGTGAATGCCGGCATTATCCTTGGGGCGGCGCCGCTTGTGACGATGGTGCTCTCCATCATTCTTTTGAAAGATAGCATATCGCGGCTGAGGACGCTTGGCTTCATTCTCGGCTTCATCGGCATATTGTTCACGTCGCTGGCAGGCGCGGAAGGCATTGCGTCAGTGTCGTTTGGAGATTTATTCATTTTCCTGTCGATGTTCGCGCAAGCTTTTAGCTTCATCTTGATAAGCAAATTGAATCCGACGTTCGACCCTCGCTTGTTGACGGGGTACATGCTCGTCGCAGGGTCTGTTTTCATCTTCGTCGTAGCTGCTGTTTTTGAAAGGGATATCGTGCAATTATCCGGGTTGTTCTCATGGGAAATGGGTCTCATTTTCTTGTTCAGCGCTGTTGTCGCGACAGCATTTGGCCATATGACATATAATTTCGCCATCAAAAATGCCGGTCCGACTGAAACGACTATTTTCATAAATTTGAACACATTATTCGCGTTGCTCGGTTCAGCGATTTTTCTTGGGGAGCCAATCTTGAAAAACCATTATATCGGCCTCGGATTTATTTTAATCGGTGTTTTCATCGGTTCAGGAACTTTGGATCATATGCTGAAGAAAAGGCGGTTGAAATCGGGAAGATAAAGACAAACAAATATGCGTGCCCGACTTTTGCCAGACACGCATGTTTCGATTCAGCTCGCTTTTCTAGACGGAACAATTAATATATTGGCTGATGCTAGCCTTTTTCGGACGGCGATGCCGACCCATGCGGCAAGAATCGCTTTGATCAGACCTCCGACAATGAATGGAGCGAATCCTCCCAAAAATGCTGCAGTCCATGATAGGCCGGCAGCAAATTTGAGCCATGCCGTTCCAATAATCAATGTAACGAACATGCCAATCACATTTGCGATAAATGCATTGGTGACTGTGAACTTTGTTTTTTCAAGATAAAGACCGATGATAAAAGTCGTTGGAATGAATCCGACGATAAATCCGCCTGTCGGTCCGAATATGACGCCGAGACCAGCGCTCATTTGCGAGAAAACCGGTATCCCGATTGCTCCTATGATAAGATAGAGAATAGATGATAGCATACCGTGCCGTGAACCTAGAATCGTGGCGGCAAGTCCGATTGCAAGCGTCTGTCCCGTGATTGGAACGAGCGGCAAGGGGATGGTCACTTGTGCAAGAATGCCAATGATTGCAGTGAATAGAGCCGTTACAATCATCATTTGCAGTTTTGAATAATTCATTTTTCGACACCTCTTTTTCCATGTATGTAAACCATTATACTAACAAGTTAACATATTTAGTAGAATACTAGAATTCAGGAAGCTTGTCAAGGCTGTTTTCGTAAATTTTATTTGGAAGGAGGGAAAAATTGTGTGCGTTTCCATCCAATCTGCGTCGGTTGCTTCTTATTGCTAGTTCTTGTCGGCTGTAATGCAGGCGAAACAATCGATGGGTATATTTTGGAAGTGGATGAAGACCGACTGATGGTTGCGGAAGGAATGACCGAAAAGGAATACAGCGAAATAAAGGATCTGTCTCATGAGGAAAGGATGGAAATGGAACCCGCCCCTTCGCTTATCAGCATCGCATATGAGGAAGCGGATGATTTTCAGGCAGGGGACTATGTCAAGATAAAGCTAGAAGGGGATATCGCTGCATCCTATCCTGGCCAAGGGAAGGCGAAAAAGATTCGCCTCATCGAATGAAGCGTTTGCCCAATAAAGGCCCTTTTCATAGTTCAACCCAACGATGTAAAAACAGCACCCAAATTGTTATATTTTAACAATTCGGGTGCTGTGCATCTCTTGTTGCTCAGCAAAATAAGCGATTCCATTAATGGAACACGATTGTTTTATTGTCCTTTACGATGATGCGGTCTTGGAGATGCCACTTTACCGCTCTTGCCAAAACGCGTCTTTCCACTTGTTGGCCGATTTTCTTCAGCATCGGCACATTATCCCGATGGTCGACCCGTTCGATATCTTGTTCGATGATCGGCCCCTCATCGAGATCGTTTGTCACGTAATGGGAAGTGGCTCCAATCAGTTTCACGCCGCGTTCATACGCTCTTTCGTATGGCCGTGCGCCAATGAAGGCCGGCAAGAACGAATGGTGGATATTGATGATTTGATTCGGAAAGCGTTCGACGAAGTTCGGTGTCAAAATTTGCATATATCGAGCCAAAATAAGCAAATCGATATCATATTCTTCCATCAGTTCCATCTGTTTTGCTTCCACTTCTTCCCGGATATCTTTATTCGCCGGTATATAATAAAACGGAATGCCTAATGGCTCGACTATCTCTCGCGCCGTTTCATGGTTGCTGATTACGAGCGGAATATCCATATCTAAATCGCCGCTTTGCCATTCCCATAATAGTTCCATCAAGCAGTGAACCTCTTTGGATACGAAAATGGCGCTCCGTTTTTGTTTGTTATTGTATGTGAATGTATAATCCATTTTGAAAGCAGCTGCGAGTTCTAGAAAGTCTCCTTCCATTTGAGAACGTTTTTCCAGGAGTTCCTCGCAATAATATTCGAAACGGATATAAAACATATTGCTTTCATCATCGCTTGAATACTGGCTCGATTCGATAATATCTGCGCCATGATCAAATAAAAACTTTGACAATGCAGCAACAATTCCTGGTTTATTTGGACATTTTACCAATAAGCGTCCAATATTTTCTTTTTCCTTATAATACTGTGTAAAGATTGACATTTTCTACGACCCCTGTTAAAAATATTCATTCCTTATTGATTATACACGAAGATGCTATTCATGCAATATGAAAAAAAATTTTTGGTTCGCTTGCTTCTCTAACTAATCGTTTGCCATGACAACCCCGATCGGCTTCAACGTATGAAGCACTTTGATGGTTCCTTCATGGGCATCGAGCACCTCTTTCAGTTTTCTGTAGACAAAAGGGCTTTCATCCGTGCCAGCGCCCCTCAGTTCCACGCCATATCGTTTCACAGCTTTATTCATCTGTTCTTCGGTAATGGCTCCTCCGCGTCTTTTTCGGGTCCGCCAGTCCATACGGCCGGCGGCTTTCGTGCGGCTCATGATTCTGCCGGCGCCATGCACAGTGCTATAGAAAGCTTGTTTGCTTTTTTCCGAGTCGACGCCTTGAAGTATGACCGAACTATCCGCCATGCTGCCGCCGACAAACCCGAGCTGACCAGGTGCCGCTGGTGTAGCGCCTTTGCGGACGACGATATATTCTTTTCCGAAATGCGTTTCTTTCCAGGCGTAGTTGTGATGGTTATGCACTTCAAAAGTGGCTTCTGCACCTAAGATGTTCAGCACTTCGTCGATGACATGGTCTCTTCCCGCATAGGCATAGCGGCCGGACAATTGCATCGCCCGGTAATAGAGCTCGCCCAATTCACTGTCCATATCGAATAAAGTTGGTGCAGCATCCATTGATTCACCCGGCGCTCGGTCCGAAAAATCCAATCCTTTTGCCAAATTCAAAAATCCCGTCGCCGTCCGGTGCCCTAGCCCTCGGCTGCCGAAATGATTGGCAATCCAGACTTCTTCCGTATTTATATCAATCAAAATATCTACATAATGATTTCCAGAACCTGCCGTGCCAAGTTGGGCGCGAGCAGTTTTTTTCAATTTGTCATGGACTGTTTCTCCGAATTGCTTAAAAACGTTCCAATCATCATCGTCAAAAACGTCATGGTCGATTTGGACGGGATTGTTTTTTCCGAATCCGAATGGAATCGCTTTTTGAACCTCATCCATGATGGAAGAGATATTGTCTTTAATATCGCTATAAACCAAATTCGTTTTTGCCGCTTTATTTCCGCAAGCAATATCATATCCGACTCCGGATGGAGAAATTTGGCCATCGTAAGCGACAACACCTCCGACAGGCAGCGAATAGCCGTAATGGCCATCAGCGCATAGCACTCCGCCGACTGTGTTTCCCGTTTTCAGACAATGGTTGAACTGATTGATGGTGTCTTGTTCATGTTCTCCGAAAATAACAGTTTTCACTTTCTGTTCACCTCTCGCCCATCATTATACATGATAAGCGTCACAGCCTCATGCTTCTTGATATGGATGAGAAATTAGTTAAAAAATGAAAAATAGTAGTTGCTTTCCATTGAAATTTCTGCGGAGAGAGGGTATTATATACATAGTAGCTACGATGTTCGTAATTTACTTAAGTTTAACCTCTAAACAAAAATTAGGGAGTTTTAATATTGAGGGCCAAATGTCACGCCTCCATTGTGTGGAAGACAGGAAGTCGCTCTGCGAACACCCACTTGGATGAGTGGTGGTTAAAACTTACTAATTTATTACGGCATTGTGGCTGTGTTTGGACAATAATCCGCTCTCTTTATGAGAGCGGATTTTTATTTTGCTTCCATTTTTGAGAATTTCGTGAAACTGCCATCCCCGTGGTCATTTCTCGAATTGGATGAACAAATCGCGATTTTCGTGAAGAAACCCTCGTTTTAGCTGATGACTCACCGTCCCCGTGGTCATTTCACGAATCGGCTGAACAAATCGCGATTTTCGTGAAGAAACTTTCGTTTTAGCTGATGACTCGTGGTCCCCGTGGTCATTTTGCGAATTGGCTGAGACAAATCGCGATTTTCGTCAAGAAACCCGCGTTTTAGCTGATGACTCGCCGTCCCCGTGGTCATTTCACGAATTGGCTGAACAAATCGCGATTTTCGTGAAGAAACCTTCGTTTTAGCTGATGACTCGTGTCTCCGTGGTCATTTCACGAATTGGCTGAACAAATCGTGATTTTCGTGAAGAAACCTTCGTTTTAGCTGATGACTCGTGATCCCCGTGGTTATTTCACGAATTGGCTGAACAAATCGCGATTTTCGTGAAGAAACCCTCGTTTTAGCTGATGAACGTTTTTCGCATACGGAACTCTTATCAATTTGCAACATTCGATTCATCGTTATAAAAAGCAAATAGCGTTTAGCATCGCTTCGCGTTATAATATTGCTACGTACATATGGCGGAGGTAATGGCAAATGTCTGACTATACGGCGAAAAGCAACGAAGATTATAATCGGTTGACGCTTGTTGCGATATTGCTTGGCGGTTCATTTTTGGCAGTTTTGAATCAGACGTTATTGATAACCGCGACACCGGAAATTATGAGGGAATTCAATCTGACGGAGAACTGCGGCCAGTGGGTGACGACGATTTTCATGTTGATCAATGGAATCATGATACCGATAAGCGCATTTTTGATGGAGACGTTCACGACGAGACGGCTTTTTATCGTTTCCATGGCAACGTTCATTTTTGGGAGTATCGTATGCGCGGTTTCGCTGAATTTTCCGATGCTCATGGCAGGAAGAATCATTCAAGCGGCAGGTGCGGGGATCATCATGCCGCTCATGATGACGATTTTGATGCTCATTTTTTCGGTTGAAAGAAGAGGATTCGCGATGGGAATGGCGGGGCTTGTCATTGCGTTTGCTCCCGCGCTCGGACCTTCCTTATCTGGCTGGCTTATTGAGTTTTTCCCATGGCGCTCTTTATTTTACTTTATTGTTCCGCTGGCGATTGTCGATTTGATTTTAGCCATTTTCTTTATGAAAAACATCATTGCCCGCACGTTCCCGAAAGTCGATTTGCCTTCCATTGCATTATCGATGTTCGGATTTGGAGGACTGCTTTACGGGTTCAGCACTGTCGGAAACGATGGATGGTCTAGCATCAATGTCATTATTTCGTTGCTTGTCGGGCCGATTGCGCTCACTTTATTTATCTTAAGGCAATTCAAATTAAAGCAGCCTATTTTAGAGTTTCGCGTCTTTATGCATAAAACGTACACGCTAACGACGGTGATTGGGATGATTGCCTTTACGATGCTCATTGCAGCAGAGACGATTTTGCCGATTTATATGCAAGTGATGGCCGGCTTTACGGCGTTTGAATCCGGGCTGATGATTTTGCCTGGCGCTTTGATCATGGGATTTTTATCTCCGTTTGTCGGACGGATTTTCGATGCGATTGGCGCGAGATGGCTGCTCATTACCGGATTATCGATCATGGCGGTGACAACTCTGTTTTTCACAAATTTGACGGAAGAGACGTCGTTCATCTATTTGACCGTCGTGTTTGCAATCCGAATGATTGGAATAGCGATGGTGTCGATGCCTTCGACAACGGCCGGGATCAATGTTTTGCCGACACGCCTCATTCCGCATGGAACGGCGATGACGAATACGATGCGGCAAGTTGCAGCTTCCATCGGCACGGCCGCGTTCGTGACGATTATGTCGATTACGGCGCAAGATCCATCTGAAAAAGGCGTCGAGGCTCTCGTCCATGGGGTCAATATTGCATTTTATGTCGCTACGGCTGTCACGATAATTGGATTGATTTTATCTTTCTATGTAAAAGATCAGGAAAAAAAGACTGAAGAAAAGATCGCTGCAAATAGATAGACTGTTAAAAGAAAACATTTTCAGCCTTCGATGATGAAGAGTATCGGCAACATGAAGAAGCGCAACGTCGAGCTCCACACCCAACTGCCGTCTTCAAGTTCCAACGCTCGGTTCAATATGAAAGTGACTGAAAAAACATCGCAGCCAAAATTCCAATCAAAATAGGTCTCAAATCAATCACGCCTTTTCGAAAACTTTTGCCTTTGTTTTTTTATAGAATATCATAAGATAGTGTTTCATAAAAAATACGCTTGACTTCTTTTCATTTGATGCTTATAATTGGATTTAATCTTAAAATTGTATAGATTTCATTAAAAACGTTGATGAGAAAAAGTAGGGTTTTAAGTTTTTTACAGAGAGCTTCGGAAGCTGAAAAGGAGCAAGAACAAGAAATCCGAAAAATGGCCTCAGAGTTTCGTGCTGAACGTGTGTCATGCATCAGTAGGTTCCGACGGGATTTGGTATCCGTTATCAATATCACAGTATTAAAAATGTTTATTTAAAAACATTTGCGTACTTAGTGAGGCTGTTTTTGCGCGAGCAAACAGTGAAATAAGGTGGTAACACGTATATTATAACCGCGTCCTTATCGATAATATCGATAAAGATGCGGTTTTTTGGTTTCTTTAATAAATAATGGAGGTATTAAGATGAGCAGACATTTAGTATTGCAAACAGATTTTGGATTATGCGATGGGGCAGTGAGCGCAATGTACGGCGTCGCTTTATCTGTCGATCCGAATTTAAAAATATTTGATTTGACGCATGAAATACCGCAGTACAATATATGGGAAGGGTCATATCGTCTTTACCAGACAATCACGTATTGGCCGGAAGAAACGGTATTCGTTTCTGTCGTCGATCCCGGCGTCGGCACAGACCGTTTGAGCATCGTCGCAAAAACGAAAGATAATCAATATATCATCACCCCGGATAATGGCACGTTGACGCATGTAGCGGAAAATATCGGCATCGTTGCGGTGAGGGAAATTGATGAAAAAGTAAACCGCCTGCCGAACTCAGGAGAGTCATACACATTCCATGGACGCGATATTTATGCGTATGCAGGGGCGAGGCTTGCAGCGGGAATCATCACCTTTGAAGAAGTGGGACGCGAACTGTCCGTTGGCGAAATCATTAAACTTATCAATCCGGAGCCGACTGTTTCGGAAGGAATCATTTCAGGGAATATCGATATTTTAGATGTCCGCTTTGGAAATCTTTGGACGAATATAAGCCGGGAACTGTTCATCCAAACCGATGTGAAATACGGGGACTTGCTTGAAGTGACGATTGAAAATGACAATCGGCAAGTGTATAAAAATGCAATGACTTATGGAAAATCTTTTGCAGACAGTCGGTTGGGAGAACCGTTGCTTTATGTCAATTCAGTTGATAAATTAGGGGTGGCGATCAACCAAGGTTCTTTTGCCCAAGCGTATCATATAGGAACGGGAATCAATTGGAAAATCACGATTCGAAAAATTAACGACCAGTTTATAAATAAAAGCTAGAACGCGGAACTAAACGATAAATAATTGAAAAATTTGCATGATTCAGTCGTCTATGGAAAATCAGAATCCGTTTCTGTCGAGTTTATGCTATTATTTATATGAGCGTGCATATTATTTTGGCAACTTTCACCTTGAAAAGAGGTAAAAAATTACGCCAAAACGATGTTTCAAAATTTCCTGCCCATTGCTCGAGCGGCAGGAATTGTTTCATCGAATCAGGAGAGGTTATTCAACATGTCAAAGGGAAACAGTTCATGTATCAAATAAACAGGGGCTTTAACAGATAAAAATTCCTATTATTCAGGCAGTCGCTAATCGGCAATCATGGCGCAGTGTGACGGGCCTTTTCACCGAAGGATAAAGGGAGGATAAATGATGAGCAGACAAGAATTTCTTCTAAAAGATCGATTGCTTACAGATTATGATAAACAACTTGACAAAAACGGCATCAGCGGGGAACGCCTTGCAACGAGGCTTCACGAACTCGCTCAAATTGGCCTTACGGATGACAATGGATCTGACCGGCCGGGTTTTTCGCCGAGGGAATTGCAGGCGAAAAAATTAGTTTCTAAATGGATGAAAGAAGCAGGCTTAACCGTAACGACAGACGGGGCCGGGAATGTATTTGGCCGAATGGAAGGGAAAGATTCGACGAAAAAGATGATCCTTAGCGGTTCGCATGTCGATACCGTGCCGAATGGCGGCCATTTCGATGGGGTGCTCGGCGTGCTTTCGTCGCTAGAAGTAGTCGAAGCATGGCGGGAAGAAGGGTATAAGCCAGAGCGTTCTTATGAAGTTGTCATTTTTACCGATGAAGAAGGCTCACGCTTTAATAGCGGTTTTCAAGGCAGTGACGCAGTCATTGGAAAAGGGGATATCGAAGAAAGGCTAAAATTAACTGACCAAGCTGGCTTATCTTTTGCTGAAGTATTGCAGACAGCAGGACTCACGGTTGACGGTTATCTAGCTTCAAAACGGGATATGAATGCGTATAAGCTTTTTGTGGAAGTACATATTGAACAAGGAAAAAGGCTTGAAAAAGAAAACTTACCTTGCGGAATTGTTACCGGAATTTCCGGACCTTATTGGGTCGAATTCACTTTTACTGGTCAGCCTGGCCATGCTGGAAATACACCGATGGATGACCGGAAAGATGCGCTAGTTGCAGCAAGTGAATTTATCCAGCGCGTACCGAGCATCCCCGTGAAAATTAGTGAGAATGCGGTAGCAACAGTTGGAAAACTTGCTGTAAAACCGAATGGCGTGAACGTAATTCCAGGTGAGGTCAGTGTCTATGTCGATATGAGAGATATTGATAGAACGGATCAAGAAAATTTAGTGGCGCAAGTGAAAAAAACGGCAGGGGAAGTCGCTGAAAAACATGAAGTAGAACTTCAGTGGTCAGAAAAAGCTCGTGTTTCACCAGTTCCTATCCGAGAAGAAAATCAAGCATTGTTGAAAGATATATTGGAGGAGCAGGGGATTAAACCGTACTATTTACCGAGTGGCGCCGGACATGATGCGATGGTGATTGGCGAGAAAATCCCAGCAACCATGTTATTTGTTAAAAGCAAGGATGGCATTAGCCACCGACCGGATGAATGGTCCGATTTAAACGACTGTGTGCAAGCAGTCCATGTGTTGAAACGCTTTATCGAAAAGCAGCAATAAAGTTTTTAGGATGGCAGGGGGAAAATATGCACATATTTATCATCCGATTTTTATTGTTTAGTGCTTTATGGGTTGTGATGATTTTTCAAGCAAGCAGTCATCTTTTATTTAGTTTGTTTATGTTGACTGCTAGCTTAACGTTCTTTTTTTTCCTGTCTAATCAACATACTCCTCTTCTCTTTTATATCATTTTATCTATCATTCTATCTATTCATGGGTTTGTCATTCAAGACATCTTCTATACTTCTATTCTTTTGTTATTGGTCGCTATGATTGCATTGTTTCAAATCTCAAAAAAAGAAATATATTATCTTCTGGCGCTTAACTTTCTATTGGCTGGCGGGCTAGCATTTTTTCATGAAAAACATTTGGCCGCAGTTATTTTGATCGGAAGTTTATTTGTATTTTTGCTCGTGAGGCTAAGTAGAATGGCAGTTGAACGAAAGGAGCAAAAAGATTTATACGAAAAGTTGCTTTCAGAATACCGTCAATTAAAACGGCTGCATGTATCGACAGAGGAAATGGCGAAGACAGAAGAAAGGACACGTATTGCCCGTGAAATCCATGATTCTGTCGGCCACCGGTTAACCGCGCTCATTATGAAGCTCGAAATATTGCAAATACAAGAAAAGAATGATCATTTTGCCGAACTAAAAGAGATGGCGAATAAAAGTTTGTTAGAGACGAGGGAAGCGGTAAAAACATTGCAAGAGAGCGAAACGAGAGGAATTACAGCGGTCGTTCAGCTCATACGGAAGCTGGAAGCGGAGAGTCAACTGCTTATTCAATTCACGTTGAAAGAAGGAGTGCTGTCAGTCCCGCTTTCAAATGAACATGGAATTGTGTTATACCGCGTGATTCAGGAGGCGTTAACGAATGTCATGCGCCATTCCACTTCCAAGCAAGTTCACGTATTAATAGGGAAGTCTGCTATCGATTCACTAAGCTTTACCATTTCAAATCCAATTAGCCGGAAGGAAAAATTCAAATTTGGTTTCGGATTGAATAATATGAAAGCAAGGGTAGTCGAAATCGGTGGACAGCTGGAAGTGTATCAAACAGAGGATGAGTTCGTTATTCAAGGAATGATACCGTATGAATGAGGAGGACGAGATATGTGGCGTGTGATGATTGTCGATGATCAGGATATTGTACGGGAAGGCTTAAAAGTGATGCTCGAGCAAGATGATAAAATTAATGTGACGCATGAAGCGGAAAACGGAAAAGAAGCAGTTGAAATTTTAGAAAACAATCATCTAATCGATTTGGTTTTGATGGATGTACGTATGCCGCTCATGAACGGGATGGAAGCAACACGAATCATTAAAGCAAAATGGCCTCTCGTTAAAATTTTAATATTAACGACATTTAACGATGAACAATATGCAATGGAAACATTGAAAGACGGAGCGAGCGGGTTTTTGCTTAAAACAGCTGATTCAGAACGTTTGATTAGTGCGGTATACAGCGCGATGAAAGAAGGATTGCCTATCCAAGAGGAAGTGGCTGCAAAAGTAATTCCAAGTTTATTGAAAAGAAAGCAGGCAGAAGAAGTGCCAGCTGATTTAACTAAGCGGGAACTTGCAGTTATTAAGCGGGTCGGCGAAGGGAAAACGAATAAGGAAATCGCTGAAGAACTATTTCTTTCTGTCGGAACGGTGAAAAATCATGTGACGGCGATTTTGCAAAAATTGCATCTGCGCGACCGCACCCAGCTTGCTATTTTTGCGGTCAGGCATAATATTTCATAGCTATAAAAGTAGCAGTCATTCAATTTTCACTATCATTTTCAAACATCGGAATGCTATCCCTAATATCCTGCATTGCAAAAGAGACGCAATCATCTTGGAAAACATTAATAATGTCATAACGATTTTTTGATAATGAATATTGCTCCAGAACATAAGAATTGGGCTCTACAATCGAATATTCAGGAATCTTATCCTGAGCATATGTTTTTAGCTTGCGATTTTATCCCGTTTCAGAGAAGAAGGGGAAAGAATTTCTAAGACGAGATCCGGGGCTCCTTCAATCCCGCGATTCGTCAGTATGTCAATCCGTTTTCGATTGACAAGAACGATATCAGGCTGGCGTACTTTTGTAGCTGACAAAATCATATCAATAATTGGAGCATAAAGAATAAAGTGGCTTTGTTCAATCTCCTTTCATTAAATAATCACTGTAAATTTCTTATAGAATATTCTCTATTATTGATGAATGCAATTAACAACTATTGACATCTAAGATTATATTAATTATACTTTATTTGAACAGTGGTCAAAAGGATTGAATATGATGAACAGACGAAATAAAACAGAGTTAACCCGTGACGTCATTATGAACGTTGCAAGAGAACTGTTAGTTGAAAAAGGCTATGCGAATGTATCCATGCGGCAAATCGCAAATGAAATCCGTTGCAGCCATGGGGCGATTTATTATCATTTTAAAAACAAAGCTGAACTTTTTTATGCGTTGGTGGAAGAACATTTTTTGTTGCTCGAGCAAAAAATGAATGATGTCATGGAAGAGCCATCGAAGCAGTCTGAAAAATTAAGAAAATTATTGCTAGGTTTTATTCAATTTGGATTAGATTACCAAAGCCATTATGAAATCATGTTTTTGATCAAAGATGAGGAAGTGCTGCATTTTTTAAATCAAAGCCCATCGGAGACATATCAAAAATTTGCGCATCATGTAGCTGAACTAAGTGAAAAGCAGCTTTCCGTCCGGGAAGTGTGGGCGATATTTTTGTCCTTGCATGGTTTTGTTACGCATTATTTAAGACATATTATCGGATTTAAAGAAGTGGAGGAAATGGCGGCATTCCATGTAGAAATGTTGATGAAGTGGACGAAGAAGGCGTAGCAAGCAACATGAAAAGAGGTTGCTTGCATCATTTTTACCAATATTTGAACGGTGGTCAAAAAATGAAAGGATGAGTATTATGAAAAAAGCAATTGTATTAGGTGCATCGGGCGGGATGGGATATGCACTTGTCAATGAATTAGTATTTAGAGGGGTGGAAGTAACTGCCTTTGCGCGAAATGGGGAAAAGTTGAGACAGATGTTTGGAAGTTTGGCTAACGTCACGATTAGACCTGGAAATGCTTTTTCAGAGCGTGAATTGGATGATGCCGTAAAAGGAAATGAAATTATTTTTCATGCTATTAATCTCCCATATGGAGATTGGAAAACTGAACTGCCAAAACTTACCCAATGTATTATCGCTTCAGCAAAGGAAAATTCGACCAAGTTAGCAATTGTGGATAATATTTACAGTTATGGCAGATGCCCTGGGGAAAAAGTAAAAGAGACTACGCCCAAAAAGCCGCATACGAAGAAAGGAAAAATTCGCTTTGAAATGGAGGCGTTATATAAAGAGTCAGAGATCCCGTATGTAATCGCTCATTTTCCAGATTTTTACGGTCCTTTTGTAGAAAGTTCTTTATTGAACTTTACACTGAATAAGATGACCGCTAATGAAAAAGCTCAATTTGTAGGAAATCAGTCGATAGCGAGAGAACATATTTTCACCCCGGATGGTGCAAAGGCGTTAGTAGAATTAGCAATGCGGAAAAGAGCGTATGGCCAAAATTGGAATATACCCGCTTATGATGTCATCACAGGCGAGGAAATTATTCGTATAATCCGCAGCTTGACGAATAATGAAAAGAAAGTTTCAACAGTCACGAAAACGATGCTTAGATCTGCTGGTTTGTTTAACAAACAAATGCGGGAATTCGTTGAGATGCAGTATTTAAATGAGGAGCCTGTTGTATTAAGCGGAGAAAAGTATAAAGAACATATTGGCCCCTTGCCAAAAACTTCTTATGAAGAAGGGATAAGGATGACGATTGAAGCGGCATATCGCAGTTAATGTGGCGTTAAAGAGGAGAATGTGGCGCTATTGATATAAACTGCGACTGGTGATTGGGACGTGTAATTTTCGCCTCCGGGATCGCTCCGGGCGGATGCTTTCCGCGGGCACGGCGGTCTGCCTCCGAATCGAAAACCATTCTGCTCAGGGCTAGACACGTGGGACTGCACTTTCGTTCGTCCCAGCGAAGACATTTGCTAGTCCCGCAGGAGTCACCGTCCTCCACTCACCGGACTAGCCAAGTTGTATGATACGATTTTACACTATCACTTCCATAAATTAATGGTTAGAACTTTAAACTAGCGAAGACACGTCCGCATGCCTATCGACACTAGTACGTCAATCGCTTAGAGGCTCATCAGCCGCCTTAGGATGCACGAAGTGTTTTTTCGTAGCGGTCGTTTATGCGAGAACTTAAAATATTTCTTCGCAGTTTATGGGAAACATGACTTAAGTCATGTTTTGCGCATCAAGTTATGACTTGAGGCAGGTTTCGTTCACCGGAAAATAAGATAAACTGCAAGTAAGCAAGGGGGGAGCTGCATGCTTGAGTTAGTGAATTTGTCGAAGCGTTATAAGAAATTTTTTGCTGTGAAAAATATGAATATGTATATCGAAAAGGGTGAGATTGTTGGACTTTTAGGGCCGAATGGTGCCGGAAAGTCCACGGCAATTTCCATGTTGTCGACGTTGATTGAGCCGACGGAGGGGGATGTGTCATTCGAGAAAAAAAGTGTGCTAAACAATCCTTCTTCATTAAGAAAGGTGACAGGGGTAGTTCCACAGGAAATCGCATTATATGAAGACTTGACCGCAGAAGAAAATTTATACTTTTTTGGTCGTATTTACCGGATGTCGGGGGATGCGTTGGAGAAAAAAATAGACACTATTTTTAAATTAATTGGATTATCTGACCGTAGAAAAGATGTGGTGAAGAAGTTTTCAGGCGGGATGAAACGCCGACTAAATATTGGTGTGGCACTGCTTCATGATCCAGAATTTCTCATTATGGATGAACCGACTGTAGGAATTGATCCGCAATCAAGGAATTATATTTTGGAAACAGTGAAAAAGCTGAACGAAGAAAAAGGGCTGACGATTTTATATACGAGTCATTATATGGAGGAAGTGGAGTATCTTTGTGACCGGATTTACATTATGGACCGGGGTAGTTTGATAGCGGTAGGGACGAAAGATGAAATTAAAGAGATTTTATCAGCTGAACATACAATTCATTTGGAAGCGGAGTTACTGAATGAACAGTTCATTGAAGAACTAGAAAATGAACCGACGATTAAAGAAGTGTTCGTAAAAGACGAAACGGCAACAATCATCGTGCCAAAGGAAATAAACGTTTTTCAAATGGTGACAAAGCTGGCAACCGAAACAAAGGTAAACCTTAAATCTGTAAATGTCAAAACACCGACGCTAGAAGATGTGTTTCTGCATTTGACGGGCAGAGCATTGAGGGACTAGGAGGTGGACGCTCATGATATGGGAAATCATAAAAAAGCAAGGGATCGTGTTTATGCGCAATCCGCAGCAGTTATTTTTGCTATTAATGCT
>Ga0079226_10001322_pt1 | contig 18968 bp, 22 predicted proteins | sample Poulit2014_FD_76345 | JGI IMG/M metagenome (GOLD analysis project Ga0079226, IMG submission 76345) | Agricultural soil microbial communities from Georgia to study Nitrogen management - Poultry litter 2014 | ecosystem: Environmental > Terrestrial > Soil > Agricultural land | place: USA: Georgia... | reverse complement strand
GGCATCTCTTACATTTATACAATCCTAGAATAGTAGTAAAAGAATCCATTATGCCTGGTTATCCATGGTTATTTGAGGAGAAAAACGAATCGGAAATAACTGAAGACGATATCATAGTACCTGTTCCAGAACACTACCTTAAGAACACAAATAAAAAGATTGTTGCTAGTAAAAAAGCAATCGATTTAACTGAATATTTGATATCTTTAAAACAAGCAGACATTAACGGCACTCCTATTATGGATTTTATTCCTGCAAAAGAAGCAAAATCCTCAGCAGCAACTAATGAAAGCTCTAACTCTAGATTAGACGGTGCAGCTCTATATGCAAGTAACTGTGCGGCCTGTCATCAACCTGACGGGAAAGGCTTGGTTGGCGCATTTCCTGCATTGGCTGGAAGTGCTATTGTGAATGGGGACGACACTGATTTGTTTATCGAAATCATTCTTTATGGTTATGATTCTAGACCAGAATATGGCGTAATGACAGGATTTTCCGAGATATTAACCGATGAAGAAATCGCTGCAATCGCAACCCATGAACGAAATAATTGGGGAAACAGCGGCTCGGAAATTACAGCCGAAATGGTAAAAAAAGTAAGAGAATATATAGATAATCTCAATCAATAAAAATTGAAAAACTATGACTAACAATAAAATTTGGTTAGAATCTTTACTAACTGCAACTCCACAAGAAGGGAGAGAATTGGCAATTAAAATGGCTAGAAAAACCATTGCAGCCATTCAAACAGATCCTGATACACGTAAAAAATTAAGAAACGATTATGCCACTGACACTTTACAGCTCATTCAATCTGCAAACGTAGTTGCTATAGAATTTCAAACCATTGCCAAAGCAAACAACTATTGGAAGTAACATTTAGAAATTAAACCTTAACAAAATCTATAAAAATGAAACAAAACCTTATCATAGCTATATTTTTGTTGGTAGGAATAACCACAACAACACTAGCACAAAACACAGGAGAGTCTATACAAAAAGTAAACACTCAAGTGGAAAAAGAGGTTTGGCTCGAATCTTTGATTACGGCCACTCCACAAGAAGGAAGAGAATTGGCAATTAAAATGGCTAGAAAAAGTATTGCAGCCATTCAAACTAATCCTGAGATACGCTCTAAACTACGTAAGGATTATGCCGAAGACACCAAGCAATTGATACATATTTCTAGTGTAATTGCTATTGAATTCCAAACCATTGCCAAAGCAAACAACTATTGGAAATAAACATAAACACCCAAACTAAAATGAAACGTTCAATAGCTATACTAGCTCTTATATTAGTTGGATTACCTACTCGACTATTGGCTTGTGATGTCTGCGACAGAAGACAACCCGAGACACTAAAAGGAATTACTCATGGAATTGGTCTCCAAAACAATATAGATTATTTTATCATTTTGGGAGCAATAGTCATTGTAGGAGTCACCTTGTTTTTTAGTATCAAATTCTTGATTCGACCTAAAGAATCTGCTCCAAATCATATAAAAAATATTGTAGTAGAGTAAATCTAAACCCATATGGAACAACCACAAAAAATAAAAGTTTTTTTGGATGATGAACCTACACCCTTTGCGGAGTTTGAATCTCCAGTAAAGTTTGTATTGGATACTACAAAAATACCTGATGGTAAACACCAGTTGAAAATCGTAGCCAGATCGACCAACAATGTAGAAGGTATCCGCATCATCCCATTTACGGTACGCAATGGTCCTTCTATCGATGTTATTGGACTTAAAAAGAATGAAGTAATCAACGAGCAAATCCCTATCACAATCAATACTTACGGAAGTGATCGAGTTGACTTTTTTAAAGTAATCGGTTCCGAAACTCCCAAAGGTATTCCTACATGGGTTTGGGTCTTGGTCATCCTATTTATTGGATTTGGAATTTATTATTTAATAATGTATTTAACCCCTGACTTGTATAAATCTTTTGTATAATGAACTCAGTAAAAGAAATAGAAAATATTGAAGACATCCAGAAAATCGTTAATGAATTTTATGGGAAAATTCGACAAGACCCATTGCTTAGCAATATTTTCGAAGAAATTATTCAAGATCGTTGGCCAGATCATTTAAATAAAATGTATAAATTTTGGCAAACAGTCTTACTTGGAGAACACACCTATCGCGGTACACCATTTCCACCACATGCTGTACTTCCCGTAGAGATTGAGCATTTTCAACGTTGGATAGAACTATGGTCAGAAACTGTTAAATCAAATTATAAAGGGGACCGCGCCGAAAGAGCAATATGGCAAGGACATAGAATGGCAGAAATGTTCTTATCCAAAATAAGATATTTAAGAGACAATAATGAAATTCCCTTAAATTAGAAATATTAAAAGCTTTAAAAGCAATTTCATATGCAAATACACATAAGCTTATAAATACTTAAAAAAGATAGTATAAGAATTAAATATTTGGTCTTCATATAAGCCATTTACTTTGAAAAAACAAAAGCATTCTGTATTTTGTGCTACAAAACGAATGTTGATAAATATTGAATATTAGAACAATTATATATAAAAGATGGACACAAAAAACACCTTAGATAAAATCAATGAGAAATACCAAACATTAGGAGAAAACCCTGAAACCTATTTAAAAGGTCTATTACAAGCAAAACCTATTAATTATTGGGACTATATTCAAGTTGATACTTTGCTTACCTTACAAAAAACACGCACAGACTTCAAAGATGAAGCTATATTTGTAATGTATCATCAAGTTACAGAATTGGTATTAAAAATGATGATTCATGAACTAAAGCAATTGGTTGAGGATGATTTAAGTGAGGAAATTTGGATAGATAAACTTGGTAGATTAACTCGATATACAGATATGCTTATCACTTCTTTCGATGTTATGCGTTCAGGAATGAGCTATGAAGATTATAATATTTTTAGAAGTACTCTTACTCCTGCCAGTGGTTTTCAATCAGCTCAATTTAGATACCTTGAGCTATACTGTACGCGTTTGGATAATCTAGTAAATCAACTTGGTAAATCCCGATTACCTGAAAATCCTAGCATAGAAGATATTTTTGATAATATTTATTGGAAAGATGCTGGCTATAACCGAAGAACGGGTAAGAAATCTTTAACCTTACGCCAATTTGAAGAGAAGTATGAAGATAGTTTTATTCAACTTGCTAAACAACTCAAAGGGAGAACATTGGAAGAAAAAGTCAATTCGATGCCTCTATCCGATGCTTTGAAAAGCAAACTAAAAGAGTTTGACCATCAATACAATGTTGCTTGGCCTATTGTTCACCTCGGAACTGCTCAGTTTTATTTAGATAGCAAAGGGGAAACTAAAGCTGCAACAGGAGGTAGTGAATGGAAAAAGTACTTACATCCTAAATTTCAACAACGCAAGTTTTTCCCTAATTTATGGACAAAGGAAGAGTTAGCAACTTGGGGAGAAAATATAAACTTTGAGTATGCAAATAACTAAACATACCTATATTGGGCAGCTCGTTGCCATAGACTATAAATTCGCCTCAATTTTTCAAAATCACAAGATAGATTTCTTTTGCAATGGAAATAGAAGTATTGAAGAAGTCACAACCGAGCAAAACATTGACATCAATAAATTGATAACTCAATTGAAAAATCTTTCTTCTAAAAAAAATCATACTAAAAAAGATTTTCAAAATTGGCCTTTGGATATTCTAGCAGACTATATCGAAAAAAACCATCATCGATTCACTGAAAATAAAATATCCGAACTTAAACCACTCCTCCATGAACTTGTAGAGCAGTATAATAGTTCTTATCCAGAATTGATAGAGATTTTAGAGGCCTTTCATCTTTGTGCTGGAGAAATGGCATCTCATATGAAGAAAGAAGAAATAATACTTTTCCCTTTTATAAGAAAAATGGTCAAAACGAAAAAATCAAGCTCAAACATAACTACCCCTCATTTCGGTACAGTTGAAAATCCCGTAAGAATGATGTTACATGAGCACGATGTACAAAGTAAATTATTGCAAAAATTATCTGACCTTTCCAATAATTATACACCGCCTTCTGGAGTATCCAAAACTTATTCAGACGTATATAAAACTATGCAAATCTTTGAAAAAGATATGCAGAAGCATATTCATTTGGAGAATAATATACTTTTCCCTAAGGCTATAGTCTTGGAAAAAACGCTCGATAAAGAATAATTTTAAAATCGCATCAGTACTACAATGCAAAAAAAACCTATAAAACGACATATCTCTATTCAACCTTATAGCCGAGAACACCATCATGGTTTATTATTGTGTTGGAAAATTCGAGAAGGTCTTAAGCATCAAATAGAGATAGATCGAATAAAAAAATATGCCGATTATCTCTGGGAAACTCAAATTAAACCACATTTTGAAGCAGAAGAAAAATATATGTTTCCAGTACTTGGCGATGAACACTCTATGATAATACAAGCAAAAAAAGAACATCAAAGACTAGAAGAACTATTTAACAAAAAAAACAATGTAGTCGAAACCTTAAAAACAATTCAAATAGAATTGGATGAGCATATTCGCTTTGAAGAACGTATTTTATTTAATAAAATCCAAGAAGTAGCTACTAAAGAAGAATTAAAAACAATAGACAAACATCACGAAAATCTAGACTCAGATACCTGGCCCGATCCATTCTGGGAAAAATTTAATAAGAAGAAATAAATATATTATAATTGCTGATAGTAAGCTTCTAAAAGTCTAGGGTTAATATGCTTTAAAACTATTTCGTATCTTCGCGATTAAAAGTTAATTCCTCTATGTTGCAAAATCCAAATAGCGATTCTTCAACACTTAAAAAAGATAAAAAGCCTATATCAGAGGCCTTGCGTGCTAAACAGCAGAAAGAACTGAGGTTGAAACGGGAAGCCGAAAAAAAAGCTAATAAAAAATGGACTATAGAAAAATTACGAAATCATCCTAATATATTGATTCGTTCCTTCTTCTTGTTGCTCAATTCCATATGGATTGTTGCAATGGCTATTGGTGGATTTATAGCTTGGTTAATTTCTTTTTTATTTATATAAATGAAAGTACCCCTTATACCTTTGCAACTTTACACTGCTTTTTCACTGTTTATATTTGCTAACGTACAGACGCTCAAGATCTTTCAAATCTCCGCTCCTAATTGGGTGTTCTCATATGTTAATGATTTTCTTGTAATTCCAATAGTATGTACTATTGTTCTAAATTTCATCTGGTGGATAAAACCAAGTAAAGCCATTCGTTTGAATGGCTTTACTATATTAAGTCTAGTTTTATTCTACTCTGTTTATTTTGAATACTATTTGCCGCAAAAATCCGAAAAATATATTGCAGATTTCTGGGATATTGTATGTTATTCGTTAGGCGGAATGATGGTTTACATTATTCAAAAATTAGAGTAGCTTATTACAATCTTCTAACCATCCCATTTCCTCCATCCATTCGTCATTAAACATTTTTCCAACATATCGACTACCATGATCATGGAAAAGTACAACGACCACATCCTCCTTTGTAAAATGTTTTTTAAGTTGAATTAGACCTTTGATAGCTGCACCTGCTGAATTCCCTAAAAACATACCTTCTTTTAATGCTAGTAATCGAGTATAAATGGCAGCATCCTTATCTGTAACTTTTTCAAAAGCATCAATGACACCAAAATCTACATTCTCAGGCAATATATCTTCTCCGATACCCTCTGTTACATATGGATATATTTCGTTTTCATCAAAAATTCCCGTTTCATGATATTTTTTAAATACACTTCCATAAGTATCAATACCCCAAACTTTAATGTTAGGATTTTTTTCTTTTAAATATTTCCCAACTCCACTAATAGTTCCTCCTGTACCAACTCCTACAACAAAATGTGTTATTTTCCCTTGAGTTTGCTCCCAGATTTCAGGACCAGTAGATTCATAATGTGCCAAAGCATTGCTGGGATTATCATACTGATTGACATACCAACTATTTGGCGTTTCTTCTGCCAATCGTTTTGAAACCGAATAATAAGAACGTGGATCATCAGGTGCAACAGCTGTAGGACAAACCTCTACTTTACAACCCATTGCGCGTAATACATCCATTTTCTCTTTACTTTGCTTGTCACTAAGTACGCAAATCATTTTATACCCCTTTACTATAGCTGCAAGTGCCAATCCCATCCCTGTATTTCCACTTGTTCCTTCAATAATAGTACCACCGGGTTTTAATTTCCCATCAGCCTCTGCATCTTCTATCATTTTTAAAGCCATTCGATCCTTAACAGAATTACCAGGATTAAAAGTTTCATATTTTGCGAGTACCAAAGCAGGAATATCCTCAACAAGCTTATTTATTTTCACCATAGGAGTATTTCCTATCGTTTCTAATATCGTTTTTGCGTAATCCATTTTATATAAAATTAAATTGGTGTAAAGGTACAGGTACTAAACGATTCATACAATAATGGAATACTATTCAAAGTGTAAAGCTTTTACAGGACTGATCTTGGAAATAATAAAATATGGAATTAACAACATGGCCAAGCATAGAATAAATGTTCCAATGTTCAATAGTATTATATAATCAAGACTCAAGTAAACAGGCACTTCACTCACATAATAAGTAGAAGGGTCTAATGGAAAAACTTTAAAATATTTTTGAATGGCTAATAAGCCAATTCCTATTAAGTTTCCCCAAAATAATCCAATCCCAATTAAATACATCGCATTATATATAAAAATTTTTCGCACACTCCAATTATTACTTCCTAAAGCTTTAAGTAAACCAATCATATGAGTACGCTCTAAAATCAAAACTAATAAAGCCGTTATCATATTTATACCCGCAACGACAATCATTATTCCAATAATCAGGTAGATATTAAAATCAAACATATCCAACCAATCAAAAATGGTTTGAAAACGATCACGGATAGTCTCTACATCTATGTTGCTAGGTGAATTTAGATAAACTTGAGTGCCAATCTCATCAATTTTATCAAACTCATCCACAAACAACTCAAAATTCCCTATCTGATTTTGGCTCCAATTATTCAAACGTTGGATGTGCCGTATGTCCGTAAACAGGAATTGCTCATCGAATTCTTGAAAACCACTATTAAACAGTCCTACAATTGTAAATCCTACACTCCTAGGGGGTTTAGAGGTGTCTTCTCTTAAAAAATAGGTAGCTACTCTATCCCCTATTTTCAAATGCAACCTATTAGCAAGATACTCGGAAAGTATCACTTCACTTTCCAATTTTTCGTTTCCAATTCTAGGTAAATTGCCTTTTACTAAATAACCTTCAAGATAACTCCAGTTATAATTTTCATCAACCCCTTTTACCATCACACCTTCAAAATCCGATTCAGTACGTATTACTCCACCCTTCGATGCGGTTGGCTGAAAATGAATAATATTTGGAAAATCTTGATTAAGATAAAAATCCTGATTTAATTCTATAGGCACTTGGTCGTCATATGAAAAATTAGTGTCGTAATTTGAAAGAATAATATCTCCATGGAAAGCAGTTATTTTTTCCCTTATTTTTTCTTGTAATCCCACACCAGTAGCCACCGAAACCAACATCATGATAATCCCCATTGCAATAGCAGTGATGGCAATTTTTATAATTGGCGCCGAAACACTACTTTTATACTCTTTAGAAGCAATAATACGCTTTGCAATAAAAAATTCGTAACTCACTAATTGAAAATTATGACTTTAGATTTTTTCAAAAATACAGTTTTCTTATGGCTTTTTATTTGTTTTTCTTGTGTAAATCATGCCAAAGACAAAAGCCCTAAAATTGAACCTACTATAACCGATGATAAATCTATAAATTATAGTGGGATAGATCCAGAATTTTTACCTGCTGCTAATAATATCGAATCTTGGAAACCATTACTCCAAAACAAACGAATCGGATTGGTTGCTAACCAAACTACAATAGTAGCTAAAGGCAACGGTGATTACCTACATCTTGCAGATTTTATGCTAGACAATCATCTAAACCTTGTAAAAGTATTTGCTCCAGAACATGGATTTAGAGGTAGTGCCGATGCAGGAGAAGAAGTAAAAGATGGCGTAGACACCCAAACTGGACTCCCGATTGTTTCTCTATATGGAACCAACAAAAAACCTACTAAAGAACAATTAGAAGACATCGATATTTTGGTTTTTGACATCCAAGATGTCGGAGCTAGATTTTATACCTATATTTCTACTCTACACTATGTAATGCAAGCCGCTGCCGAAAACAATAAGAAAGTTGTCGTATTAGACCGTCCCAACCCCAATATTAAAATGGTTGATGGTCCAATATTAGAAAAAGAGCATACTAGTTTTATAGGAATGCATGAGATACCTACAGTCCATGGCATGACCCTTGCCGAATATGCCTCTATGATCAATCGTGAAGGTTGGTTAGAAAACAATCTTTTCTGTGACTTAGAAGTAGTCATTATGGAAGATTATCAACGTGATATGGAATATATATTGCCTATAAAACCCTCCCCTAATTTACCTAATCAACAAGCCATTAACCTTTATCCTAGTATTTGTTTTTTTGAAGGTACTTCTTTGAGTGAAGGCAGAGGAACAGATTTACAATTCCAAATATTCGGCTCTCCTAAACTTCCTAAAGAAAAATATACTTTTACTTTCACTCCCAAAGCAAATGAAGGATCACAAAATCCAAAATTGAAAGATCAATTGTGTTATGGATTGAACTTAAGTGATACGTCTGTACAGCATCAAATAAACTTACACTGGCTCATCGATGCTTATCAAGACTATCCGGAAAAAGATAAGTTTTTCACTGACTTTTTCACGCTGCTTGCCGGCACAAAAACCCTACAACAACAAATAGAAGCGGGATGGAATGAAGAACAGATTAGAAATAGTTGGCAAGACGGCTTAGAAGAATTCAAAAAAATAAGAAAACATTATTTACTTTACGACTAATTGCATGGATATATTCGGACAAGCCATAGCTGATTATTATTACAATCATAGCCCAGAAGATATTCGAACAGAAACGAATATTAGCAAAGAGGATATTCTCCCAACAGCATACCTATTTAGAAAATATAAAGAAATGCCTCCTATCGAACAACAAGCCTTACAAGAATGCCGAGGAAAGATACTAGATGTTGGCTGTGCAGCAGGTAGTCATAGCTTATATTTACAAAATAAAGGTTTACCAGTTCATGCTATAGATATCTCTAAAAAATCCATACAAATCTGTAGCCTTCGCGGACTGCAACATGCGTATCATACCTCATTATTAGAATGGAATAAAGAAAAATATGATACTATTTTATTGATGATGAATGGAACAGGAATTTTCGAAACTTTTGAGAAAGTTCCGACTTATTTACAACATCTAAAGACATTGCTTGTACCTAATGGACAGATTCTTATCGATTCTAGTGACATTAAATATATGTATGATCAAGAAGAACTTGATGCATTATATATGTTTAAAGTTTATTACGGGGAATTAGAATTCATTGTTCATTACAAAAACTACAGCAGTTCCCCATTTCCTTGGCTTTATTTAGATCCTAATACTTTTAAGAAAATTGCCGAATATAATGGATTTGATTTTGAAATAATAAAAAAAGGGAAACATTATGATTACTTAGCCAGACTAACTGTCATACCCTAAGCTCATCAAATCAATTTAACTCCTTTAAGAGTGGAAACACTTATTTTTATCTCATTTATCAATGCATTTAATATCTGAGTCTTCGCAAAATGAGGATGTGTTACCAAACCATTGATACGAAAAGGGACATCATTTTGAAAGTATCTTATATAATTCATTTCTTCAATAGAAAAACCTTGAATCGCCATAGCTGGCAAAAGTGTTTTTCCTTTATTTGCTTTAACAAATCGCAGTAAACTATCAATTGACCCAGCTTTATAATTGATATTTAGCTTAGGATTTAACTGAGGATTGGCTAGCTCGCATATTTCAAGTACCTGTGTACGCATACAATGTCCGTCCTCTAACAACCAAAAATTTTCCATATTCAAGTGTTTAACCTCAACATCCTTTATAGTTCTATTAGAAGCATCAAATAAAACAAATTCTTCTTTATAAATGTTGTGCTTTTCCAATTCTTTCATAATCATATCAGTCGAGACGATACCGATATCCAATTCTCTATTCAACAAACTTTTTTCAATTTCAAAAGTGGTTAATTCTCTGACCTCAATATACAATTCTGGATAGTGTAAAGAAAAATCTTGTAAAAAAAGAGGATATAAAAAAGGAGCTATAGTAGGAATACATCCTATTTTAATCTCCCCTTTCACCTCTCCTTTTAACTCATTAACAAATTCTTTTAACTGATCTATTTCATAGATAATTCTTTTTAAATGCGAAAGTATTGCCTGTCCTTCATATGTTATTTCAACTGGCTTTTTTCTTCTATCAAAAATTTTTATACCTATTTCATCTTCAAATTTCGAAATCATCGTACTTAAAGTAGATTGAGCAACATGACATTTTTCAGCAGCGGTTTCGAAATGTCGATACTCTGCTACAGAAAGAATATAATTAAATTGTTGTATGTTCATCTATATTATCGATACTATTATCTAAACTATCGTTTTTATAGAACAAAGATATTGATTATTTTTGTTCTATAAAATAAGAGAAGAATTAAGTATTTATATAAATTTAAAATATCACCTAAAAATTAAATCTATGGATAAGAAAAAAAAATTGTTTTCCGTTTCGGGAAGACCGATTGCAGACAATCAGAATGTAAAGACCGCTGGGAAAAGAGGTCCTATGCTATTAGAGGATTTTTGGTTCTTGGAAAAATTGGCTCATTTCGACCGTGAAGTTATTCCTGAGCGTCGTATGCATGCCAAAGGTTCTGGAGCTTTTGGAAAATTCACAGTAACGCATGACATCACTCAGTACACCAAGGCCAAAATCTTTTCAGAAATCGGTAAAGAAACCGAAGTATTTATGCGTTTTTCTACTGTAGCTGGAGAACGAGGAGCTGCAGATGCAGAGCGAGATATCCGTGGTTTTGCGATGAAGTATTATACCGAAGAAGGAAACTGGGATTTGGCTGGTAACAACACACCTGTATTCTTTTTGCGTGATCCTTATCGCTTTACAGATTTGAATAAAGCAGTAAAAAGAGATCCAAGAACCAATCTTCGCAGTGCAAATAACAATTGGGACTTTTGGACTTTATTACCAGAATCTTTACATCAAGTGACTATCACGATGAGTGACAGAGGTATCCCAAAATCTTACCGCCATATGCATGGATTTGGTAGTCATACCTTTAGTATGATTAATAAAAATAATGAACGAGTGTGGGTAAAGTTCCATTTCAAAACACAGCAAGGCATTCAAAACTTAAGCAATGCAGAAGCTAGAGAGCTAATAGGTAAAGACAGAGAAAGTCATCAAAGAGATTTATATGAAGCCATTGAAAATGGAAACTTTCCAAGATGGAATATGAAAATCCAAATCATGACAGAAGAGCAAGCACGAGAATGTCCTTTTAATCCTTTTGACCTCACCAAAGTTTGGCCTCATGGCGACTATCCTCTCATTGATGTTGGAGTATTAGAACTAAACCGAAATCCTGACAACTATTTCGCTGATGTAGAACAAGTTGCTTTCAATCCAGCAAATGTAGTACCCGGAATAGGTTTTTCGCCAGATAAAATGCTACAAGGTAGATTATTCTCTTATGGAGATGCACAACGTTATCGATTGGGAGTAAACCATTATCAAATTCCTGTAAACACTCCAAAATGTCCATTCCATAACCACCATAGAGATGGTGCTATGAGGATAGATGGTAATGAAGGCTCAACTCTCCACTATTTCCCTAATAGTTATAGCCAATGGGAAGAACAAAAAGAATATGTTGAACCTAGCCTGACTCTTGATGGAGACGCTGATCACTGGGATTTTAGAGAAGATGACGACGATTATTTCACTCAACCTGGAAATCTCTTCCGATTAATGAGTCCAGAACAACAAGAAGTGCTGTTTACTAATACTGCTGCTGAAGTAGGTGGTGCAGAAGTATTTATCCAAGAACGACATATCCAAAACTGCTACAAAGCTGACCCCGATTATGGAGAAGGAGTCGCCAAAGCACTAGGACTGGATATCAAAAAAATCGTATAGATTGTATTAGAATTTTTCTTCTAAGAAGTGCCTGTTTTAAACAGGCACTTCTTTTTAATAATACAAGATGAATACAGCTATCTTGACAAGAATTAATTGATGCATCCGCACAAGAAGTATAAACATCAGTCCATTTTACCTCTTTGCAAAGTTTAAAGTACTATTAAAAGAACTGACTCCCTCACCTGGTAATTTTTAATACTGAAGTTTGCAATAACTTGTAGATTCAACCTAACTCATCTTTAGAATTATAGTATCTTAGCTTTAAAATCAGATATTATGAGTACACTACATAGATTGATATGGGATTTTCGAGGACCTGAAGCTCAACATTTTGCAAAACATCATGCTAAACACTTGAGGGAATATATAAATATGGAAAAACTTGAGGATATCAGCTGTGATATTCAAGAACTTACCCCTATGCGATGGATAGCCTATATGCAAGGCGAAAAACAAAAAATGGAAAGTATTAAATCTATTCTTAAGCCTCAGTTTGAAGCTTCTATTAAACTGTAACTGACAAATTAAAACACTGTCGTTAAAAACGTTAATTTAAAAACAAATAACCCTGCATAAACCCGACTATTTGTTATTTTTAAAGTATAAAAAGTAACAAATATGAAAAAGAAAGTCGCTCTTATAGGAGCTAGTGGATTTGTAGGCTCCAAATTATTGGTAGAATTATCACAACGCGGTTATGAAATACTTGCTATAGCTAGAAACATACAAAATATAGAAAAGCTACCTAATGTAACAATACTTGCCCTTGATGTTCATCAATTGGATAAACTTAGCGCTGCGCTAAAAGGCTGTGAAGCCGTCATTAGTGCCTTTAATACTAGCCTTGACAATCCTAATCTCTATGAAGATTATATGAGTGGTGCACAACATATTCAGGAAGCCACCCACCGAGCAGGCGTAGGACGTTATATATTTGTAGGAGGGGCAGGTAGCCTTTATCATCGTAATGAGCAACTGGTTGATTCAGATGACTTTCCATTGGATATCAAACAAAATGCACTTGCTGCAAGAGATTATTTAGATTTTTTAAAACTTGATAAAAACTTGAATTGGACCTATTTTAGCCCAGCAATCGAGATGAACGAAGCTACCTCTGGAGAACGTCGTGGAAAATATCAAACCAAAGAAAACACTCCAGTTTATGATGATAGTATGAGAAGCCTATTATCGGTCGAAGATGCAGCAGTCGCCGTAGTAGATGAATTAGAAAACAATCGCTATATCAAGAAGCAATTTACCGCAGGCTATTGATTACAATGAAGGGGTAAGAAAGTTTGTTGCAATCCATCAATAAGGTATCACCTTATTGGAAGATCCATTTAAATTTCATTAAGCTGTTGTTCTTTATAACCTATCCTCTCTTAGAGGCTATTTTAATTCTATTCAAAGTTTTATAAGGCATATAATGCAAACGTTCCCAACCAATGGCTCTCTATATAGTGGTCGTCACCACTGATATTATCCAAGGAATGTTTTAAATATTGTATGGCCAATTTATTTAGATGTGGCGCGTAAAGCTAGGATGATTATATGATTTTTTCCATATTCTATCACTTATTTGCAAACTGTTGAACATCGTTTAAACTAATCCTCTCCTCTCCTAAAATCAAAAGTCGCTCCACAACATTCCGAAGTTCTCGGATATTTCCTGTCCAATCATATTTTTTCAATTTATCTATAGCTTCTGACGAAAACTTTTTTTCTACTATACCTTGTTGCTCACTGATTTGTTTAGTAAAATATTTAATCAACAAAGGAATATCTTCTCTTCTATTGTTAAGACTAGGAACTTCGATCAAAATCACTGCCAATCTATGATATAGATCTTCTCTAAATCTCCCCTCTTCAATTTCTTTGATAAGATTTTTATTAGTTGCTGCCAACACTCTTACATCTACTTTGATATTCTTATCACTTCCTACCCGTTGTATTTGATTTTCTTGTAAAGCTCTCAAAACTTTGGATTGAGCTGATAAGCTCATATCTCCTATTTCATCAAGAAAAAGCGTTCCTCCATCAGCAGCCTCAAATTTTCCTTCGCGATTTGTATTTGCCGATGTAAAAGCACCTTTCACATGTCCAAAAAGCTCACTTTCGATAAGTTCTGCAGGTATTGCTGCACAATTCACTTCAATCATAGGGGCTTTACACCTATTACTTTTTTCGTGAATCCAATGGGCAACAAGCTCTTTACCCGTTCCGTTCGCACCTGTAATAAGCACTCTAGCTTCTGTAGGTGCCACTTTATCAATCATCTGTTTTATTTTCTGAATGGGTTCCGACTCACCGATCATTGTATATTTTCTACTTACTTTCTTCTTTAAGCGTTTGTTTTCTTGTACTAGTTTTTTCTGATCGAGAGCAATTCTAACAGTTTGTAAAAGCCTATTCAAATCAGGAGGTTTAGCAATATAATCAAAAGCACCTAAACGCATAGTTTGTACGGCAGTTTCTAAATCACCATGTCCAGATATCATTACAAAATGAGAATCTGGGCTAAACTTTTTGGCCTTTTCCAGTACCTCTATCCCATCCATTTTAGGCATCTTTATATCGCAAAGCACCAGATCTATTTTTTCTTTTTGAAGCAACTCTAAACCTTTGATACCATCTTCTGCATCAAAAATTTGATAGGTAGGAAATTCTTCACTCAGAATGTTATTCAATACCCTACGGATAGCAGCTTCATCTTCTATAATTAATATTTTTGACATCTATATCTTATATTTCAACTGTTATAATGAGATTGCAATTAATATTTAATCCACTTCATTAGATCTTTGTAGGAAGGTTTTTTTCCATACACTAATATTCCGACCCGATAAATCTTTGCTGCAAACCACAAAATCAGTATAAATGTAGCAAATAATATAACAATCGATATCAGTTGCGCCCAAATTGGAACACCAAAGGGAATCCGCATCAGCATTACGACTGGAGATGTAAAAGGAATATATGAAAATATCTGGGAAATAAAGCCATGAGGCTCTTCCATTACTGTGAAAAAACCAACATATACCGAAATCATCAAAGGCATCAAAATAGGCATCATAAATTGCTGAGAATCCGCATCGTTATCAACTGCCGCACCGATTGCCGCATAGAGGGAAGCATACAGTAAGTACCCTCCAATAAAAAACAGGAGGAACATAATAAAAAGGTTTAATAAAGGTAGTTCCAGAATTTCTGTAATCCCTGTTTGCATCATCTCAGCAATCTGATCTACGCCTGCTAAACTCTCTGCAGAAGACATATCCATCGTAGAATCAACACCTAAAAAACTAGTAGCAAGACTCCCTAATACAAGTAGTAAAACCACCCATATTGCAAACTGAGTAATCCCTGCTAATGCCGTTCCAAAAACTTTCCCTAGTAACAACTTCATAGGAGATACAGAAGATACGATAACCTCGATAATCCTGCTAGATTTCTCTTCGATTACACTACGCATTATCATATTTCCATAAATAATAATAAACATAAAAAGCAAATAACCAGCTACCCCTCCAAAAGCTAATTTTAAACCAGAAGTAAGCTTTGAACTTTCTTTACCTTGAAAGCTTTCCAAGCGTACCTTGATATCCATCCGAAGAGATTGTAGATAATCTGCATCCAAGCCTTCTTCTTCAATCTTTAATAAATTTACTTTTTTTTCTATCAAGGACTCAATTTTTTCAATTACAGAAATGGAAGGTGTACTCTCCGAATAAAACTCGATCTTTCTACTCAAATCCAAAAGATTATCGGATTGAGGTATGTATAACAATCCATATAACTCGGACTCTTCTGTTAAAGATTTGGCTTGAGCAAGATCAACATCAGTCAAAAACGTATAATGATAACGCTTGTCTTCTTGTAGTTCATTTACAAATAATCCACTCTCGTCCAAGACATTGATATGGCGTTCAGTATCGCTATTTTTAAAAGATAAATATCCTACAAGTATTGCCATACCTATCATCAATAAAGGGCTTAAAAAGGTCATGATCACAAAAGACTTGTTGCGAACTCTATGTATATATTCTCTTTTGGTTACCAGTAATAAATGATTCATAATATTTAACTATTGTTTCTAACGGTTTGTATAAAAATATCACTTGCCGAAGGGATTACTTCTTCAAAATGAGTTATCCTCCCCCATTGACCTACATAAGCTAGCAATTCATTAGTATTTTGTTCTCCAAGTTGAATCTCTAACTTCAACTCCTCATCGATACTTTTAAAATCTGTTTCGGAAGTGGAATAGATTTTTCCAATCATTTCTTTTGCATAATCTGGTTCTTCTGTTAATAAGCCCATCCGAAAGGTATTGGTTCTATAATTTCTTTTGATATCCAACAATTTACCTTGTAAAATGCATTTTGATTTATTTATCAATGCTATATATTCACACAATTCTTCTACAGATTCCATTCTATGTGTAGAAAAAATAATGGTAGCTCCTTTTTCGTTCAATTCTAGGATTTCATCCCGGATAACTTGCGCATTGATAGGATCAAATCCACTAAAAGGCTCATCAAATATCAAAAGCTTAGGTTCATGTACTACTGTTACTATAAACTGTACTTTTTGAGCCATTCCCTTTGACAATTCTTGAATCTTTTTATCCCACCACTCTATAATTTCAAGTTTTTTAAACCAATATTTCAACTTTTCTACGGCGATAGATTTCTCCATCCCTTTAAGCTGTGCCAAATATACTGCCTGCTCTCCCACCTTCATCGAATTATATAAGCCACGTTCTTCAGGCATATATCCAATGTCCTTTACATGAATCTTTTTAAGAGGCTGATCCTCGAATAATACCTCTCCTTTATCAGGTAATGTAATTTGATTAACAATTCTTAATAATGAGGTTTTACCTGCACCATTAGGCCCCAATAATCCAAATACACTACCTTCTGGTACACGAAGACTCACATCGTTTAACGCCTGATGCTCTCCATAAAATTTGGAAATATTTTTAATGTCTAGAATAGGATTCATAAAGTATATCTACTAGAATTAATGTTCATTTTAAAATAATCATAAACTTACAAAATTATAAGCTTTACAAGATACCGCAAAATAACATAGAAAATTGATTTATCATATTATTTACTTCTTGAATTTGATGAAAAAAGTAAATTTCCAACCTTCATACTTCTTACTTCTGCTTTTTGGATAAAGCATAAAAAGTAGCTAGTATTTTTATGCTTCGAGAGTGTGAGAAGCATTAGCCTCGAATATATTAGTCGTGACCTCCCCTGAATAAGGTTGATCGTTTTGGCTAATTATTCTTTATTACCATCAGGCAATTAGAAGCCCTTTCTCATTCTCGAAATCAGGCACTTATTTTTATGACAAAAGAGAAAGCTTCATTACTAGTTCGTAAAAGAATATAATTGCACCGATAATTCTTGGAAAAACATACCAAATAAGTTACGATAAATTCTAGAGTTACGGGGAGATTGATCCCTTAAGTTGGATGGCTAGATAATGCACAATCCCAACTATCTAAGGAAAATGTTGTGGAAGCGTCATTGGTTTTTATAAACAGTAGGCAGTAGGCAAGTGAATGAGTTAAATAAAATGTCGTACCCTTAAAAAAAATTCCCAATAGTTTTATTTTTAAACTATTGGGAATTTCAATTAATAAAAATATTTTTAAGAAAACATATCTTTTACTCGCTCAAAGAACGATTTCTCACTCTTAGTAGGCTTAGGTTTAAAATGTTCGTTTTCTTTCATTTTTTCAAAAAATTCTCTTTGATCTTTATTAATAGTCTGCGGAGTCCAAACATTTACATGTACCAATAAATCTCCTTTTCCATATCCATTTAGGTTAGGCACACCTTTATTTCTTAATCTTAAAGTTTTTCCACTTTGTACACCCGAATCAATCTTAATACGCACTTTACCTTCGACTGTATCAATCTCTTGGGAGCTTCCTAAAACTGCATCTGGTAAGCTTATATATAAATCATAATGAATATTGTCACCTTCACGGGTCAGTGTTTCGTGCGGTATCTCCTCGATAAGAACCAATAAATCCCCTGGAATTCCATTATTTCCTGGCGCATCGTTTCCTTTTCCCGACATCTTTAATTGCATTCCGTCCACTACACCCGCAGGAATTTTGATAGTAACCATTTCTTCTACCTGCTCAAGTCCTTGTGCATCTGTTCCTGGTTGACGTTTATCGATTACCTCTCCTGTACCATTACACGTTCCGCAAGGTGCAGAAGTTTGCATCCTTCCTAATATGGTATTTTGGATTCGAGTAACCTGTCCCGTTCCATTACAAGCGGAACATGATTGGTAAGTAGTCCCTTTTGCTACTACTCGTCGTTTGAGTTTTATTTTTTTCTCGACCCCTTTTGCTACTTCTTCCAAAGTGAGCTTTACTCTTACTCGCATATTGGTTCCTTTGACTCTTCGACTTCGTCCACCGAAACCGCCGAATCCACTAAAACCACCACCGAAAATATCTCCAAATTGACTAAAGATATCGTCCATATTCATCCCACCAAAGCCACCACCAGCTCCTCCTTGGAATGCTTGATGACCAAATTGATCATAACGTGCTCTTTTGTCAGGATCACTCAATACTTCATAAGCCTCTGCTGCTTTCTTAAACTTCTCCTCTGCTTCTTTATTATCTGGATTTTTATCAGGGTGATATTTAATAGCTTTCCTGCGATAAGCACTTTTGATTTCACTCGTTGAAGCCGATTTAGCTACCCCTAATATATCATAATAATCTTCTTTCATAATCTTTTTTATTGT
>Ga0079226_10001321_pt1 | contig 18970 bp, 15 predicted proteins | sample Poulit2014_FD_76345 | JGI IMG/M metagenome (GOLD analysis project Ga0079226, IMG submission 76345) | Agricultural soil microbial communities from Georgia to study Nitrogen management - Poultry litter 2014 | ecosystem: Environmental > Terrestrial > Soil > Agricultural land | place: USA: Georgia... | reverse complement strand
TCGCTTTTTTTAATGATTCTAAAATAATTAAATCCTTTTTTTCAAAAAATTGATTAATGGATTTTCCTATAATATCTTCATTTGAAATTTGAAATATATTAGATGCTTCCATACTCCAATAAATTACTCGTCCGTCTTTATCAATAATGGTATAGCTTTGATGACTAATGTTAAGTAATACTCCAACTAACGCTTCTAATTCTGATTTATTCAATAGTATCTCCCTCCAATGTAAAAAAACTAATAAATATTATATAAAACTTAACACTTATGTAAGCGTTTTACTACAATTCTTTGATTTTCTTTTTGGCATATAAATTGCTTATAGAATTAGTAAAGGAGGAATATTATTTGAACGATATAAACCATGAGGTACTTATAATTGGTGGTGGCATTATAGGCGCAAGTATTAGTTATTTTTTATCAAAAACTGGGTATGATGTCGGTTTGGTGGAAAGCAAAGAAATTGCTTCTTTAACTTCGTCCCATTGTGATGGGAATATTTTAGCTATTGATAAAACACCAGGATTTGATAGCCAAATGACTTTACGAAGTCAAAAGTTGATCCATGAATTGAGTAAAGAATTGATTCTCCCATTTGAATATAGGAAACCTGGAAGTATATTAGTTTGTGAAACTGAGGATGAGCTACAGGCTGCTGAACAATGGGTTCAACAACAACGAGACTACGGATTAGATTTTAAAATGTTGAATAAACAGGATATAAAAAACGAGTCTAAGTATTTTTCAGATCATTTATTAGGAGGTTTGGAATGTACTACAGATTCTACGGTTAACCCCTATATGCTCACCTATAGTTTTATTGAAACTGCTAAACTACATGGCTTAAAAGTTTATGAATATGAACATGTGAAGAACATAAATAAAAGTGACGAAACTTTTTATATTCACACTACCAATTATTCTTTTTGCGCTAATAAAGTGGTCAACGCATGTGGTATATACGCTTCTGAAATAGGAGATATGTTAGACGTTCATATTCCTATTTATCCAAGAAAAGGGCAGATTTTAGTAGCATCTAGAAATGAAACAGTTGGAATTAGAAAAGTAATGGAATTTGGCTATCTAATGTCCAAATTTGGGGGAGAACGGCAAGTATCTAAAGAAATGGAGGATTACGGTATTGCTTTGGTGTTTGAACCCACAGAAAGTCAAAATTTTCTTATTGGATCAAGCAGAGAATTTAATGGATATGATAAAAAAGTAAGTTCAAAGGTAAATCGGTTAATAGCACAAAGAGTAATTCATTTTTATCCTAAATTAAAAGATATGAGTTTAATAAGAACTTATTCTGGATTAAGGCCTTTTACAGAAGACCATTTACCAATTGTTAGCGAGACAGAAGTTGAAGGATTTTATGTCGCCGCAGGACATGAAGGGGACGGTATTGGGTTGTCTTCTATTACGGGATTATTTATAGAACAACTTATTTCAGACAAAGAAACAGAAATTGATATTTCTCCTTTATCAGTGAATCGTTTTAAGGAGGTTTAATTATGAAATATGATCGTTTATTTTCAACTTTTGATACACATACAGGAGGAAATCCTACTCGGACAGTTTTGAGCGGAATGCCTAAAATGATAGGTGATACAGTAGCTGAAAAAATGCAATATATGAAGTTACATTATGATCATTATCGTAAATTTTTGATGAATGAACCAAGAGGTCATGAAGTAATGAGCGGAACTATCATGGTAGAACCTTGCAATGAGGAAGCTGATTTTGGGGCGATTTATATAGAGACAGGTGGTTACTTACCTATGTGTGGTCACGATACGATTGGATTTTGTACTGCGCTGATTGAGCTTGGTTTCGTTGAAAAAGTTGAACCTCTAACGAAAATTAACATTGAGACTCCTGCAGGTTTGGTAAAAACAGAAACTAAAATTGAGGAGGGAGAAGTTAAGGAAGTCAGTTTTAAGAACGTACCGAGCTTTTATTTGAAAACTGTAAATATTGAACATGCAACGTTAGGTCAAATTTTTATCGATATTAGTTATGGAGGGAATTTTTACGGTATTATAGATGCTGACCAATTAGGTATTGAATTAACACCTGAAAATAGTAGCTATATTGTTAAAAAAGCTATAGAGATTAGAAATCAAATTAATGAAAAATATAACGTTCAGCATCCAGAAAAACTTTTTATTAAAGGATTAACACATATTGAATTTTCATCTAAAAAAGTAACTTATAAGGGTATTAATTTTAAAAACACCGTTATTGTTCCCCCGGGAGGTATTGATAGATCTCCTTGTGGTACAGGAACATCAGCTAAAATGGCTACGCTATTTTATAAAAAAGAACTTCAAAAAGGGGATGAATTTTTACATGAAAGCATTATAGGTTCTGTTTTTAAAGGAACCGTGCTAAATAATACAGTTGTGAATGGATATGAATACATTGACGTTAGTATTTCAGGTAGGGCTTGGCCAATGGGGAAACATGATTTTTATTACAGTGAAAAAGCGAAGGAAAATAATTATTTATTTATCCCGCCATTAACTTAATATAGGAGGTTCATAAAATGAATACTCAATTGATATGTACAAGCTATGATTGTGAAGTAATGGGTGGTTTATTTAGGTTTGTTTCTTTTGAACAACTTAAAACTACTTCTAAACAAACCTTAAGTTTGGATTGGATGAAACAGAATATTTCAAAATTATCAGCAATGTATAACGAACCCAGAGGCCATCCTTATTTATTGTTTTGTGTTTACACTATTAAAGGTGACAAATGTGAGGTGCTAACATTTCAGCCTCTTGGTCATTCAGTACAATTAGAAACAATTTCGAAAGCCACGAGCTTTATGCTACAGAAGACAGTGAATCCAAATATCAATTTTAATATAGAAGTAAATGGCTTATATACGAATCATTCAGAAGTAGATAAAAGCATGGAAGTTCAATTATCTTCAGTGAAGTTAGTAAAAGAAACAGAAGAAATGGATATTTATAAAGTTGATAGTAGGCTTTATGGGTTTGTTAAAACTTTAGATTTAACATCGATGAACCTACAAAAAATATTGGGAATATATGATGCATATCAAAAATACCATCAGCAAAATGACATTGAAAATTATATATATTTTGATAGCAAAACACATCGTATATTAGTTATGCATCGTGATCAGATTGTTAGAGTACCAGATTCAGCAGCGTATTCTATAATCCACCATCGTTTCGACAATTTAGCTATTCTACGTACGATGACGAATCGACACATAAAAATTCAGGATAAAAAATTTGTTTTAGAGGCATCTTTAAGTAGCTTTAGTCAATTTTACATGTCTGAAACAGATCCATTTAAAAAAGGGTTCATTTTACAATGATCTTAAATTAAAGGGTGGGGAAAATGGATGACAATTACAGATTACCAACAGGAAAAGAAATTATATTTATACTGATAGCATTTATTATAACTATGTTTGTAGTAGTGATTTATTTAGGGTTACCAATTCAAATAGCGTTATTACTTATTTGGTTCATCATCATTACAGTTGGCTTAAAAATAGGTTACTCCTATAACCAACTTCAAGCAGGCCTCTGTAAAGGCATATATGAAGGTATGGAAGCGATATTAGTAATGATTTCAATTGGAGCATTAATAGGTACATGGATTGCTAGTGGTATTGTACCAAGTATTATTTATGCAGGGTTGCATGTGATAAACCCAACATTCTTTCTTGTTACAGCATTTATTATATGTATTATAACTTCCTTAGCGACTGGTACATCTTTTGGATCAGCAGGAACAGCGGGAATCGCGATGATAGGAATTGGCACAAGCTTTGGATTACCGCTACCACTTGTAGCAGGTGCAGTTATTTCTGGATGTTACGTAGGGGACAAAATGTCCCCACTATCTGACACAACAGTTATGACAGCTTCATTATCTCGAGTGGGGTTGTTTGATCACATCAAATCAATGTCATTTGTCTCTATACCAAGTGTCATTATTACTTTAATCCTATTTAGTATTGCTAACTTTACAGTGAGTAGTAAAGAGGGCAGTGTGGCACAAGCTGAAAAAGCAATGGGACAATTATCTGATCAATTTAATATTTCAGGATGGATGGCGTTGCCTTTAATAGTAGTAATAATTCTATTGGCCTTAAAGATTCCATCTGTTCCTGTAATATTATTCGGAAGCTTACTAGGAGCGTTGTGGTCTGTTTGGTTCCAAGGTATACCTTTTGTCGAAAGTATAAAAGTATTGTATAGAGGAAATGATATTTCTTCTGGTATCTCATTTATTGATAACTTGTTAAACCGTGGAGGCATCACCTTTATGCTTGAGACCGTATTACTCGTAATCATTGCCTTAGGTATTGGAGGATTAATGGAAGTAATTGGTGTCACTCAAAAAATAAGTAATATATTTAATAAGTGGGCTTATAATTCAGGACGTTTAACTTTAACCACACTACTAGCAGGTGTGTTTGGTAATTTCTTTGGTGGCGCCGCCTATGTATCATTGCTTACAGCAACAAAGATGACTGAAAAAAACTACGATAAGTTAAAAATTAAGCGTACCGTGTTATCTAGAAATTCAGAAGCGGGTGGTACAGTGACGACCCCAATGGTTCCATGGTCAGATGGAGGGGTATTTATGGCTACCACTTTAGGTGTATCTACCATGCACTATTTACCCTTCTTATGGTATAGCTTTGTAGTTTTAATTATTTCAATTATTTTCGGATTTAAAGGGATATTTATATGGAAAACAGATGATTATTACAGTGAAAAAGAGAGTTACAAGAACCACAAAATTAAAACTAGAGAAAAAGATGAGAATATTATTAATTCATAAAAATAAAACATTAAAGGAGTAATGAAAATGGAAAAATTTAAAGGCGTTTATCCAGTTATTGTGACACCTATGAAAGAAAATTTTGAAATAAATTACGAAGGTTTAAAAGAAAATGTGAATTACTTTATTACACAAAATGTCTCAGGTCTTGTAATTAATGGAAGCACAGGTGAGTTTGTGTCATTAACGGAAGCGGAAAAAGAAGAAATAATTAAAACAGTACTTTCAACTGTAAATGGTGCGTTTCCCATTATTGTCGGTACGTCAAGTGAATGTACAAATGACGCTATTCGTTTAACACAATCTGCTGAAAATTTAGGAGCAGATGGCGTGTTAGTTATAAACTCATATTATGCACACCCTACAGATGAAGAAATTTATCATCAATTTAAAGATATTGCTGAGAGCACCTCTTTACCAGTCATGATTTATAACAATCCTTTTACTACAGGTATAGATATTGGCCAAAACACATTAATTGATTTAGGTAACAATGTAAAAAACATTACACATTTAAAAGAATCCAGTGGTTCTATTCAGAAATTAAGAGATGTACATTACGCTACAAGTGATAATTTAACATTATTCTGTGGTAGTGATGATTTAGCCTTTGAGTCCTTTGTTATGGGAGCTCAAGGGTGGGTATCAGTTGCTGGAAATTTAGCTCCGAATTTAACCAAAGAATTATATGAAAAAATACAATCAAAAGATTTTAACTCGGCACATGAAATATACAAAAAACTCCTACCATTATTGCAATTTATAGAAGATAGCGGAAAGTATGTACAAATTGTTAAAGCAGGTATGGAATTTAAAGGATTAAATGGTGGACCTAGTAGACCACCCAGAAGAAGCTTAAACACAGAAGAAACAAACAGATTAGAAAAAATTATTTCAACTTTAAATTAGGAGGTATATTATGACAAATACAATTAAAATGCCAGCAAAAGTACAGGAATTTATTAAAGATGACATCGGGTTATTCATTAATAATGATTATGTAAGCAGTGAAAACCAAAAAACTTTTGAGGTATATAATCCATCAGATGATACACTTATTACCCGAGTTGCAGAAGCGAATACAAAAGATATTAATTACGCAGTAGAATGTGCTGAAAAAGCTTTTAAAGGTGAGTGGAGCCAATTAACTGCACAAGAACGTAGTGATTTAATCATAAAATTCACGGATTTATTAGAAGAAAACAAAGAAGAGTTAGCTTATTTAGAAGCATTAGATAACGGCAAGTCATATGAAGTCGCACTTTCAGAAGACATACCAGGAGCAATTAACCAATTTAGATATTATGCAGGTTGGGCTACTAAAGTATTAGGGCAGACCACGCCAATAAGTCCTGAGTATTTTAATTATTCAGTACATGAACCTATAGGTGTTGTAGGACAAATTATTCCGTGGAATTTCCCATTGAACATGGCTTCTTGGAAAATGGGAGCAGCTCTTGCAACTGGGTGTACAATTTTAATTAAACCGGCGGAACAAACCCCTCTATCATTATTGTACGCTGCACAGTTAATTAAAGAAGCAGGTATACCTGAAGGTGTTGTTAATGTGGTTCCTGGTAGAGGACCAATAACAGGAGAAGCAATTTCCACTCATCCTAAAATACGTAAAATTGCTTTTACAGGATCCACAGAAACAGGGAAAGGTATAATGAAAAAAGCAGCAGATACAGTTAAGAACATCACTTTAGAATTAGGAGGAAAGTCGGCTAATATTATATTTGAAGACGCTGATTTGTCCGAAGCAGCAACAACCGCAGTTGATGGAGTGATGTTTAATCATGGACAGAATTGTAGTGCTGGTACTAGAATATTTGTGCAATCTTCGATTTATAAAGAGTTTGTTGAAAAATTCATTGAACACACAAAAAATATAAAAGTTGGACTTGGTACCGAAAAAGGTGTAGACATGGGACCGTTAATTTCACGTAAACAACAACAGCGTGTTGAAGAATATATAGATATAGGGGTAAAAGAAGGTGGGACTATAGCTTACCAACAGAGTTTGGAAGATAGTAAAGGATATTTTGTAGCACCTACTGTATTTACAGATTTAACAGATGATATGCGAATTGTTCAAGAGGAAATTTTCGGTCCAGTAGCATGTATATTATCATTTGAAACTGAACAAGAAGTAGTAGAAAGAGCTAACGCTAGCGATTATGGCTTAGCTGCGGCTGTGTGGACCAAAGATATTCAAAGAGCAATCAACGTAACAAACCAGTTAGAGGCGGGTACAGTTTGGATAAACGATTATAATTTAGAAGATCCCGCTGCAGCATTTGGTGGTTATAAGCAATCAGGTATAGGTAGAGAAATGGGGACTTATGCGTTAGATAATTATACGGAAGTTAAATTTGTATGGGTCAAATTATAGATGGAAATAGGAGTGGCAAATGCCACTCCTATTTTTTTGTATCTTTTTCTTTGTATATTGCTCTACGTTGATTACAATTTTTAATTTGCAATTCTTTACGATATTTTGCAACAGTTCTTCTAGAAATAAAAATCTCCTGTTCTTTAAGGTAAGAAACAAGGGTGTCATCAGAAAAAGGATTTTGAAATGATTCATTTTCAATTAGGTATTTAATCTTATGCTTAATATGATGAGTTGTGATAGTAGAATTATATGGTTGGACAAATAAATCAGATAGTTTATATAAAGTATGATTAATCTGTATATAACGAGAATGGATGCCACGACTAATAGTGGAAGGATGGACGTTAATATTTTCTGCAATCATATTTTGAGTCAAAGGACGGTATTTTAATTGATTATTATAGAGGAGCCCCTCATATTGAACAGTAATAATCATATTAATTATTTTGTATAGTGTTTCAGAGCGCTTTGAGAGCATAGTTTTTAAAAAATTAAACTTACTTTCATTTTGTTTATAAATTTTATCATGGACTGGAGCCCTTTCATCTAGCGATAAAGCATTGATATAATGATCATTCATTTGAATTGAAAATGCTTTATTATTTATAGTTATATACGCTTCTGGAATAATATTTTGCGGAGCGTTGGATTCAAGATAAGGAAAAATTTCTTGCTCCTTAATATAGGATAAATAGTTTACAAATGATTCATGTGAAACATCGTAATCATCAAGGAAGTTAAAATTTGCATTCGCAATATCTTCAAGATGATTTCGAAATAAATCGAATAATGTGTTATCCCATAACTTCTTTTTTTGTAATTGGAATGAGATAAAATCAAAAGTATTTTCGCTTCCACACCCAATAGGTGACAAACTTTGTATTATTTCTTTAATTGATTGGAATTCTATGAATGTAATATTTTGCTGGTTACAAAAGACTTTTTTGTCTATGTCAAAAAAGCCTTTATTATCAAGGTTTAAAATTATGAATTTAGCGATATGAAAATATTTGTTTGTTAGATTCTGATCGAAAAGTTGATCAATTAGATCTTCCCTTGTATTACTTTCAGCCCCCTTGTAGTTATCCATAGTCATAGTGTTTTCATTGTTAATAAATTTATACTGAATATAGGGATAATTATCTTCTACGCGGTGTAAATACTGAATAATATCTTCTTGCTTATAGGAGAGCATCTTAAGTGATTGTAACTGATAATTAGATAGTTGCATTTCATGATTTAATATTTGGTCAAGACTCATTAAACTGCCTCCTTTCTCTTACAATCAAAGTTATATTATAAAAGTAGATAGTATTATTTTATCTATTAATATTCATTTTACATTTAAATATAAGCTAAGCATAGTGTTTTGTAAGCGCTTTTTATAGTCTCTTTTTTAACCCAAAAAAGAGGCACCTTTTCAGGTACCTCTCGATAAGCTAAACGTTATAATTTTTTCACAGTTAATAATAAATAGATGAAGAATGGGGCGCCGAATGCAGCGATAAACACGCCTGCAGGTACTTCTTTTGGTAGGAATAGTGTTCTACCAATCAAATCGGCAATGATAATGGACATAGCACCAAAGACAGCTGACATAATTAAACGTTTTAAATAACTATTTTTAATTAATGTTTTTGCCACGTGAGGTGATATTAGGCCAACAAAGCCAATATTTCCTACAAAGCTGATAGCAGAGCCAGCAAGTATTGTCGTAATAATCATTTGAAATAATCTTGTTTGATTCACTTTAACACCCAACCCAGTTGCTACATGATCATGCATCACAGAAACTTTCATTCGTGGAAGAATAATAATTAATAATGGCAATGTACAGAGAATAAATAATCCTAAGATTAAACTATTATCGAATGTCGCCCCGGATAAGCTACCGACTAGCCATGTATAGGCTTTGGATGCTGAAAGTTGTTTCGTCATCACGAGCGTGCCATTTACAAGTGCCATAAATAATGTTTGAAGTGCAATACCAATAATCACTAGGGTAGTGGGCTGTATATTCCCTTTTTTCTGGAAACTCATCAAGATACCCATTACAATCGTAGCTCCCGTAAGTGAAAATGCAGGTAACCAATGGATGCTAATATCACTTAAAAAGGCTATGAAGGCGACTGCGCCAAATGTCGCTCCGCCCGTCACACCTATAATATCAGGAGAAGCGATAGGATTTTTAAGTACGTTCTGCAAAATTAAACCACTTGCTCCAAGTGCGGCTCCAGCTACAATAGCTAAGGTGATTCTAGGTAGACGTAACACTTCGATGGTAAATTGATCTGGGCTTGAAATCGGGTCAATAATATAAGAAAAGATACTATTTAATGATATGAAAGTAGAACCTAACATTAAACTGAGTACTGATACAATAATCAATAGGAGAACGGCAATGGCTAAACGTTTGGTTTCTTTTTTATTGATTATCTCATTCATATACTTTGAATTCCTTTCCTTATGATATAAATCAATGTGATAGCACCGATAATAGCTGTAATGACCCCGATAGGCAGTTCGAGTGGTTGGATAATAACTCTTGCCACGATATCAGATAAGGTCATCAATATAGCCCCGCTTATTGCTGTGAAGGGTATCAAGTATTTATAGTTAGGTGGCAGTAATCGTTTACTAATATGAGGAACAATTAATCCAATAAACATGATTGACCCAGCAAGTGCGACTGAAATGCCAGCAAGTGCACTAATCGTGAGTACAATTATCATTTTTGTTAACTTGATGTTTTGTCCAAGTGCCGAAGCGATGTCATCACTCGTCATTAAAATATTAATATGTGATGACATCGCGAATGCGACGCAAAGAAATACAATGATGATTGGCATGACCCAAGGTACATCCCAAATATTACGGAGGGAAACAGAGCCACTGAGCCAAAATAGAAAGCTTTGTAAATTCGTTTGATTCATAATTAAAATGCCTTGTGTAAAAGCACTAAACAACGCGGAAATCGCAGCACCTGCGAGTATCACACGTTTCGGTGAAAACTGCGCTTGCTTGAACATACCTAGTGTAATGACAATAAGTGTAACAATTATTGCCCCGATAAATGAAATCGCTATTAATGCCTCGAAAGAGTGTACTTTAAAAAATGTTAATCCGCAAATCACGAAGAATACAGCCCCTGCATTGACACCAAATAGACCAGGTGAAGCAATTGGATTACGTGTTAACACTTGCATGAGTAATCCAGATACTGAAAAAGCTGCGCCTGTTAGGATAGCAATGATTGTTCTTGATGCACGTGATTCGGCAAGTAGTATATGTATTTCGTTATTGCTATTAAAGTGGAACAACGCTTGTACCAACTGTGACAGTGATACAAGCGTGTTTCCAATCATTAAACTTAGTATGGTTACAACGATAAGGCATAAACTAGAAAAGATTAATTTATACCGTGGTTTAAGTAACATGAAGTAACTCCTTATTGATTAAGATTGTTTTTTAATATCTAATTTTTCATATAAATCATCAATTAATTTAAGTGATGATTTATAGCCGCCAGCCATGTTCCATGTAATTTCATCAACGTTATCTGATACGTTATCATTTTTGACTGCTTTTAAGTTCTTCCATTGGTTACTTGATGTCCAATCTTTTTTCGTTTTCTTAGTTAATTCTGCGTCTTTAGCAGTTTCATCAGAATTGAACATAAAGATATGGTCAGCATCCATAAGTGGAATACTTTCTTTTGATGTTAATTGAATGATGTCTTTTCCTTTATCGACTTGCTTTTGTTGTGCTTCTGGTCGTTTGAAGCCTAAGTCATGTAAGATGTCTCCAGCATAACCACTCGCATAAATACGTGCGTGATCTGGTCGGAAGTTAACGACTGAAGCTGATAATGGCCATTCATCTCCGTATTTCGCTTTCGCATCTTCTTTAAATTGCGCTACTTTATCGTCGTACTTACTTAATAATTCGTCTGCTTTTTTCTCTTTACCAAGCGCTTTACCCATCATTTTCGTTGTGTCTTTAAATTTATAAACAGTGTCGTGTGTAATGGTTGGTGCAATTTTTGATAATTGTTCGTATTGTTTTTCATTTCTAACTTTAGAAGCGACGATTAAATCTGGTTTTAATTTAGAAATTTCTTCTAAGTTAGGTGACGGTTCTTGTCCTACCATTTTCGTCCCTTTAAGGTCATCTTTTATGTAATCATATTTGGGCTGTTGTACCCAAGATTCCACAGCTCCTACAGGTTTAACACCTAACGCTACTGATACATCAGTTGCCCCTTGATATAAAGTTACGACACGCTTTGGTTTCCCTTTAATTTCTGTTGTACCCATAGCGTGTTTAATTTTTGTTGTTTTTTCATCTTCTTTTGAATCCGATGATTTTCCAGAATCACCATTTCCACAAGCGGATAAAACCATAACTGCAGCTAAAACAGTAATAAATAATTTTGTTAAATGTTTCATTTTTGATATAACCTCCCCAATCTATTGATAATGATTATCAACTATAATATGGTACAACGCAAGCGATATGTCAATAAAATTTTAAATTTTTTTAAATATTAATTAACGATTTGACATTTTATGTGAATATAAATAGAATGCAGTTGTTGATAATGATAATCGTTATCAAATAGATTGTGTTATCCATAAATCCCATTTTAGGAGGAATTTAAGTGAGACAAGAAGCTGAAAATTGTCATGATTCTTTACTTTCATGTATAGGTCAGACACCTATGATTCAACTCAAGCAACTATTTCCAGAGCATCATGTTTATGCAAAATTAGAATATATGAATCCTGGCGGTAGTATGAAAGATAGGCCAGCTCAATACATTATTGAAGATGGCTTTAAAAAAGGAAATATCACAAAAGGAACACATTTAATTGAGAGCACTTCTGGAAATTTAGGTATCGCTTTAGCAATGATCGCTAAAATAAAAGGTTTAACACTTACATGTGTCGTAGATCCTAAAATTTCTGAAACAAATTTAAAAATTATTAAAAGCTATGGTGCGAATATAGATATGGTAAGCGAAGCAGATGAAAACGGCGGATATTTGATGACACGAATTAATCGCGTGCGTGAATTACTCGATTCAACTGATAATGCTTATTGGATTAACCAATACGCAAATGAATTAAATTGGCAAGCACATTACCATGGTGCAGGTGCAGAAATTGTACAACAAATTGAATCACCTATTGATTATTTTGTGGCACCGGTAAGTACAACCGGAAGCATTATGGGTATGAGTAGAAAAATTAAAGAGTATCACCCAAACGCCGAGATTATTGCAGTAGATGCAAAAGGGTCTGTTATTTTTGGTGATACACCTACAGACAGAGAGTTACCAGGTATCGGAGCAAGTAGAGTACCTGAGATTTTAAATAAAGAAGAAATTGACCAAGTCGTTCATGTGGATGACTACGAATCAGCGGTTGGATGTAAGCGCTTAGTTGGGTATGAAGGCATTTTCGCAGGTGGTTCGACAGGTTCGATTATCTCTGCGATTGAAAAAGTCATTCAATCTATCGATAAAGATAAGACCATTGTTACGATTTTACCTGATAGAGGGGACCGTTATTTAGATTTAGTGTATTCAGGCGAATGGTTTAGTGAAGTAGAAAATAAAAGAGGAGCGTTAACACGATGAATAAAGACATGTTGTACTTAAATAGATCAGATATTGAACAAGCAGGAGGTAATCATTCAAACGTTTATGTTGAAGCGTTGACTGAAGCGTTAAAAGCACATGCAAATCAAGACTTTGTGCAACCGTTAAAGCCGTATTTACGAGCAAATGGTAAAGAGGGACATATTGCAGACCGTATCATTGCAATGCCTAGTCATATTGGCGGACAAGACCCAGTCTCAGGTATTAAATGGATTGGTAGTAAACATGATAACCCATCAGAAAGAAAGATAGAGCGTGCAAGTGGTGTCATTATCTTGAATGATCCTGAAACGAATTACCCAATTGCAGTGATGGAAGCAAGCTTAATCAGTAGTATGAGAACAGCTGCTGTTTCGGTAATTGCAGCACAACAATTAGCGAAAAAAGGATTTGAAACGTTAACTATTATTGGTTGTGGGTTAATCGGTGATCGACAATTACAAAGTATGTTAGAACAATTTGACCACATCAAACAAGTTTATGTATTTGATCAGTTTGAAGCAGCGAGTGACCGTTTTATTAAGAAGTGGGTCGAATCACGTCCAGAAATTAATTTTGTTCAAGCACACACAGCTAAAGAAGCAGTAGAAAATGGAGAAGTGGTCATTACTTGTACAGTGACTGACAAGCCATATATTGAATATGACTGGATTCAAAAAGGTGCGTTCATCAGCAATATTTCAATTATGGATATTAAAAAAGACGTCTTTATCGAAGCAGACAAAGTTGTCGTAGATGATTGGTCGCAAGCAAATAGAGAGAAAAAGACGATTAACCAACTTGTCGAAGAAGGTCGCTTTAGTAAGGAAGCGCTACATGCTGAACTAGGAGAATTATTAACAGGTGCTAAACCAGGTAGAGAAAATGATGATGAAATCATTTTATTAAATCCAATGGGTATGGCAATTGAAGATATTTCAAGTGCATATTACATTTACAAAGAAGCTAAGCAACAGCAAATCGGGACTACATTAAGTCTATATTAAGGAGTGTCGTACAGTGATAGAAGTCACAGCGAATCATCAACAAACATATGCGCACACTGTTATTTTAAGAGATTTAGTGGATGGGCTATTATTTGAAGACGTATTTGGTCTTTTGACAAAAAGTACGACATTACAAATGTCATCGGAAACGACATTAAAGTATGGAAATGATAGTAAAGCGCTATATATTCCTGTATATCACAGTGGTTTAAATATTTATCGATTAAGAGATACAGCAGTCTTTTTAAAAGAACATGATGAACAACATGCTATCGATGCTGTCACATTGTGGGATACATTAGTTGAAATGAATAAACCATTGAGTGATGAATTGAATACAGAACGCTTTAGAGAAGGCCTTGCAGTTGCGATGGAAGAGTTAGCGAAGCAATTAGAAGGACTTACATTAGCAGATCATCCGTTTATAAAGTCAGAGCAGTTAGCAAGTTTGAAAGACCGTCCATTCCATCCTTTAGCTAAAGAGAAACGCGGTCTCAATAAAGAAGATTATCAACAGTATCAACCAGAATTTCTCAAGACATTTTCTTTAAAAACAATCGCAATACATCGTGATTATATTTTAAAAAGTGAATACTTAAAAGAAGATATAGTCAATCAAGCATTAGCAATAGACAATCAAGATAAATTAACTCATATCCTTGGAGCGGAGGGATTATCTTCAGAAAATTATATGATATTACCTGTCCATCCTTGGCAAATGACTCATGTGCTACCAGATATGTTTAAGGAAGAAATAGCTTCTAACATTATCATTCCTCTAGATTATGAATTCGGTGCATTTTTACCATCATCATCGATGCGTTCACTTATTGATGTGCAACAGCCGTTTCAACATATCAAAGTACCATTTTCAATGCAGTCATTAGGGGCATTGCGCTTGACACCTACACGGTATTTATTAAACGGGCAAAAAGCTGAACAATTATTAAGCCAAATCATTCAGCAAGACAAAACTTTAAAACAAAAAGTTGTTTTGTGTGATGAAAAACAATGGTTATCGTTTATTAATGCAGATCAAGATATCTTCCAAGACCAGATCGGTCACCTTACGACGCAAATTAGAAGTTATCCAGAGCAAGTGACAACACATTCGTCACAACTTTTATCGATGGCTGCTTTAGCAGCACACGATGCGACATTATATGAAGATATTTTAGGTATAGAGCAATCACAAATGGAATCATATCAACTAGAAGCATTATTTGATGATATCTTAGATCATTTCATGCATATCATCATCAAGTTTATGAAGCACGGTGTCTTACCAGAAGTGCATGGACAAAATATTTTGATTGCATTTAAAGATGGGCACGTAGATCAACTCGTGTTGAGAGATCATGACACAGTACGTATCTTTCCACGATGGATGCATGAAAATAACATTGAAATACCAGAATATGCGATAAGCAAAAATTCGCCTAATACATTAATTAATGAAGACATAGAAACATTTTTTACGTATTTCCAAACATTAGCGGTATCAGTGAATTTATACGCAATTGTAGATATGATGCATCATGTTTTTGGATTAAATGAGCATACTTTAATGCATAAAGTTAAATCATCACTCGCTCGTGAAATTCGTGAAATGGATTGGACAGAAGCTGATAAAGCACAAGTGCAACATATTTTATTTGAGAAGGATACATGGCCATTTAAGCGCGTACTCTTGCCACTCTTACATCAAAAAGGATCAGGTGGTGGTAGCATGCCATCAAGTATTGGGACAATACCGAACCCGATGATGCGTTATGACCAGTGAAACAATTTGGTATAGAAACTTTCGCATATTATGGTTGAGTCAATTTATTTCGATAGCTGGTCTTACGGTTTTAGTCCCATTACTACCTATATATATCGCTTCATTAAAAGATTTATCTGTTACTGAAATTCAATTGTGGAGCGGAATCGCAATTGCAGCGCCTGCTGTTACTACAATGATTTCATCACCCTTATGGGGCAAACTTGGAGATAGAATAAGCAGAAAATGGATGGTATTACGTGCATTGCTAGGCTTAGCAGTGTGCTTGTTGCTCATGTCACTGTGTACAACGCCACTTCAATTTGTATTAGTCAGATTATTACAAGGCTTATTTGGTGGTGTAGTAGATGCATCTAATGCTTTTGCTACGAGTGAAGCACCAGAGAAAATGCGCGGTAAAGTACTTGGGAAATTGCAAAGCTCTATTAGTGCAGGATCTCTCGTAGGGCCACTTATCGGAGGAATTGCAGCAACTATCGTTGGTTTCCAATCATTGTTATTAATGATTGCTATTTTGACATTTATTGTCTGTGCAGTAGGCATTAAATTACTCATAGAAACAGCGCATAAGCAAAGCAGAAATGAGACTGAACCTATCCGTTGTGGAGTCAGACAATCATTTAAATGCTTGCTATGTTCTCAAGTGACATGTCGTTTTATCGTCGTGGGCATTCTTGCAAATTTAGCGATGTATGGCATGATGACCGCACTTGCGCCATTAACGGCAAGTGCAAACCAAACATTATTAGATGATAAGGCAGCGGTTGGTCTCATCCAATCTGCATTTTGGACAGCTTCCATTTTAAGTGCGCCATTATGGGGAAGCTTAAATGATAAAAATTACGTGAAATATGTTTATTTAATCACTGCACTTATTTGTGGATTAAGTGTCATATTCCAAGGACTTGCTGATACATTATGGGTGTTAATGATTTTTAGGGTTATACAAGGCCTCACATATAGCGCGTTGATTCAAAGCGTTATGTACGTTGTCGTTAAGGCATGTCATCAAGATTTAAAAGGTACTTTCGTGGGTTCTACCAACAGTATGTTAGTGGTAGGACAAGTTGCAGGAAGTATGCTAGGAGCTGTTATTACGAGTAGCTATAATCCTACAATGACATTTATCGTCATGGGCGGCATATTTATCAGCAGTTGCGTCGTCTTACTGTCTTCTCAATTAAATGCTGTAAAAGATTATAAATTATCAATGAATGTATGGGAGTTGAATGAAAAACGTGCAAAGTAATCAGAATATTGAAACAGCTACACATGCAGCAGTAGAACGTATACTCAATGTATATTTTAGAGAACAAAATTTATATCATACGCAACCAGAACATAACGTCTGGCATATCTCACTTGGCTCAGCTAAAAAGTTAGTTGGTCAATTTAATTATTGGTCGGAAATGGGTCATCACTTATACCATCCAGTAATGCGTGTGCAAGACAATGATACGACGTTATATTTAACGCCGATGGAAGTTATTGAAAGTTTGTTTGAGATGTTAGCTGAACAAACTGAAGATACCGATGAACTACAAATAACATTACAAAAGATTTATCAAGATATTGAAAATAGTGTTAAACGCACAGCACTATATTTATCTAACGCTGATACGACACATACGGAAGATCATTATATTGTTTCTGAACAAGCACTTTACTTAGGTCATCCATTTCATCCTACGCCAAAAAGTGCTGTTGGTTTTAGTGAAGATGATTTATTCAAATACGCCCCAGAGTGTCATACGCGATTTCAACTTTTTTATTTACAAGTTGATCGTTCACTTTTACTAGAGCGCTGTGTTGAAGGAAGAGACGAGACAGTAGATGCACTTATATTACAGTTAGCACAGTTAGAAAAACAAGATATAGACCCAGGTTATGCATTATTACCTATACATCCTTATCAAATTAATGTATTAAAAGCGCAAGCTACGTTTAAGCAATGGTTCCAAGAAGGGTTGATTAAAGAAATAGGTGTGACAGGTTATGAAGTCTATCCGACGTCTTCTGTGCGTACCGTGTTTTCAAAAGATCTCAACATCTATTTAAAATTACCGATTCACGTGCAAATTACAAATTTTGTGAGAACCAATGATTATGAACAAGTAGAGCGTACGATTGATGCCGCAAGTGTAATTGCATCGATAAAACCAAATTATGAAACACCGCATTTTAAACTGATGTTTGAAGAGGGGTATCGTGCAGTGAATGGTACGAGTGAAGCAGACGATTTTGATTTATTAGCTAATACAGCAATGATTGTTCGTGAAGGTATTGAAGCTTATCACTCGCAGAAATCGATTCATGTATTAGCAAGTTTATTGGAAACGATGCCACACCATCCAGAATCTACTCTAGGAGAAATCATTACGCAAAGTGGGATGTCAGATGCATCATGGTTAAGTGAATATTTAGCTATAACCTTACATCCTATGTTGGAGTTATTTGCTGAAACAGGCATTAGCTTAGAAGGTCACGTACAAAACACTTTGGTTGAGTTCGAATCAGGCCGTCCAAAGACTTGTTATGTCAGAGATTTAGAAGGCGTTTGTATAGCAGAAACGATTGCAAAACAAACTCAGTTAATCCCAAATATAGTGAAAGAAGACAGTCCTGTCGTATATAGTGATGCAGCCGCATGGCATCGCTTTAAATACTATATTATCGTCAATCATCTAGGTCATTTAATTGCGACTATGGGTAAACGTGCTGGTAGTGAAACTACTTTATGGCATACAGTTCGTACAACATTAATAGCATGGTCTCAACACGAAAATACTTCAACACAAATGAAAAATTATATTGATGACCTTTATCAAAGTGCTACATTTTCAGCTAAAGCAAACTTTATGAGCAAAATTAAAAATCGTGGAGATAATCCAATCTATACCGATATACAGAACCCAATGTTTATTGAAGAGGAGGCACGACAACATGACGCTTAATATTGAGAAACAAGTAAAATACCGTATTATAAAACAACTGGTAACTTCTATGATTTATGAAGATATTGTGCCATATGAAATGACACAGCAAGGTGATAGAACACAGATAGAAATTGAAGCGGACAATGCGACATATCGTGTTGAAGTGAGAGAATTAGTGAGCTTTCAAAGACTAGAATTGACGTCACCTGTATGGCGTATCACTCGTGATAATGAGGCCAAAGCGACGGTAGATTATGCCACAATGCTTCGAGAGGTGCCTTATACATTTGAAAAAAACACCGAAAAAATCGAATCATTTATCAATGAATTGTTGCAGACTGAATTGAAAGATACACAGGCTTTACG
>Ga0079226_10001320_pt1 | contig 18974 bp, 19 predicted proteins | sample Poulit2014_FD_76345 | JGI IMG/M metagenome (GOLD analysis project Ga0079226, IMG submission 76345) | Agricultural soil microbial communities from Georgia to study Nitrogen management - Poultry litter 2014 | ecosystem: Environmental > Terrestrial > Soil > Agricultural land | place: USA: Georgia... | reverse complement strand
CTGCTATTCTTTTCATAACTATTCTCCTTACTTTTGTTTTCATCTGCTACATATTATATCAGTTCTTTCACAAATATCAACAAAAACCGGAGAAATGTTTTTATTTTTCCCGAATTCTAAACCTCTTTGCCGCTTCTGTGTTTTCCCAGGATAGAAAATTCCACCCACTCGGCGATATTGGTGGCGTGGTCGCCGATGCGTTCATAATACTTGGCAATCATCAGATAATCCAGTATCTGCTCTTCGTCCATATCCTGATTCTCAATGCTGTTGATCAGCGTCATACGGATTTCCATAAAGAGATCGTCCACCAGATCATCGGAATCGATGACGCTCTGAGCACGCTGCAGATCCTGGGACACATAGGCCTCCACACTTTTGGAAACCATGTCCATGGTTACCTCCGCCATCCGTCCAAGAAGATCCGTGTCTTTTACTTCCAGGATTTTTCCGGTTTCTACGATTTCCGCGATGTCCAGCGCCTGATCGCCGATCCGTTCCATATCGGTAATCATTTTCAGCGCCGCCGAAATCTTACGCAGATCGGAAGCCACCGGCTGCTGGCGCAGCAGCAGTTTCAGACAGAGACTTTCGATGTCCCTTTCCTTCTGATTGATCTGATCCTCCTGGGCTACGATGCTTTTGATCACTTCCACATCGCCGTTGTGCAGCAGCTGATACGTTTTGGAGATCGTCAGCTGACATAAACCGCCCATTTCTTTCAGTTCCTGATGCAGCGTTTTCATCTGCATATCAAAATAATTGCGCATATCATCCAAACCTTCCTGTAATATAATCTTCCGTTCGCTTGTCCTTCGGCACGGAGAACAGCGTTTCCGTCTCATCATATTCTATCACTTCACCCAGCAAAAAGAAAGCCGTTTTGTCAGAGACACGGACTGCCTGCTGCATATTATGGGTTACCATGACGATGGTATAGTCCTTTTTCAGTTCCATAGCCAGTTCCTCGATTTTGGAAGTGGAGATGGGATCCAGAGCAGACGTAGGCTCGTCCATCAGCAGCACCTCCGGCTGCACCGCCAGCGCTCTGGCAATACACAGACGCTGCTGCTGGCCGCCGGACATACCCAGCGCGCTCTTTTTCAGACGGTCTTTTACCTCATCCCAAATAGCTGCGTCCCGCAGGGAGCGTTCCACGATCTCATCCAGCTGTTTTTTGGAACGGATACCGTGAGTTCTCGGACCGTATGCAATGTTGTCATAGATACTCATGGGGAAAGGATTGGGTTTCTGAAACACCATTCCCACCCGCTTGCGCAGCAAGTTCACATTCATGTTGCCGTATATGTCTTCCCCGTCCAGCGTGATGTCCCCGGTGATCTTACATCCCGGTATCAGATCGTTCATCCGGTTCAGAGATTTCAAAAGAGTCGATTTTCCGCATCCGGAAGGCCCGATGAAGGCTGTGATTTCCTTCTCCTGAATTTCCAGATCTACTTTTTTAAGCGCGTGAAAATCTCCGTAATATAAATCCATGTTTTTAATCGATATCTTACTCATCCTTTTATCCTTTCGCAATCCGTTTCGCCAGCTGTCCCGACAGCCAGTTAATCAGCAGTACGATCACCAGCAGAATAACTGCCGTCGCATAAGCCTGATCCATATAAAGTCCCTCGCTGGACAGCGCGTACATATGAACCGCCAGCGTTCTTCCGGAACCCATCAGGCTTTTGGGAACCTGGGCCACGGTACCTGCCGTGTACATAAGCGCCGCTGTCTCACCGACGATTCTTCCCGTTGCCAGGATGACGCCGGCCAGGATACCGGGAACCGCAGAAGGCAGCACGATACGGAAGATAGTCCGCAGCTTGCCCGCCCCCAGTCCAAAACTGGCTTCGCGGTAAGAATCCGGCACAGCTTTTAACGCTTCCTCTGTTGTCCGCATGATCAACGGCAGAATCATAATCACCAGGGTAAAGGAACCGGACAGCAAAGAATAGCCCCAGTGCAGTGTGGTCGCGAAAAACAGCAGACCAAACAAACCATACACGATGGAGGGAATACCGGAAAGCGTCTCCGCCGTAATCCGGATCAATCCCACCAGCTTGCTTCCCTTGCCGGCGTATTCCACCAGGAAAATAGCCGAGGCCACGCCGATGGGAACCGCGATCACCAGGGAAAGCGCCGTCATGATCAGCGTATTGATCAGCGCCGGCATAAGGGACGCGTTCTCCGTGGTATAGGTAAAGGAAAACAGATCCGGCGTGATATGAGTCACACCCTTAACCAGAATAAATACAATCAGAAACAGCAGTACAAAAAAAGTAATCGCCGTACACAGCATCACCAGCGCCGCCAGAATGGCCGATGACGGACTCTTGGCATACTCCCGCAGTCTCTGCTGCAGTCTTGAATTCTTCTTAGTCTCCATAATGAGTCCTCCTGTTCAGCAAAGATACTGCCAGATTGATCAGCAGGATAAATACGAACAGCACGACGCCGGTGGCGATCAGAGCCTCCCGGTGAAGATCTGCCGCATATCCCATCTCCAGTACGATGTTGGCAGTCAGGGTACGCACGCCCCGGAACAGTCCGGCAGGCAGTCCGGCAGGCATTCTGGCCTGGTTTCCGGCTACCATGATCACAGCCATGGTTTCACCCACCGCACGGCCGATCCCCAGCACGATTCCGGCTACGATTCCGGATTTGGCCGCCGGTATAATGGTGAAAAAAATACTTCTTTCATGGGTTGCTCCCAGCGCCAGGGAACCCTCATAATAGCTTTCCGGCACGCTGCGCAGGGAAGATTCCGTCACGCCGATGATGGTGGGCAGAATCATGATGGCCAGCAGCACCGAAGCCGCCAGCATGGTGCTTCCGTCTCTTCCCGTTGCGCTCTGAATCATCGGCACAATCAGTACCAGGCCGAAGAAACCATATACTACCGAAGGTACGCCGGCCATCAGATTGATCGCAGACTGAAAAAACGGATAAATTTTTTTTGGACAATATCTCGCCATAAACACTGACGTAAACAGAGCAACCGGAACTCCCAGGATAATGGCGCCCGCCGTTACGTAAATACTGCCCAATATCATGGGCAGTATTCCGTACAGATTATTTGATGGTCTCCATAATTCTCCCACCAGGAATTTGAATACGCCGATCTCACCGATCGCCGGAATTCCGTTTGCAAACAGGAACACACAAATCAGTGCAACAGCGAGGACGGATGTACAGGCCGCGATCAGAAATACGATCTTCATCACCTGTTCTTTTATTTGATTCATATCATTTCCTCACTTCTTGCCTTTACCGACCAACAGGTTACGAAGGGATTATTTCAGATCTTCCCAATCCAGTACTTCACCTGTGAAGATGGATTTCACCTGGTCGCTGGTCATCTCTGTGATACCGCTGTCGTTGTTCACGATAACGGCGATACCGTCCTGGGCGATCACTGTAGGTGTCAGACCTGCTTCAGTCTCGCTGTCTTTCAGTTCACGGGACGCCATACCGATATCGCACAGACCGTCGATGGCTGACTGCATACCTGTGGTGGAATCACTCTGCTGAACTTCGATATTTACGTTGGGGTTCACCTCTGCGTATGCTTCTTTCAGTTTCTCCATAACCGGTGTTACAGAAGAGGAACCGGCCACAACCACATCTCCGGAAGCAGTTCCGCCTGAGAAAGCTTCCACGTCAGCGACAGGAATATATCCGTTTTCTTCCACAACCGCCTGACCTTCCTGGCTCATGATAAAGTTCATAAAATCAGTAGCTGCTTCGCTTAAGCCTTCCTTGGTAGCAATATTGAACGGACGTACTACTTTATATGTACCGTTTTCAATATTCTCTGCGGTAGCCTCAGCTCCGTCGATTTTCAGCGCGGTTACTGAATCGTTCAGAGAACCAAGAGAAATGTAGCCGATGGCGTTCACATCGCCTTCCACTGTCGTCATCATAACAGAAGTACTGTTGGTGATCTTGGCGTCCGGTGTCGTCATATCCACTTTCTGTCCGTCTACTTCTTCCTCGATGCCGAACAGTTCCACGAATGCGCCTCTCGTTCCGGAACCGTCCTCTCTGGAACAGATGGTGATGGGGCCGGAAGCGCCGCCTGCGCCTTCTGTCTCTTCTGTTTCTTCTGCAGCGTCTTCCTCTGCGGCGCCTTCTGTAGCAGCAGCGTCAGAAGATTCTTCTGTGGCCGCGCCTGTATCCGTGCCGTTTGCAGCATCTTTGTTTCCGCCGCAGCCTGCAAGCATGGCACTTCCAATCATCACTGTCGTCAGCAGCATTACTAATTTTTTCTTCATAATAATCGTTCTCTCCTTTTTTCATCAACTTTTTGATTACGTCATTTATCATACAATATCTTTTGTAAAATCCATTATCGGCCGGGTGTAAAACGTATGTAAAATTCATCTGGATCAATTTTTTCCAATTGCCTTTTCCTTCCCGTCCCGTTACAATATCAGCAAGGAGGTTGTACTATGGAGAAATTAAGAGAGAAAAAAGGATTTATCTGCGATATGGACGGCGTGATCTATCACGGCAATATCCTGCTGCCCGGCGTCCAGGAGTTCGTAAACTGGCTTTATGATAATCACAAACAGTTTCTCTTCCTGACCAATTCCAGCGAACGCACCCCAAAGGAACTGCAGCAAAAGCTGGCCCGTATGGGACTGGAAGTAGACGAAAGCCATTTTTATACCAGCGCGCTGGCCACCGCCAGCTTTCTGAGCAGCCAATCGCCAGGATGCAGCGCTTACGTCATCGGCGCGCCAGGATTGCTGAATGCCATCTATGACGCCGGCATCACCGTCAACGACGTCAATCCGGACTATGTGGTCGTAGGCGAAACCAGAAACTACAATTATGAGAGCATCCTCCAGGCGGTTCGTCTGGTGGAAAAGGGCGCCCGTCTGATCGGCACCAACACCGACTTGACCGGCCCCACGGAATCCGGCATCGCTCCCGCCTGCCGCGCTCTCGTAGCCCCCATCGAACTGGCCACCGGGAAATCCGCCTACTTCGTGGGCAAACCGAATCCGCTGATGATGCGGACCGGCCTGAGACTTCTGGGAGTTCACTCCGAGGAGGCGGCCATCATCGGCGACCGGATGGATACGGACATGGTGGCAGGCGTGGAATCCGGCCTGGATACCGCTTTAGTGCTCTCCGGCGTCACCACCAGAGAAGAGATCGGACAGTATCCTTACCGGCCGCGTCTGGTTTTAAACGGCGTCATGGATATTCCCGGATGATAACGTAAAAAACGTCAAAAAGGCTGCCGCACACGCGACAGCCTTTTTACATCCTGACTGGATTATTTGTTGTAATTTACGATCTTGCCGAAATCCGGTTTCAGAGCGGCTCCGCCAACCAGTCCGCCGTCGATGTCCGCCTGTACGAACAATTCCGGCGCTGTGGCAGCGTTTACCGATCCGCCGTACTGGATCCGGATGGCTTCTGCCGTTGCCTCGTCATAGATTTCAGCGATGCACTGACGGATCGCAGCGCATACTTCCTGGGCCTGCTCTGTGGTGGCAGTCTTGCCGGTTCCGATGGCCCAGATAGGTTCATAAGCGATCACTGCCGTCTTGGCCTGATCTGCTGTTACATTGAGGAATCCAACCTTAACCTGCTGACGGATGAAATCCATGGTTACGCCCTGTTCTCTCTGCTCCAGCGTCTCGCCGCAGCACATGATCGGAGTCAGACCATGTTCGAAAGCCTTCAGCATCTTTTTGTTTACCGTCTCGTTGGTCTCAGCAAAATACTCTCTTCTCTCAGAATGGCCCAGAATCACATATTTCACACCGGCATCTGTCAGCATGTTGGGAGAAATCTCGCCTGTGTAAGCGCCTTTTTCTTCGAAATACATGTTCTCAGCGCCCACCTGAATGTTGGTACCCTTGCAGGCTTCCACAACCGGAATGATATCGATAGCCGGCACGCAGAATACCACATCCACATCCTCATTGGCAACCAGGGGTTTCAGCGTGTTTACCAGCTCCACTGCCTCACTGGGAGTCATGTTCATTTTCCAGTTACCTGCGATAATTTTCTTTCTTGCCATCTTCTTATCCTCTTTTCTTTTTTAATAGCATTTCGACTCGTGTTCGGTACGCTTTTTACTTATCGTCTGCAGCTGCCACACCGGGAAGCTCTTTTCCTTCCAGGAATTCCAGAGAAGCGCCGCCTCCTGTGGAAATGTGGGTCATCTTATCGCCGAAGCCCAGCTGATTAACGGCTGCCGCGGAATCACCGCCTCCGATGATGGTAGTCGCATCCGTTTCCGCCAGCGCCTGTGCCACAGCGATGGTACCTTTGGCCAGAATCGGATTTTCAAACACACCCATGGGACCGTTCCATACCACGGTCTTGGCTGTCTTCACTGCGTCGGCAAACAGCGCAGCCGTCTTTGGTCCAATGTCCAGCCCCATCTTGTCAGCGGGAATGGAATCAGATGCCACGACGCTGGTCTCCACCGGTGCGTCGATGGGATCCGGGAAAGCGTCTGTGATGGTGGTATCCACAGGAAGAAGCAGGTTCTTGCCCAGCTTCTGCGCTTTCTCGATCATATCCTTGCAGTAATCCAGTTTCTCATCATCCACCAAAGAGGTACCGATCTGTCCGCCTTTGGCTTTCAGGAAAGTATAGGCCATACCGCCCCCGATAATTAAAGTATCGCATTTTTCCAGCAGATTTGCAATAACATTTAATTTATCCGCCACTTTTGCACCGCCAAGGATCGCCACAAAGGGTCTTTCCGGATTATTCACCGCATTGCCCAAAAAGTCGATTTCTTTTTGCATCAGATAGCCCACTGCGCAGGTGTCCACATAGTTTGTCACACCCACATTGGAGCAGTGCGCCCGGTGTGCGGTACCAAAAGCGTCGTTTACAAACACATCGCACAGGGAAGCCAGTTCTTTGCTGAACTCCTCGCCGTTTTTTGTCTCTTCTTTGCGGTAACGGGTATTTTCCAGAAGAATAACTTCTCCGTCCTTCATGGCCTCCACCGCCGCTTTGGCGTTGGGTCCTACCACTTCCGGATCCGCCGCAAATTTCACTTCCTGTCCCAGCAGCTGCGTCAGACGCTCTGCCACCGGCGCCAGAGAAAGTTCCGGTTTCGGCTCTCCCTTTGGTTTGCCAAGATGCGAACAGAGAATCACCCGTCCTCCGTCTGCGATCAGTTTTTTAATGGTAGGCAGCGCCGCCACCAGACGGTTCTCATCGGTAATCTTTCCATCCTTCAACGGAACGTTGAAATCACATCTTACCAGAACCTTCAGGCCCTTTACGTTGATATCGTCCACTGATTTTTTATTCAGCATGCCATGTCCTCCTTCGCTTAACAAAAAGGTCCGGTCCAATCAGACCGGACCCATTTGGATCTTTTATTGCTTATGCTAATTCTGCAAAATATTTGATGGTACGAACCATCTGGCTTACGTATGAGTTCTCATTGTCATACCAGGATACAACCTGAACCTGAGTATCGCCGTTTTCCATCGGAGATACCATGGTCTGTGTCGCATCAAACAGAGAACCATAGGTCATACCGATCACGTCGCTGGATACGATCTCCTCGTCATTGTATCCGTAAGACTCGGTAGCTGCGTTTTTCATTGCCTCGTTGATCTGATCAACGGTAACATTTCCTTTTACCACTGCGATCAGGATCGTTGTGGAACCTGTCGGAGTCGGAACACGCTGTGCGGAACCGATCAGTTTGCCGTTCAGCTCCGGAATAACCAGTCCGATCGCCTTTGCAGCGCCTGTGCTGTTGGGCACGATGTTGATAGCGCCGGCACGGGATCTTCTCAGATCGCCTTTTCTCTGCGGACCATCCAGGATCATCTGATCGCCTGTGTACGCATGGATGGTGCTCATGATACCGCTCTGGATCGGAGCCAGATCGTTCAGCGCTTTTGCCATCGGAGCCAGACAGTTTGTGGTGCAGGAAGCCGCGGAAATAACGGTATCTTCCGGTTTCAGTGTGTCATGGTTTACATTGTATACGATAGTCGGCAGATCATTGCCAGCCGGTGCGGAGATAACAACTTTTCTTGCGCCTGCTTTGATATGAGCGGAAGCTTTCTCTTTGGATGTATAGAAGCCTGTACATTCCAGAACTACGTCCACGCCGATTTCGCCCCAGGGAAGCTCTTCTGCATTTGCTTTTGCATAGATTTTAATCTCTTTTCCATCTACTGTGATGGAATCTTCTCCGGCTTTCACCGTATCTGCCAGTGCATATTTTCCCTGTGATGAATCATATTTCAGTAAGTGTGCCAGCATTTTCGGAGAAGTAAGGTCGTTGATTGCAACTACTTCATATCCTTCTGCCCCAAACATCTGTCTGAATGCGAGACGTCCAATACGTCCAAAACCATTGATCGCTACTTTTACTGCCATCTTAATTCCTCCTAAACATGATATTTGCATATACAGATGGGTTCCATCGGTAAAATATACCTGGAAAGTCCCACCACATGCTATTTTACAGAATTTGTCATAAAAGATCAAGTAAAACTTGTGTTAAAAAACAACTTCCATCTTTGTTACAATTGTATAAAAACGGGTACACGGTCTTTGAATTCCGTCCGGTAACGAAAGCCCGCTTCTCTTAGAAAGTCCTCTATCAGACAGAAATTGCTGCCGATTTGTTCCGGCGCATGGGCGTCCGATCCCACCGTCACGATCTCGCCGCCCAGCTGCCGGTACCTGCGGATGACGTCATAATGGGGATTTGGAAACCCCAGTCCCTTTTGCAGGCCCGCCGTATTCACTTCTATTCCCCTGCCGTCTTCAATGACCCGGCGCAAAATCGCATCCAGAATATCGGCATATTCAGTATATCCGTATTGCTCTGCTTTATGCGCCCCGTAGCGCACAACGTAATCGATATGGCCCACCACCTGATACTCGTGAAAGGCCTTTAGATTTTCCAGCAGGGATTCCAGATAGGCGCGGTATACTTCCCGGTCTTCCCGGCCGGCAAAGGTCTCCGGAAAATAAGGATCCTTTCCGTATACCAGATGAAGGGAGGCGATTACAAAATCAAAGGGATACTGTTTTACATACTCGCAGTGGCGCCCGGCCAGGGCGGTCTGCATTCCGATTTCCACGCCGATGCGGATGTCCAGTCTGCCCTCATACTCTTTGCGCAGCCTTTCCATGTAAGGAAGATAGCGGCCCGTGTCCAGGATAAATTCCGGCTCCTCACTGTCCGTATCCATGTGATCCGTGATACAGATGGACTTCATGCCAAGGGATATGGCACGATCTGCCATATCATGGGGATCTGCCGTGCTGTCCCCGGAAAAGCTGGTATGCATATGGTAATCCGAAATCACAGTATCGTTCCCCCTCCTCCTACGTATTCCCCGTCGTAAAATACCAGAGCCTGTCCCGGCGTCACTGCCCTCACCGGCTCGTCAAAGGTACAAAGGATTTCATCCTCCCCCGTAAGGGTGACGGTGCAGGGCGCTCCTGCATGATTGTACCGTATCTTGGCCGCCGCCCGCATGGAGTCCCCGATTTTTGACAGCTTTGCCGCCATGAAATTCAGGCGGTTTGCTCTTACTTCCCTTTGGAAAATCTCCTCGTTATCCCCGATTACCACCTCATTGGTTTCCGGGCAGATTTTCGTCACGAATACCGGATGTCCCATGGAAAGGTTCAGCCCTTTTCGCTGGCCGATGGTATAATGGGTAATTCCCTTATGTCTGCCCAGGATTTCTCCCTTTGCGTTGACAAAATTTCCTTCCGGCATCTTCTCTCCCACGGTGCGGTCAATAAAACCGGCGTAATCTTTGTCCGGCACGAAACAGATTTCCTGGCTGTCAGGCTTTGCCGCCACGAAAAGGCCCAGCTGCTGCGCCATTTCGCGGATTTCTTCTTTCCGGTAAGCCCCCACCGGCATCAGCGTATGGGACAGCTGCTCCTGCGTCAGGTTATAAAGGGCGTAGGTCTGATCCTTTTGTGCCGTCACAGAATTGCGGATGGCGAACCGGCCGCCCGGCAGCTGTTCCACCCGGGCGTAGTGACCGGTGGCAATATAATCTGCTCCGATATCCAGACTTCGTTTCAGCAAAGACTCCCACTTCACGTAACGATTGCAGGCGATACAGGGATTAGGGGTTCGTCCCCTTCGATACTCATCGATGAAGTAATCGATTACCTGTTCTTTGAATTCCCGGCGAAAATTCATCACATAATGGGGGATCCCCAAGGCAGCAGCCACCCTCCGGGCGTCCTCCACAGCGGAAAGGCCGCAGCAGCCGCCGTTTTCCTCCTGTAAAGAAGGTTCCTCCTCCTGCCAGATCTGCATGGTCACGCCGATCACATCCCAGCCCTGTTCCTTTAAAAGCCAGGCGGCAACCGAAGAGTCCACGCCGCCGGACATGCCCACCACGACTTTCTTTTTGCTCATCAGTATTCTTCTTCCTCTTCTTCTTCGCCTTCGTGGATATCGGCTTTTGGTTTCTCCAGTCCTTCTATGGTGATGCCATGCTTCTGTGCATAATCCCACAGCGCCGCGTGAATGGCCTCTTCCGCCAGCAAAGAACAGTGCACTTTTACCGGCGGCAGTCCGTCCAGCGCTTCCATTACGGCTTTGTTGGTCACCTGCAGCGCTTCCTGGATGCTTTTTCCCTTCACCAGTTCCGTCGCCATGCTGCTGGTGGCCACTGCCGCGCCGCAGCCGAAGGTCTTAAACTTACAGTCCCGGATAATCTGATTTTCATCCACATCCAGGTAGATTCTCATGATATCGCCGCATTTGGCATTTCCCACCGTTCCCACGCCGCTGGCGTTTTCGATTTCTCCTACGTTCCTTGGATTCTGAAAATGATCCATTACTTTTTCACTGTACATATATCTTTCTCCTGTTCCTGTTGATTTTTCCTTTATTGTTCATTCTGGCGTTTCACAAAATCCTCATAAAGAGGCGACATACCCCGCAGACGTTCCACGATCTTTTTAATCTGCTCCACCGTGAAATCCAACTCCTCCCTGGTGGTTTCATCGCCAAGCGTCAGCCGCAGGGATCCGTGGGCAATCTCGTGGGGCAGGCCGATGGCCAGCAGCACATGGGAAGGATCCAGGGATCCGGAAGTGCAGGCGGATCCGCTGGAAGCGCAGATTCCCTCCATATCCAGCATGATCAGCAAAGACTCGCCTTCCACAAAGCGGAAACTGATATTGACATTGTTGGGCAGCCGTTTTGTCGGATGACCGTTCAGCCTGGTATGGGGTATCTCCTTTAAGATTCTCTGGATCAGATAATCCCGCATCTGCGTTTCCTTCGCCCTGCGCCCTTCCATGGTTTGTGCCGCCAGACGGGCCGCACAGCCATAGCCGACGATTCCCGGCACATTCTCCGTACCGGCTCTGCGCTTTCTCTCCTGCGCTCCTCCGTGGATGAAGGAACGGATCTTTACCCCCTTACGGATATAGAGGAAACCGATTCCCTTCGGTCCTTTGATCTTATGGGCGCTGGAGGATAGCATGTCAATGTGCATGGCCTCCACGTCGATGGGTACCTGCCCGAAAGCCTGCACCGCATCGGTGTGGAACAGGATGCCGTGTTCCCGGGCAATCCTGCCGATTTCCTCGATGGGCTGTATAGTGCCGATTTCATTGTTGGCAAACATGACGGAAATCAGGATCGTATCTTCCGTGATCGCCGCCTCCAGCTGCGCAGGATCCACAAGACCGTCCTCATCCACATCCAGATAAGTAATCCGCGCCCCTCTCTTTTCCAGATACTGGCAGGTATGGAGGATAGCGTGATGTTCGATCTTTGTGGTAATGATATGGGAGCCTTCTTTTCCGTAAGCTTCAAACGCCGCCTTCAGCGCCCAGTTATCCGCTTCCGTCCCCCCTGCCGTAAAATAAATGCTTTCCGGCTTTGCATGCAAAACCTCTGCGATCTCCTCCCGCGCTTTCGTGACAGCGTTCTTACTCTCCGATGCCAGAGCGTAGATGCTGGAGGGATTTCCGTAAAGTTCAGAAAAATAAGGAAGCATGGCTTCCACAACCTCCGGCGAAGTCTTTGTCGTTGCCGCGTTATCCAGATAAATTACTTTTTTCATTCCGTCACTCTCCTAATTATTACAATTGATGTTGGCAGGGCCGCCCTTTTCCTGCAGTCTGCGGCTTTCCTGTGCCAGCTGATCCAGCATGATATTGTCCACCGCCTGGGTAATACTGTCGTTGATTCTCTGCCAGACGTAACGGGTGACGCAAAAGTCTGCGCCCTCGCAGCCCTTTTCTTCCTGATTTCCCGGACAGGTGACCGCTTCCAGGCTGCCTTCTAACGCCCTTAAGATATCACCCACCGAGATTTCCTGTGCCGGTCTGGCAAGACGATAACCGCCTCCCGCTCCCCGGACGCTGACCACCAGACCGCCTTTTCGCATCAGACGCATCAGCTGCTCCAGATAGCTTTCCGAGATATTCTGCCGGCCGGCGATACTCTGGATCGATACCGCTTCCCCTGTATCGTTGGCCGCTATATCGATCAGCGCCCGCAGACCGTATCTGCCTTTCGTTGATAATTTCACTTTACTCACCTTTTTAATTCCGACTATTTCACTCGGGTTTTCTGTGGATAGGATATCATCATTCCTCTGTTCTGTCAAGCACCTTGTCAGAATATATTTTTTATAAAATCGGTTTTTTGGAGGCTGCCATGATCAAACAGCAGCGTCTTGTCACCGGAGCCCTTCTTCTGACTGCCGCCGGCTTTGCCGGCCGTCTGATCGGCTTTTTCTATAAAATATTCCTCTCCCATGCCATCGGTGCGCAGGGTCTTGGGATCTACCAGATGATTTTCCCGCTTTTTTCTCTGGCGTATGCGCTGTGTGTCTCCGGCATCCAGACGGCTCTGACCAGATGTATCAGTGAACGCAAAGCTGTCCGGGATCTGAAAGGCGCCCAGGATTTTCTAATCGCCGGCTGTCTTTTTACTCTGCTGCTTTCTCTTGCTGTCTTTGCAGCGCTTTATTTGGGCTGTGAATGGTTCTGTTTAAATATATTAAAGCAGCCCGCCTGCATCCCGCTGATAAAGCTGATGGCCTGGACGATTCCTTTTGGGGCCCTGCATATCTGCATGGTCTCCTGGTATTTTGCCAGTCAAAACACCTGTCTGCCTTCTGTGGCGCAGCTGCTGGAGCAGCTGATCCGGGTATCCGCCTCCTTGATTTTCTGGCGGCTGATGCTGCAAAAGGGAATGGAACCTACGCCCATTCTGGCCGTGGCCGGTACAGCGGTGTCGGAAGTATTTTCTTTCGCCTTCCTCCTTTTTTTCCTGCAAAAGGATCTTCGTGCAGACGGATACCGGATCCGGCCCTCCTCCTGGAAACACTGCCTGACCCATATTGTGCTACTTGCCGCACCGCTGACAGCCAACCGCCTTTTTTTAAATCTGCTCCGCAGCGCCGAGAGTCTGCTCATCCCTCTTAGCCTGCAGCAATACGGATTATCCTCGGCCGATGCTTTGTCCGTCTACGGCATCCTCACCGGCATGGCTCTTCCGCTGCTGTTATTTCCATCCGCCATCACGCAATCCTTCTCCGTGGTGCTCCTCCCCGCAGTGTCCGGTTCCAGAACCAAAGGGGAAACCTGCCGCATCGCCCTGATGGTGGAACGAACCCTTCGCGGCGGGCTTTTACTCGGCGTCTACTGTTTCGGCGTCTTTTTTACCTGCGGGGATTCTCTGGGGATGCTTTTATTTCACAATGCGCAGGCCGGCGTGATGATCCGCGTTCTCGCTCTTCTTTGTCCCTTTTTGTATTTGTCCGCTTCCCTGTCCGGCATTTTACACGGTCTTGGCAAAACCTCCCATTTTTTCCTTTACAGCCTGACCGCACAGACCCTTCGCCTTCTGTGTGTACTTCTTTTGACGCCCCGTATTGGAATCATCGGCTGTCTTTTGGGAATCATGGGAAACGAACTTTTGCTTGTCATCTTATGCTCCTTTACCCTGTCCCGCGAAGGGGTGCTGCGTTTTTCTGCGAAAAACGCGCTCATCCGGCCTGTCTTCTTTTTGATCCTCTCGGTCGGATGTTCCCGTTTTGTCTCCTCTTTGCCTTTTTGGAACCGGAGAAATCTTCTCTGGCAGACCGGAATATCCCTCTGTGTGATAACACTTACATATTGCGGTCTTTCACTGGCCTTCGGTTTGATACATCTGCCGAAAATCCGCCCCCGCCTGTATTTCCATGTCGACAAGAAATAAAAGTTGTATTATAATGAATTCGCAAAAAACTCGAATCGACAAAGAGCGAAAGGACTTGAAAAAGAAATGAGTATAGAATTGACAAAAAAATTACCGACTCCTGCTGAAATAAAAGAAGAATTTCCCCTGACACAGCGGATCATCAGCGCAAAACAGAAACGGGACGCCATGATCCGCCAGGTGCTGACCGGCGAATCTGATAAATTTCTCGTCATCATCGGCCCCTGTTCCGCGGACAACGAAGACGCAGTCTGCGATTACACCAACCGGCTGGCACGGGTTCAGGAAGAAGTGGCCGACCGCCTGATTCTGATTCCCCGCATTTATACCAATAAACCCCGCACCACCGGAGAAGGCTACAAAGGAATCGTCCATCAGCCGGATCCTTTAAAAAAACCGGATCTGCTCCACGGACTGATTGCCGTGCGCAAGATTTTCATGCGTTCCATTGAAGAAACGGGACTGACCCCCGCCGATGAGATGCTTTATCCGGAGAACTGGCGGTATATTGACGATCTGCTGTCCTATGTGGCCATCGGCGCGCGCTCTGTGGAAAACCAGCAGCACCGTCTGGTAGCCAGCGGCATGGACGTCCCCGTAGGCATGAAAAATCCCACCAGCGGCGATATTTCCGTTATGCTGAATTCCGTTGTGGCAGCCCAGCACGGCCACAGCTTCATTTACCGCAACTGGGAAGCCCATACCCACGGCAATCCCCTCACGCATACGATTTTACGGGGCGCGGTGAACAAACACGGCAACGCCATCCCCAACTACCATTATGAAGATCTGCAGCTGCTTCTGGAAAAATATAATGAACGGAATCTGGAAAACCCCGCCACCATCGTGGACGCCAATCACTCCAATTCCAACAAACAGTTCCGGGAACAGATCCGCATCGTCAAGGAAGTGCTTCACAGCCGGCGCCATTCTGCGGATATCGCCCGCCTGATCAAAGGCGTGATGGTGGAAAGTTATATCGAAGAAGGAAACCAGAAAATCGGTCCCCACCATATTTACGGAAAATCCATCACGGATCCCTGCCTTGGCTGGGAGGATTCCCGAAAACTGATCCATACCATTGCCGAGCTGTGTTAAATCCATAAAGAAAGAGTTCCTTTCGGGGAACTCTTTCTTACTTTCTGGGATGGGCTTTCACATAGACATCCCTTATTTTGTTCATATTCATATGGAGATACATCTGAGTTGATGAGATATCCGCATGCCCCAGCATTTCCTGAACGCTCTTTAGATCTGCGCCGTTCTGAATCAGATGGGTAGCAAAGGAATGGCGCAGCGTATGGGGGGTGATATCCGTCATGATATTGGCCGCTCTGGCATATCCTTTTAAAATCTTCCAGAACCCCTGACGGCTCATGGGTTTGCCGGAACAGTTGGTAAACAGCATCCCACAGTCAGCCGCCCCCACTAAAGCCGGACGGCCGCGATCCAGATAATCCTCCAAAGATTTCCGGGCCATGCTGCCAAAGGGAATCATCCGCTCCTTACTGTGTTCCGTGCAGACGATATAGCCCATCCGCAGATTGAGATCAGACAATTCCAGATGTACCAACTCACTGACCCGGATTCCCGTTGCATAAAGGATCTCCAGCATCGCTTTGTCACGCAGTCCCTTTGGCGTATCAGAGGAAGGCTGTTTCAAAAGCAGATCCACTTCCTCCACCGTAAGAATTTCCGGAACTTTCTTCTCCACCTTCGGCGGCTTCAGATGGTCTGTCGGATCATGATCGATCACCTGCTCCTTCAGCAAATACTGAAAAAAAGCCCTCATGGCCGCCACATTTCGGGAAACGGTAGAGGGAGCAAATTTCTCACGTTCAAGATACAGCATATAAGAATTCAAATGGGTTTCTGTTACCTGAACAACATCCGTAATCTGAAGTGTCGCCAAATACTGTTCCATCTTTTTCAGATCTCTTTCATATGATACTTCCGTATTTTTCGAAGTCTTCTTTACATTATGTAAATAATGAATAAATTTACAAATTGCATCTGTCATGGAAAATAATATCCTTATCTTCTGTTATTTAAGCAACTCACCCTTCAAATATAATCTATTATAATCATCTTCCCACGGAAAAGCAAATGCTATTTTCCCTTTATTTTACGCCATTTTCCCCCTCTTTTGGACAAACCACTATATATCGGTTCTTCTATTTTCCCCATCACCACATCTTGTAAAAACAAAACAAAATTTTTTTTACAAAAAAATATCCATTCGCAGATTTAAGTTTACATAAGTTTCGACCAGGATACCAAGAACCATGACAGACAGGAAAATCAGACAAATACAAAGCACGTTTCTGATTTCCACCGGGGACATGGCGCCGCCGGGTATCATACGTCTTTGTTTTCCCATGATCAGCAGAAACAGAATCACCGCCGGTATGTAAAATAACAGCTGCGAAAGGATTCCGGCCATGCAAAACAGAAAGCCCTCCAGCCCGGCCTGCAGCAGGAAAACCGTTGCCAAAACGCCCCCCAAAAATCCCAGCCACAGTGCAGACAGAACCGCCATGATTCCACCTGCGCCAGCCAGACCGGCGATGATGCAGACCGCTGCAAAAACCCCTTTCTCACGCAGCAAAAACAAAACATATTTTTTCATATCCTGCCATGTGCTTTTGTTCTGTTCCAATATGGCATACAGAGACAGGTACTCACGAAAATCCTCCTTTTTCCAGAGCTGGCTTGCCGCCAGCGCTCCGGCCAGAAACGCTGCCAGATAAAGCGTCGCAAAAAGCTGGATCGAGCCCTCCGGTCTGATCTTTGTCCATCTCATCTTCCATCCTCCCCGCTTTTATCTATCCTATGCATCGCCTTCACTATATATTACTGCAAGAATTTTCAGACAAATCGCGGCGCAAAAAAAGCCGTCCGGTTTTTACCGGATCGGCTTTTCGCTTTTTTATTTCTCCTTCATGGACAATTACTTGGCGTAATCGACCACACGGCTCTCGCGGATTACATTCACTTTGATCTGTCCAGGGTATTCCAGTTCCGCTTCGATCTGCTTTGAAATATCTCTGGCCAGAAGCACCATATCGGAATCGGTAACGTGATCCGGCACTACCATGACACGGACCTCCCGACCTGCCTGAATGGCATAAGACTTTTCCACTCCCTTGAAAGAATTGGTGATATCTTCCAGCTGTTTCAGCCTGTTGGTATATGTTTCCAGTGTCTCTCTGCGGGCGCCCGGTCTGGCTGCGGAAATAGCGTCTGCAGCCTGAACGATGCAGGCAATCAGTGATTCCGGCTCCACATCTCCGTGATGGGCTTCCACTGCATTGATAATCACCGCAGATTCTTTATATTTCCTGCACAGATCAACACCGATCTGAATATGTGATCCTTCTACTTCATGGTCGATAGATTTTCCAATATCATGCAGCAATCCGGCGCGTTTTGCCGTACGCACATCCACTCCGACCTCTGCAGCCAGAACACCTGACAGCTGTGCCACCTCGATGGAGTGCTTCAGCGCGTTCTGTCCATAGCTGGAACGGAACCGCATCCTGCCCAGAAGACGCACCAGTTCCGGATGAATCCCGTGCACACCCACTTCCAGCGTGGCAGCCTCGCCTTCCTCCCGGATGGTGGATTCCACTTCTTTCTTTGCTTTCTCCACCATTTCCTCGATCCTGGCCGGATGAATCCGTCCGTCCACAATCAGTTTTTCCAGCGCAATTCTCGCCACTTCCCGTCTGATAGGATCAAATCCTGACAGAACCACCGCTTCCGGTGTGTCATCGATAATCAGATCTACGCCTGTCAGCGTTTCCAGCGTGCGGATATTACGGCCTTCCCGCCCGATGATCCGGCCTTTCATCTCATCGTTGGGCAGCTGGACGACAGATATGGTCGTCTCCGCCACGTGATCCACCGCACACTTCTGTATGGCGGTCACCACATACTCCTTCGCCTTGCGGCCTGCCTCTTCTCTGGCCTTGCTCTCCAGCTCCTTGTAAAGCTTCGCTGTGTCGATCTTCACTTCATCTTCAACTGCTTTCAGAAGATAATCCTTGGCCTGCTCGCAAGTCAGCCCTGAGATACGCTCCAGTTCCTGTACTCCCTGTGCATGCAGCTCATCGACCTTTTTTTCTTTCTTTCTCAGCTCTGCTTCTTTGTTTGTGTATTCCGTCTCACGCCGTTCGATTGCTTCCGCTTTTCTGTCAATCGCTTCTTCCTTTGACAGAACGCGCTTCTCATATTTTTGCAGTTCGGCTCTTCTTTCTTTGGTCTCCTTCTCCAGTTCGTTTTTCGTTCTGAGAGATTCTTCTTTCGCCTCCAAAAGGGCTTCCCGTTTCTTTGTCTCAGCCGTTTTTAATGCCTCATCTATTATGCTTCTTGCTTTTTCTTCGGCTGTGCCAACTTTTTCCGCATCCTGCTTTACCTTGTTGGCCACTGCAGCCTTGCAAGTAATATGAACCGCAATAAGCAGCGTGATTACTATAGCAACAATAATTCCAATGATAGTTGTCACTACAGGAGCACCTCCTTATTTAGTTTTCATTGTACAAATACAACACTACAATTTTATCTGATTTTGTTTATTATGTCAAGTACAGGCTCCTGATTTTCTTAAGGGTTTTCTCCTTTGTTTTCTCTGTCTTCTTTTCTCTTCCTGCCGGTATTTTCTCAGAACATGCCAGATTTCTTCTCCCGAACAGCCTCTTCTGCCCAGATAGGCCGCCATATTACGCAGTGACTTTTCATCTGTCAGCTTCCT
>Ga0079226_10001319_pt1 | contig 18994 bp, 14 predicted proteins | sample Poulit2014_FD_76345 | JGI IMG/M metagenome (GOLD analysis project Ga0079226, IMG submission 76345) | Agricultural soil microbial communities from Georgia to study Nitrogen management - Poultry litter 2014 | ecosystem: Environmental > Terrestrial > Soil > Agricultural land | place: USA: Georgia... | reverse complement strand
TTTATTATTTAATTAAGTTTTTCTATCTGTGTATTTTATTTCGAGGAATAAGCTTTTGTCTGATAATGATTTATCAGATCGTTTAAAACTTTATTTTGTAATGTAAAATGAGTTTTATTTTGAAATTCTGTTACCGAAGTATTATTACCTTTAGATAGGTTTAACTTTTTAAAGTTCATTAATTGTATTAATTAATCGATAAAAAATCGATTTTTTTAGAATCACTTTTGATCTTATTCATTTAAAGCATTAAAAAAGGAGAGGTGATTCTGATATTAAACTCTTTTCTGTTTTGCTTTTACTCTTTAAACATTCTTATGAGAAAATTAATTTGAATTCACTGATATTTAAGAGTGGTATAGAAAATCCTACAATGGGTTTGGTGTAGGTTTTTTAATGATTCATAAAAAATGTTTTAAAGTAAATAAGGCAACTGGTAAGCGATAACTGAAAAATAATGAATTGTGTGTTCAATACTATAACAAAAAAGCAATAAGGCAGGAGCCTAAATAAATATTTGAAAAGCCAAAGATATATAATTAATTTGGAAAACAATTGTATTTAGTTATAATTAAATAAAAAACTCCTGCTTTAATTTTAAAAACAGGAGTTTATTATATTGTTGTGATATGACTTAATTTTATTGCATATCTTGAAGTTCAGGGTCTATAAAATCTAAATTCTCTTGAAGAGAATCATTTACTTCTTCTTGTAAATTTCCGTTGATGTTTTCATATTCAACATCTTCTGCTTGTTGATATAGATTTCCAAACTGAATTACGTAACTATTAAATTCTTCAGCTTTTTCTCTGGCAATTTCTTCTTCTTCATTCATTATAGAAATATCAACTAAATCTCTATATCTTTCTATAGTTCCATAAATTTCAGATAAAATACTGCTTTGTTCTTTTGGTTTTAATTCAGCATAATAACTTAGTTTTTGCTGATATATTTCAGCTACTTCTTTCCATAATTCATCAGCTTTTTCGTTTTCACCAATAGCATAATAATCAGCTATGAAAGGGGCAACCAAAGCATAAAAACCAAATTTCTTTACCGGCATTTTTTCTGTAGCTAAATCTAAAATATCTTTAGCTCTTTTATGGTCTTTTAATTCGATGAGTTCAGTTACTAAACGCGCCATATTACTTCTGTAAGAAATTGAATTTCTTCTGGTTTGTAAATCGTGGTAAATATCAGGACTTCCGCTATTTCCCCAATGCCAATTCATTACACGATCATACATTTTATCCACATCGATTCTTCCTAAATCATAACCGTTGTTTTCTGTTTTTATAGGAACTAATTTATAAGCAATTCCATCTAATTCAAGATAATCTTTCATCCATAAATAATCTTCATTATCATAACTTCCTCCGCTGAAATAGATAGGACGACTCCAATCTATATTTGCAACAACATCTAACATTAATAAAGTGTTTTTTGCAATTTGATCTGACTTGGCTTTAATGTTAATTGGAATAGAAGAAACTATTTGATCACGATCTTTTTCAGCAACAATTCCATTTTCAATAACTTTATCTTTATCAACTGGTAAAACTAAATTTTTAGTAGGATAAGTATTGATGGTTTGATCATTTGGTAAAGTAACATAAGTGGAAGGATTATCGCTTTTTATATATTTTAAGAAGTTTGTTACACTCATTGTGTCTGGCATTCTTCTATCTTCTTGATAAACGACAACATCATTTGTTCCATAAGTGTAATTTTCATGTTCTAAAATGGTTTTTATACCTTCACTTTCATAAGTTTTATGTTTCATTTGATCGATGTACCAATCTGTGGCAAATAAACTGGTGTTGATGATTTTTACATCAGTTCGATATCCTTCTACCTCTTGAACATACCAAAGTGGGAAAGTGTCATTATCTCCAATGGTAAAAATTATTCCATTTTCATCAACAGAATCTAAATAATTTTTTGCTAAAGCTGCAGCGGTATATCTTCCTGATCTGTCGTGATCATCCCAGTTTTGTTGAGCCATTAAAACAGGAACAGCTAATAAACAAACCACAGAAAGAGCAGGAGCGAGGAGGCTTGGTTTTAAATATTTCTTGAGTTTATCATAAATGGAATAAACCCCAAAACCAATCCAAAAAGCAAAAGCATAAAAGGACACTACAACAGCATAGTCTCTTTCTCTGGGCTCAAATGGCCGCTCATTCAGGTAAACTTTAAGGGCGATTCCTGTAAAGAGAAATAAAACCATTAAAACCCAAAAGTTTTGTTTGTCTTTATCATAATGAAAGAAAAGACCTATCAATCCTAAAATTAAAGGCAGGAAATAATAAGTATTTCTGGAGGGATCATTTTTGACTACATCTGGTAAATTCTTTTGAGAACCAAAAAACATGCTGTCAATTGCAGTAATTCCGCTCATCCAATTTCCATCTAAGCTGGTATATTTTCCTTGTTCATCGTTTTGTTTTCCAACGAAATTCCACATAAAATAACGGAAATACATATACCAAAACTGATATTCAAACATCAATTTAAAGTTTGCAGCAGTAGTGGGTTTTTCTACTTTAAGAACTTGGCTGTATTCGTGTAAAAATCTTGCTAATCCTTCATTGTCAATTCTTCCTTGTTCATATCCTGTTTTTACTTCATAAACTAATTGAGCAATTTCTTCATTATCAGCAAATTCAGGATTAACTTTAAAGTTAACTGGTCCTGTGATATTCATATAGTTTTCTATATGAGAAAAATCTGTACTCCACATTCTTGGTAAAAATGCTTTTTGATCACTACTGGAATTTTGTTTTGCATTTTTCCATTTGTTTACAATAATATATTTTCCTGCTTCTTCGTCTTTTTCATATTTTGGTTTTTCATCTACATAAGGATTTTTTTCATCTAAACCATCAAAAGCATCTGTAAATTGAGGGCCATACAGCAAAGGATTTTTAGGATATTGTTCTCTGTTATAATAAGCTAATAATTCTCTTGCGTTGTTGGGGTCATTTTCATTAATATTTACGCCAGCATTTGCACGAATGGGAAGCATAATCCAAGAAGAGAAACCTATAATCATAAAAAGTATAGTGAGCAAAGCAGCATTTAATCTGACAAAATGTTTTCTTCTGGTATATTTTAAAGCAAAATAAAAAGCTATAATTAAAACAATAGCAGCTATTAAAGAACCTGAATTAAAGGGTAAACCAACGGTGTTGACAAAAAATATTTCTGATGTTGCAAAGAAATTCATCAAGAAAGGCATCATCAATAAAAAGATGAATAAAAGAACGCCAACCACTGCAAAAGAAGCTAAAATGAAATTTTTAACTGTGACTTTTTCAGTGTGTTTGAAATAATATAAATATCCGATTGCGGGAATGGTTAACAAGCCTAAAAAGTGAACCCCAAAAGTAAGTCCAATTAAAAAGCCTAAAAGAATTAACCAGCGTTTTCCACGAGGTTTGAACATATCTCTTTCCCAAAGTAATCCCACATAAAACAAAGCAGACATAAAACACATGGCTAAAGCATAAACTTCAGCTTCAACAGCACTAAACCAAAAACTATCTGTAAAAGAAAAAGCTAAGGAACCCACCATAGCACTTCCAAGAACAGCGATTTTTCCTCCTGAATTTAATGTTTCAGCAGGACCAGAAATTTTTCTGATGAGTAAACTTAAACTCCAAAACATAAAAAGAATAGTAAAAGCACTTCCTAAAACAGAAATCCAGTTTACTAATAATGCAATTTGCGTAGGATCTGGGGCAAAAGTAGAAATCACAGCTCCTAACAATTGATAAAGTGGAGCACCAGGAGGGTGACCAACTTGAAGTTTTGCAGAAGTAGTTATAAATTCTCCAGGATCCCAAAAACTTGTTGTGGGTTCAACAGTAGAGGCATAAGTAAAAAGCGCAATTGCAAAAACTAACCATCCTGTAATTTTATTCCAGAGGCTAAAATTAAAGTCTCTCATAAATTATATTTTTTATATGCAAAACGACGAATTTAAGAATAAAAGCTGAATAGTCATGAAATAGAGGATTTAAAAAGTATATTTAAATTTTTACAATAAAAGTTTGCAGATTTAAAAGATTAGTTTAATTTTGCCAGCTGAATTATTGGTCCATGGTGTAATTGGCTAACACATCTGGTTTTGGTCCAGAAGAGTCAAGGTTCGAGCCCTTGTGGACCAGCAATTCTAAACCGAATTATTTTATTGTAATTCGGTTTTTTAGTTCTTTTTAAAAAGCGTAAAAGCTATAGAAAACATTTAAAAAAATATTATATTTTACTTGTCAATTAAAAAGATTGTATTATCTTTGCCGGCAAGAATTTTGGTCCATGGTGTAATTGGCTAACACATCTGGTTTTGGTCCAGAAGAGTCAAGGTTCGAGCCCTTGTGGACCAGCAATTCTAAACCGAATTATTTTATTGTAATTCGGTTTTTTTATTTTTAATAAATTATTCTTGATCTGAAGTAGAATCATAATCCTCTTCACTTGGAAGTACAGCACCAATGCAGGTGACTACTAAAAAAGAAATTATTCCTGCGCTTAAGACAAAAAATAAAAACTTAGAAAATAAACTTCCATTTACAATTAAACTGTAATATCCTAAAGCAGCTTCTAAGATTAAAACGATGACTATAAGTATGATTTTTCTTGTCATTTTTAATGAAAGTTGATTATTTATAATTTTCGCGAAATTAATATTCCATCTCTAATAGGGAGTAATAGATTTTCAATTCTTTCATCATTTTTTAGTTTTTCATTAAAAGCTTTGAGTTGTGCAGTGGCTTTATCTCCTTTTTTTGTGGGTTGTGTAACTTTTCCATACCACAAAACATTATCAGAAATAAAAAGTCCGCCTGTATTTATTTTAGGAAAAACTAAATCAAAATATAAGCTGTAATTCTGTTTATCAGCGTCGATAAAAACCATATCAAATTTTTCATTTAAGGTGGGGATGATTTCTTTTGCATCTCCAGTATGTTGAATAATTTGATTTTTATAAGCAGAATTTTCAAAATATTTTTTTTGAATTTCATACAATTCTTCATTTTTATCAATTGTATGAAGTTTCCCGTCTTTTTGCATTCCTTCTGCTAAACATAAAGCGGAATATCCTGTGAAAGTTCCAATTTCTAAAATGTTTTTAGGACGGATTAATTTAGATAATAAACTTAAAATTCTGCCTTGTAAATGTCCACTTATCATTCTGGGTTTTAATACTTTTTGATAAGTTTCTCTGTTTAACTGCTTTAAAATTTCAGGTTCTTCTTGTGAAATTTCTTCTGCGTAATTTTCTAATATTTTTAAAGGAATAGAAGAATTCATTATTGATTTAATATTTTATTTCTTAATTCTGATTTTCTTTTTTCATCATCACCAAAAAGCCAATTTAATACATTTTTTTCCCAAATATCATCTCTATCTTGTGAAGTGATAATTTCTTGTTCCACAGCAAGATCTAATAATTTTCCAGGATAAGAAGATTGTGGTTCGCTTTCCATTTCTCCTAAAGGATAAGGATCATCTAAACCAGCAACAATTTGCGCAGAACCTTGATTTTTAACCAATAACTTTAAAGATCCTGTGTCATGAACTAAAGTATCAAAGAATATATTTTTGTGTCCAACAGATTTTCTGGGGTGTGTTTTTCCTTCAAATAAATCTCTTCTTCCATCAAAACCTTGAATTCTTCTTCCTAAATTAATTTGAGCTAATTGTCCGCCGTGAGCAAAACAAACTCTCATGTTTTTATATTTATCAGGATATCCATTTAAAGTTAAAAAATGATAAGCATCAGCACATTGTGCTAACATCCAAACCAAGTGAAAACGCCAAGCTGTGTTTTCTAATTTGATAAATTTTTCTCCATCATAAGGATGAATTTCTACAGCTAAATTATATTTATCAGCCAATTCAAAAATAGGTTCATTTTCTTCATCAAAAATACACCTCCAAGTTCCAATACTATCCATAAAGTGAGTGGGCAAACACAGCAAACGCATGTTCAATTCTTCTACACATCTTTCAATTTCCCATAAAGCACTTCTTAAAAAACCAGGATGAATTACAAATCCTGAAGTGAATTTAGTAGGATAATCTCTTTGTAAACTTGCATTAAAATCGTTTTGAAATCTTAGAGCTTTTTTCATTTCTTCTACACGTAAACCATTTCCATAAAGCTGAGAAAGATTTAAAATAACTGCGTGATCAATATTAAATCTATCCATCCATTCCAGTTTTTCATTTAAGAAAAAGCTGGAATCTGTAACTGGGCGTTTCCAGTTTTTTTGCAGCATATATTTTCGATCATCATCAACCCAAAAAATTTCTTTATCTTTCATAAACTGAGGGATATCTTCTGGATAAGGAAGTAAATGAGAATGACCGTTAATGCGAAGTTTCTTTTTCATAGATAATAATTAAGCTTTTCAAATTTTTCTTAAAAATAGAAAATAAATCTGTAATGTTTGAAGAAAAAAGAAATCTATTGATTTTTAATTTTCAATAAAAAATAAGAATAGTATTTAAGTGAAAATTAAAATTCTCAAAAAAGGCTAAGAGTTGATAAATTTAATATTTTCGTAAAGAATTTGTAAGAAGATTTTTCAGGGTAAATAAAAGTGGTTTTCAATGAATATTTTAATCTTTTTATATTTGTTTAAAAAAACACTATATTATAACCATAATATATAAGTAAATATATGGCAACAAATTATACTGAAGAAAACATTCGGTCTTTAGATTGGAAAGAACACATCAGAATGCGTCCTGGAATGTATATTGGAAAACTGGGAGATGGATCAAGCGCTGATGATGGAATTTATATTCTTTTGAAAGAAGTTCTGGACAACTCTATTGATGAATTTGTGATGGGAGCAGGAAAAACAATAGAAGTTTCAATTCAAGGACAAAGAGTTATTGTTAGAGATTATGGAAGAGGAATTCCATTAGGAAAAGTTGTTGATGTAGTGTCAAAAATGAATACTGGTGGAAAGTATGATACCAAGGCTTTTAAAAAATCTGTAGGGTTAAATGGAGTAGGTACAAAAGCAGTAAATGCACTTTCTTCTTATTTTAGAGTAGAATCTAACAGAGATGGAAAATCTGTTTCTGCAGAATTTGAAAGAGGTCAGCTTTTCACAGAAGAAAAACTTGAAGAAACTTCCAGACGTAGAGGAACAAAAGTTACGTTTTTGCCAGATAATGAAATTTTTAAGAAATATAAATTCAGACATGAATATGTTGAAAAACTTTTAAAAAACTATGTTTATCTCAACCCTGGATTAACTATTGTTTTTAATGGAGAAAAATATCATTCAGAAAATGGTTTAAAAGATCTTTTAGCAGATAATATTAATGAAGAAGATCAACTTTTTCCAATCATTCATTTAAGGGGAGAAGACATTGAAGTAGCTATAACTTATAGTAAATCTCAATATAGTGAAGAATATCATTCTTTTGTAAATGGTCAAAACACCACCCAAGGTGGAACGCATCAAAATGCTTTTCGCGAAGCTTTAATTAAAACAGTAAGAGAGTTTTACGACAAGAATTTTAATACCAGTGATATTAGAAAATCTATTGTAGCTGCCATCAGTATTAAAGTGATGGAACCTGTTTTTGAGAGCCAAACAAAAACCAAATTAGGATCTTCAGAAATGGGAGGAGATATGCCAAGTGTGCGTTCTTACATCATGGATTTCTTAAAAAGAAAATTAGATAATTATCTGCACAGAAATGAAGAAACAGCAGAAAAACTTCATAAAAAAATTCTTCAAGCAGAACGCGAAAGAAAAGATTTATCTGGAATTAGAAAATTAGCGCGTCAAAGAGCTAAAAAAGTAAGTTTACACAATAAAAAATTAAGAGATTGCAGAATTCATTTGGGCGATACTAAAAAAGATAGATACCTTGAAAGTACTTTATTCATAACGGAGGGAGATTCAGCAAGTGGAAGTATTACAAAATCTCGAGATGTACAAACGCAAGCAGTTTTCAGTTTAAAAGGAAAACCTTTAAACAGTTATGGATTGACAAAAAAAATCGTGTATGAAAATGAAGAATTCAATCTTTTACAAGCTGCTTTAAACATAGAAGATTCTATAGAAGATTTAAGATATAATAATATTGTAATTGCAACAGATGCCGATGTTGATGGAATGCATATTCGTTTATTATTGATCACTTTTTTCTTACAATTTTTCCCAGAATTGATAAAAGAAGGACATCTTTATATTTTGCAAACACCTTTATTTAGAGTTAGAAACAAAAAAGAAACTATTTATTGCTATTCTGAAGAAGAAAAACAGCAAGCAATTTTAAAACTTAAAGGAAAACCAGAAATCACCAGATTTAAAGGTTTGGGAGAAATCTCTCCTGATGAATTTAGACATTTTATCGGAGAAGATATCAGACTTGATCCTGTAATGTTAGACAAAGAAGTAGGAATAGAAAAAATGCTGAGATTTTATATGGGAAAAAATACCAGCGACAGGCAAAAGTTTATTATTGATAATTTACGCACAGAGTTAGATACCATCAAAGAAGAAGAGGTAGAAATTGCATAAATTAAAATTTAAAAATTATTTCTTGTTCAATAATTAATATAAATGGACGAAAACAAAAACTTAGAAAACCAAAACAATACAAATCATAACGAAAAAGAAACCTTAACCAAAATTACAGGAATGTATGAGGATTGGTTTCTGGATTATGCTTCTTATGTAATTCTTGAAAGAGCTGTCCCAGATATTGATGATGGTTTTAAACCCGTTCAACGAAGAATTCTTCATGCGATGAATGAACTCGATGATGGCAGATATAATAAAGTTGCCAATATTGTTGGACACACCATGCAATATCATCCACACGGAGATGCCAGTATTGGAGATGCAATTATTCAATTAGGACAAAAAGATTTACTAATTGATATGCAAGGAAACTGGGGAAATATTTTTACAGGAGATGGAGCTGCAGCACCCAGATATATTGAAGCGCGTTTATCAAAATTTGCACTTCGAGTTTTATTTAATCCTAAAATAACAGAATGGCAATTATCTTATGATGGAAGAAAAAAAGAACCCATCAATTTGCCCGTAAAATTTCCTTTGCTTTTAGCACAAGGTGTTGAAGGAATTGCAGTAGGATTGAGCACGAAAATTCTTCCTCATAACTTCTTAGAATTAATCGATGCTTCTATCAAACATTTACAAGGAAAAAGATTCAAACTTTTCCCAGATTTTCCAACAGGTGGAATTATAGATATTTCCAATTATCAAGATGGAAAAAGAGGAGGAAAAGTAAGAGTTAGAGCAAAGATAGAACAACAAGAAAAAAATATTTTAAATATTACAGAAATTCCTTTTGGAACTACAACTGCTTCATTGATAGATTCTATCTTAAAAGCAAATGATAAAGGAAAAATTAAAATCAAACATATTGAAGATAATACCGCAAATAAAGTTGAGATTTTAGTTCATTTACCCAACAATATTTCACCAGATAAAACAATAGATGCACTTTATGCTTTCACCAATTGTGAAATGTCTATTTCTCCTTTAAGTTGTGTTATTTCAGAAGATAAACCAGAGTTTATAGGAGTTTCAGAAATCTTAAAAAGAAGTACAGATCATACGCTTGATTTATTAAGACAAGATTTAGAAATTCAATTAAATGAATTAGAAGAGCGTTGGCATTTTTCTTCTTTAGAAAGAATTTTTATTGAAAATCGAATTTATAGAGATATTGAAGAAGAAGAAACTTGGGATGGTGTAATTTCTGCTATTGATGAAGGATTAAAACCTCATATTTCACATTTAAAAAGAGCAATTACAACAGAAGATATTGTTCGACTTACAGAAATAAGAATTAAACGTATTTCTAAGTTTGATTTAGATAAAGCTCAACAAAAAATAGAATCTTTAGAAGATGAAATTGCACAAGTAAAACATCATTTAGCAAATCTAACAGATTATGCAATAGCATATTTCAAGGATTTAAAAAAGGAATTTGGAGAAGGAAAAGAAAGAAAAACAGAAATTGGAGTTTTTGAAGATATTGAAGCTACAAAAGTAGTGATCAGAAATACAAAACTCTATGTAAATCGAAAAGAAGGGTTTATAGGGACTGGTTTAAGAGGAGATGAATTTGTAAAAAATGTAAGTGATATTGATGATATTATCTGTTTTACAAAAGATGGAACTTGGAAAGTTGTAAAAGTTGATTCTAAAGTATTTATCGGGAAAAACATTATACATGTAGATGTTTTCAAAAGAAAAGACAAAAGAAAAATCTATAATGTAATGTATAAAGATGGTAAAAAAGGAAACGTATATATGAAACGTTTTGCTATTCTTTCTATGACCAGAGATCGAGAATATAGTGTAGGAAAAGCAAAACCAGGAACAAAAATTTTATATTTTTCAGCAAACCCAAACGGAGAAGCAGAAACTGTAACTGTTTATTTACGTCAAACTTCTAAAAAACGAAAATTAAAATTTGAAGTTGATTTTGCTGATATGGACATTAAAGGAAGAGGGGCAAGAGGAAATATTGTCAGCAAACATCCAGTTAGAAAAATAGAATTAAAAGAAGAAGGAGTTTCCACTTTAAAACCAAGAAAAATTTGGTTTGATGAAAGTGTAAAAAGATTAAATACAGAAGAAAGAGGAGAATTCTTAGGGCATTTTAAAGGAGATGAAAGAATTCTTTTAGTAACACAAGAAGGAGTAGCAAAAACCATTTTGCCAGAATTAATCACACATTTCAATGAAGAATATGTAATTATGGAAAAATGGAATCCTGAGAAAGTAATCACAGCAGTTTATTGGGAAGGAGAACGTGAACGTTTTTATGTAAAAAGATTTTTAATTGAAAATAAAGATAGAGAAGAGTTGATTATCACAGATCATCCTGATTCTCAATTAGAAATTGTAACCACAGACGCTCGTCCGGTTATAGATATTGAATATAGAAAACCAAGAGGAAAAGATCCGAAACCAAATGATCAAGTTTTCTTAGAAGAATTTATTGCTGTAAAAGGAATTACCGCTCAGGGAAATCAATTAACTACAGAAACTGTAAATCAAATTAATTTATTAGAACCTCGACCTGAGGAAAAAGAAGATTCAGAAGAAGAAACAGAAGAACAAAATAGTACTTCTGAAAACAAGAATATAGAACAACAAGGAAGTTTATTTGATGAATAAATAAGAATTGATATGGGTTCAAAATTTCTCAAAGAATTTAAAGAGTTTGCCATTAAAGGAAGTATGATAGATATCGCTATAGGTATTATCATCGGAGCTGCTTTTAATAATGTTGTAGATACCTTAGTAAAAAAAGTATTGATGCCTCCCATTTCTTTATTGACAAATGGAATTAATTTTCAGAATAAAAAATTCATATTAAGGCCAGAGTTTTATGAAGGAGAAAAATTAATTCATGAAGAAGTTGCCATTGAATATGGAACTTTAATAACAGTTTTGATAAATTTCCTTATTATTGGATTATGTACATTTTTTGTCGTAAAAATCATGAACACTCTAAGAAATAGAGCAGAAGATCCTAAGGAAAAAGTAATTAAACCTCCTAAGGACATTGAACTTTTAGGAGATTTAAAAGATATTATGGAAGAACAGAATAAATTGCTTAAAGAATTAAGTAATAAAAAATAGATTTATTTTTCTTCAATTTTCGTAGCTGAAAATTCTTTTATTTTATTTTGTCCTACTTGAGAAAATTCAAAAGTATATTTATCTCCTGAAGTTTCAATTATTTTCATCTTAAAAGATTGTTTTTCACTGGCATCTTTAGGATTGTATTTTTTTAAGATGTACTCACAATCATTTACCCATCTTATAGCTGAAGTATCTGGCTGTTGTGGGTCATAATAATCGATTTCAAGAGAATCATTTCTGACAATTTTTGCTTGAATTAATTCCCCATCAGCATAAGTTTGGTACTCAAAAACTCCTGTTTTAAAATCAGCACATTCTTTTGTTGGAGCAAAACAAGCAGAAAGCAATAAAGAAACGAATAAAAAGTAAAAAAATTTTTGCATTTATTTTTTTGACAAAGTTAAGCATTTATCCTTATTTACTATTCTCAAAAGAATCAAAACTTCCATCATTATAGAGGAGGATAATTTTTTCTATTTTTTTGGAGGAATCTGATAAAAAATCAACTTTTTCTTGAATTTCATTTTTCGTAATATTTATAGCTTTTTTTTCATCCTTTACAAAAGAGGGGGGAAGCCTTTTTTCAGATTTTCTTTCTTTTGAAATTTTATAATTTCCTTTTCCATTCATCAACCAATACAAATCTATTTCAGGAAAAACTTTTAAGATTTTTAATATAAAATCAAGACTGGGTTTATTTCTACCAGAGATAATATGTGAAATAGAAGAGCGTCCAACTTCAATTTTATTAGCGAAAGCTGAAGCAGATAAATCATAATCTTCCATTATTTTTTCTAATCGCTTAGCAAATTCTTGATTGTTTATCATTGTAAATTATAGATGGGTTTTTACATATTACAAAAGTAAACTTTTTTATCAATCTATACAAACAAGAAGGGAAATTAAGCTAAAACAATTGAATTAAAAGTTTAAGTTAGGCATATTAATATATTGAATTTAAATTAAATATGTATTTATTTATAGAGTTAATTAGTTTTAAGTAAAACAATATAAAATAACTTGTTTGTCTGTTTTCAAAAGTAAACAAATAAATAAAACACAATGTTTACTTATGTAAAAACATGTTTGTTTAAGATTGTAAACAGATAAAAAATGAAGATTGATTAAGAAGTTGTAAAGTCTAAATACAGAGAAAGAAAGAAGAATATTTTTTAAAGCAACAGATGAAAGTCAAAAAGAAAGTTATTTAAAAAATCCTTTAAAAATCAAAATGAAATTCGTTTTAATTTATTGACTTATGAAATAAAAAAAATAATAAGTTTCATTTTGATATAGAAGTTGAGTTTTTTGAAGATAATAATTATAGAAATAAGAGAATTCTGAATATATTGTTATAATTATTGCATAAAATATAATTTATTTAACAAAGAATTAATGATATGTTTTGGTGTAGATTTATAAAAGTATTAATTTTGTATAATTCAAAGAAATAATTAAATCATTAAGGATATGACAAAATTCAAGTTGGATAAATTGGATCACCAAATTCTGGATATTTTGATAGATGATACCAGAACAGCTTTCACTGATATTGCTAAGCGACTTGATATCTCTGCTGGAACCGTTCACGTAAGAGTAAGAAAAATGGAAGAAGCTGGAATTATTACAGGTTCTACTTTAAATTTAAATTACAAAAAGCTGGGTTATACTTTTGTAGCTTATGTGGGTATATTTTTGAGAAAAACTTCTCAAACAAAATTTGTGATAGAGCGTATTAATGAAATCCCAAATATTGTAGAAGCACACATCCCAACAGGAAAGTTTAATGTTTTTTGCAAAATCAGAGCAAGAGACACTGATCACGCTAAGAGAATTATCTATTTATTAGATGATATTGAAGGGGTTTACCGTACGGAAACAATGGTTTCTATGGAAGAAAGCCTTAGCAATAAGAAAAGATTGATGCATTCAATTTTTGAAGAAATGTAAACTTAAGAAGTATTAATAATAAAAAAATCCCATTGAGTAAAAAACTTAATGGGATTTTTTATAGAATTGATCTTTTATTATTCTTTGTATAAATCTTCTCTTAATTTTTTGATTTTATCATCTTCCATATATTCTTCAAAAGTCATATATCTGTCGATGATTCCATTAGGCGTAAGCTCAACAATTCGATTTGCTACACTTTGTACAAATTCTCTATCGTGAGAAGTAAATAAAATTGCTCCTTTAAAGTTTTTTAAAGCATTATTAAATGCTGTGATAGATTCTAAGTCTAAGTGGTTTGTTGGTTCATCTAACATCAAAACATTTGCTCTTTGAAACATCATTTTGCTGAGCATGCACCTTACTTTTTCTCCTCCTGATAATACTTTTGCAGATTTTAAAGCTTCTTCACCGCTGAAAAGCATTTTTCCTAAGAAACCACGAATATAAACTTCTTCTTTTTCTTCTGCTGTTTTAGCATATTGTCTTAGCCAATCTACTAAAGTCAAATCTTTTTGGAAAAATTCTGAGTTATCCACCGGCAAATAAGATTGAGAGGTAGTAATTCCCCACTCAAATTTTCCTGATTTTGGTTCTTCTTTGTTGTTTATAATTTCATAAAAAGCAGTTGTAGCTCTTGAATCTTTAGAGAAAACAAAAACTTTATCATCTTTTTTTAAGTTTAGATTTAGTTTTTTAAATAAAACTTCTCCTTCTAAAGTTGATTCTAAGTTTTCAATATTTAAAATCTGATCTCCAGCTTCGCGTTCACGTTCAAAAATAATTGCAGGATAACGACGACTTGAAGGTTTAATATCATTGATATTTAGTTTTTCAATCATCTTTTTTCGAGAAGTAGCTTGTTTAGATTTCGCAGCGTTTGCGCTAAATCTTCTGATAAAAGCTTCCAATTCTTTTTTCTTTTCTTCTGCTTTTTTGTTTTGTTGTGCACGTTGACGAGTAGCTAATTGAGAAGATTCATACCAAAAAGTATAGTTTCCAGTATAATGAGTAATTTTTCCAAAGTCAATATCTGAAATATGTGTACAAACAGAATCTAAAAAATGTCGGTCGTGAGAAACAACTATTATTGTGTTTTTAAAATCAGCCAAGAAATCAACTAACCAAGAAATAGTTTCATAATCCAGGTCGTTGGTGGGCTCATCCATAATTAAAACATCTGGATTTCCAAAAAGCGTTTGTGCCAAAAGAACACGAACTTTTTGTTTTCCATCCAAATCTTTCATCAATTCATAATGTAAATCCTCTGTGATTCCTAAGTTAGAAAGCAAAGCAGCAGCACTGCTATCAGCGTTCCAGCCATCCATTTCTTCAAAAGCTGTTTGAAGTTCACCAATTCGTTCAGCATTTTCATCATTATAATCTGCGTATAAAGCATCCATTTCAGACTTGATGGCAAACAAAGGTTTATTTCCTCTTAAAACAGTTTCTAAAACAGGATAATCATCATATAAGTTATGATTTTGTTCTAAAACTGACATTCTTTTACCAGGTTCTAAATTAACCACCCCAGAAGTTGGTTCTTGCTGACCTGCTAAGATTTTTAAAAATGTAGATTTTCCAGCACCATTAGCGCCGATAATTCCATAACAATTTCCTTCTGTGAAGGTTGTATTTACGTCATCGAAAAGTACTCTTTTTCCGAATTGAACTGATAAATTTGAAACTGACAACATAAGCTCAAAAAATTTTGTGCAAAAATACGTAAATTTAACTGATGTATAAACCAAAAAAACAAGTTTATATCAACTGTTTTAAACAGAAAATATTCCACAGAAAAAAGTATTTAGAATTTTATATAAAAATGCTTTATAAGCTTATTTGACTCAATAAAAATAGAGGTTAACTTTTTTAACGCCCAATTAACAATAACAATAGATAGTTTCGTTTATTTTTGAAGGAAATTATTAAAAAATAAAGGAGGATTCATCAGCATTTATGAAACAAAAATACTTTTTTCTTTTATGTATTGTTTTATGTCTTACTGCTTGTTTAGATTCAAAAGAAAACGCTAAAACTTCTATTTCAGGAGAGATTTTCAACCCTCAAAGTTCTTTTGTTGTTCTTTTAAGAAATGATAAAACTATTGATACGGTTGATTTGGATGAAAATAATCGTTTTTATTATCAATTTGACAATAATATAGAAGAAGGATTATATACAATTCTTCATGATTATAACACGCATTATGAAACACAGATGTTTTATCTTGAAAGAGGAGAGGAGTTGCAGCTAAGATTAAACACGCAAGAATTTGATGAATCCTTAATGTATTCTGGAGAAGGAGCTGTGGCAAATAATTTTTTAATGCTTCTTTTTTTAGAAAGCATGCAAAGCAATAAATTACTATTAGATTATTATAAAATAAGTCCAGAAACATTTTTGCATAAAGCAGACTCAATTAAAGGAGAGTATGTAGAGGATTTAAAATCTTTATATCAAAAAAGACAAGTATCTCAAAAATTTAAAGATTTAGCTGATGAAATTATTGATTATGCTTATTTCAATACAAAAGAGCGTTATTATTTCTTGATTAATAAATATAGAAGAAGTGTTTTAAAAGATTTGCCAAAAGATTTTTTAGCTTATAGAGAAACTGCAAATTTTAATCATAAAGATTTACAGAAATATTATATTTATCAACATTTTTTAGATGATTATCTAAAAAATAAAGCTGTTGAAGAATGTCAGGAATTAAATAAAGAAAAAAACTGTTTTGATTTACAATCCAGGTTTAACTTAGAGGAAAGAATGAAAATGGCAGATTCTTTATTTAAATTAGAAACGCTGAGAGAAAGATTTTTAAGAGATTTTAGTGGTTGGTTGATTGTGAGTTCTAAAACAGAAGAAGAAGTAGATTCTACACTTCAGTTTTTAACAAAAGCAAATTTTGATGAAGAAGAATACAACAAAGTAAAAAAATTAGCTGAAGTTCAAAAAAGACAATTTATAGGAAATATTGGAGATTTAACTTTGACTTCTCAAAAGGATGAACACGTTGATATTTTTACGATAATAAACCAACCTACTGTTTTTTATTATTGGTCTTTATATTATAAATCTCATCATATTAATTTGCATGAAAAAATCAGAAATTTTGAACAAAAATATCCTGAAATAAACTTTGTAGGAATTAATATTGATAATGAAGAAGCTGATTTTACTGATCAGAATGCTTGGAAAACAAGTTTAGCAAATTTTGAATATACTAAGTTCAATGAATACCAATTGGTTTATCCGCCTGAACAACGTATTTTTTATAGAAATTACTTAAATAAAGCTGTTTTCGTGGATACAGATGGACAAGTTATCGATAATGATTTAAATATTCAAGACCCTTCTTTTGAAGAAGATATTTTAGGTTTATTGAATAGATAATCTGTTTAATTACTTGAGAGTTGTTTTTTAAATAAAAACTTTAGATAAATACAACTCAACTTTAATTAAATCAGCTGTTTATATGATTTTCTTTATCACTCTTAGGTTGTGAGAATACAAATTGGTATCTACATTAAAAATTCCAGAATGATCTAAACGATCTATTCTAACTTTTCCGTGTGCATGGATGATGTAATTATTTTCCATTACAATTCCTACGTGGATTATTTCTCCTTCTTTATTATCAAAAAAAGCTAAATCACCAGGTTCACTTTCTTCAATAAAACTTAAAGGTTTTCCTTGAGTTACTTGTTGAGAAGCATCTCTTAAAAGATGATATCCAGCAATTTTATAAATCATTTGTGTAAAACCGCTGCAATCTATTCCGAAAGGAGTTTTTCCACCCCATAAGTAAGGGGTGTTGATATATAGAAGCGCTAAATCTATCAATTGAGATTTTTCAAGTTTTTGAGAAACTTTTTCTCCATCAGAAGAAAATCCAAGCCATGAATTGGCTTTTAAGTTTGCGCCAATACTTAAAGGGGTAAGCATTTGGTCTTTTCCTACAGCAAAATCTACCAAATCAACTAAAAATGAGTTGGGAGTATTGGCATAGGTATTATATTCTTGTTCACTGAGTTGTTGGTATTGTTTATTATCAATCCAACCTTCATAATTATCAAAAGCAATACGGATTCTGCTCCATTTTTTTTGTTTTTCTAAGATTTTAAAATGATCTCCAAAAAGTATTTGCGTTACCATTTCACTGGTATCAGTATTTTCTTTGCGTACAGGAACGCAGTTAAGGTTACAAAATCCGTATTGCATTAGTTAAAATATTCTGTGTTTTTTATAATTGGTTATTTTCGATAATTATTGCAGAAGCACCGCCACCACCATTACAAATTCCAGCAGCTCCAATTCTTGCTTTGTTTTGTTTTAAAACATTTAATAAGGTAATCACAATTCTTGCTCCTGAACAACCTAAAGGATGTCCTAAAGAAACAGCTCCACCATTTACGTTGGTTTTTTCATTATCAATACCTAAGATTTTCATGTTTGCTAAACCTACTACAGAAAAAGCTTCATTAAGTTCAAAATACTCTACATCATCTTTATCAATATTTGCAGCAGAAATTGCTTTTTCAACTGCCATAGCAGGAGTAGTGGTAAATTTCTTAGGCTCTTGAGCAGCATCTGCATAACTTACTACAGTTGCTAAGATTTCTAATCCTAATTCTTTTGCTTTATCTTCACTCATCATAATTACTGCAGCAGCTCCATCATTTATTGTAGAAGCATTTGCTGCTGTAGTTGTTCCTTCTGGTGTAAAAACAGGACGCAATTTAGAGATTTTATCCATTTTTACGTTTTTGTATTCCTCATCTTCTTTTACAATGATAGGATCTCCTTTTCTTTGTGGAACTTCCACAGGAATTACTTCTTCGTCAAATCTTCCTTCTTCCCAAGCTTTTTTAGATCTTTCATAAGATTGTTTTGCAAAAGCATCAACTTCTTCACGAGAAAAATTATATTCAGTTGCACATAAATCACTACAAGTTCCCATGTGTTGATTGTCATAAGCATCAACTAAACCATCTTTCAACATTCCGTCTTCCATTTTGATATTTCCCAGTTTTTTTCCTGAACGAGAATAAGTGTAATGTGGAATCTGACTCATGTTTTCCATTCCTCCAGCTACAACAACATCTGCATTTCCTAAAGCAATGGATTGTGCAGCCATCATCATAGCTTTCATTCCGCTTGAACAAACTTTATTTATAGTAGTAGCAGGAACATTGTCAGAAAGTCCAGCTCCTAAAGCAGCTTGTCTTGCAGGAGCTTGGCCAACACCAGCTTGCACAACATTTCCCATTAATACTTCATCAACTAATTTTGGATCAAGGTTTATTTTATCTAAAGCGCCTTTAATTGCAAAGCTACCTAATTTTGGAGCAGAAATACTGGAAAGACTT
>Ga0079226_10001318_pt1 | contig 18997 bp, 16 predicted proteins | sample Poulit2014_FD_76345 | JGI IMG/M metagenome (GOLD analysis project Ga0079226, IMG submission 76345) | Agricultural soil microbial communities from Georgia to study Nitrogen management - Poultry litter 2014 | ecosystem: Environmental > Terrestrial > Soil > Agricultural land | place: USA: Georgia... | reverse complement strand
GGCTAACCTCATCATATCACAGGGGTCAGCCTCTCTGAATTCACCTATTGCATATCAGGACTCTATTTTCCACATAATCTTAGCATTTTTTTAGATAAATGCCGGCTTATATGAAACACGGATCTACTCATACTCCTTCTCAAACGTCCTCGTACTTCTCACCGTGTCAATAGGGCGAACCATTTCCTCAATCTGCTCGCGCTGTGGTTCCAACTTTGGCGGCAGGGCCAGTTTTTCACCCAATGTTTCATACGGCTCGTCACCCATGAATCCCGGACCATCCGTTGCAAATTCGAATAAAATCTGCGGAGCCACAGGTGCGTACAATGATTCAAAATAGAAACGGTTCACGTACCCGGATGTGCGGAATCCAAAATTGTCCATACGCTTAATCCATTGTTCCAGCACGGAACGGTCTTCAACGCGGAATGCCGAGTGATGAACCGTTCCATAGCCCTGCTGTGCATTGGGCATAACGGTGTTAAGTTCTACAATGACCCGTGCGCCATTTCCGCCTTCAGCGACTTCAAACAGATGACGGTCGCCTTCCTGATCGATTTCTTTAAACTGCAGGACTTTTTCCATCACATCTTTGAAATAATCAAAATTGGCGATGCGCACATGGATTGGCCCAAGACCGGTAATGGCGTACTCCAGCGGTATTGGGCCATCCTGCCATGGCGTTCCCGGTGCCACGCCATCCAAGTTTTCATCCGAGACCAACTGATATTTCTGATCGTCAAAATCTGAGAACGAAAGTGTTTTGACACCAAATTCTTCCTTGATGCCGTCATGCTGCACTTCAAGCCGATCAAAACGTTTTACCCAGTACTTCAATGCCTCGTCACTTGGCACGCGAAATGCCGTTTTAGCAATCTCATTCGTCCCGTGTGTTCCCTGTGGAATCCCCGGGAAATCGAAAAACGTCATATCTGTGCCCGGATTTCCCTCATCATCGGCAAAAAACAAATGATATGTCCGGATGTCATCCTGATTGACCGTTTTTTTGACCAGGCGCATACCCAATACATACGTGAAAAATTCATAATTCTTTTCCGCACTGCTAGTGATGGCAGTGACGTGGTGCATGCCTTTTATGCCATTCATGAAAATGCCTCCACATCAACCAGACTATTTATCTGAATTTAGTTATCTTCAATTAAAACTAAATATAATATATCTGATACATCCGTGTCAAGGGGTCTGTCCCCCGCCACGTTAATGCGTTAATGTATTGAGGGACAGACCCCTTTATCCTAAGTGCCGATGACACCTTGAAATACAAGCCCTTCATCAAAACCTATCACTTTAACCATGTTTTTATCTTTTACAAAAATGCTTTTATATTGAGGTTGTCCATTCGCATCTTTTAAGATGATGATCCGTATGTTCTCATTATCTTCCACGACTAGCATCTGATAATCATCTGAATCAACCTGTTCATCCAATATGTCACTTTCAGGATACATCCCATACGCAGTGTTTTCGGGTACATCATTAAACCCATGTTGCTTCTCAGGTTCAGTCAGTTTCACATTTTTTCTCAAGTCAGCTGCTTCAGTTTTGCCTGTAACCTGTGCTGAATCCGTAAAAGGTGCTGAAGTAACCAGCATGGCACCCGCTACTGTATTCAAACATAAGGATTTCATTGTCATTCCCCTTTCCTTTTTCGGGTTATCTTTATCATAGTGAAGCTTTTTAATAAAAGGATTGGAGAATCATTAGAAAACACTGAGAAATTCGTGGAAAAATTGCGGCAGCCCTGTAACCATCCTGTCATGTTTTGGGACAAAGGGGCAGACATTGCCCATCCGACCCTCTGTTCTGGTCTGTTTCACCCCTTCTTCTTCGCAAGTTCATCACGGTCCAGTGCCCGTGGGGGTTCTTCCATCCAGCCGTGTTTGATCAAGATATTCGCGCCATCTTCTGCATATTTCAGGATTTCATTGAGCAATCGGTTGTATGTGGCACCCAAGTCTCTCCGCGGGCTCATGGACATACTTGTGCCATAAAACCCGACGCTCAACGCAATCAAACCGGTACTGTAAAACATCATGAGCTTGTCTGAAAATGTATATGTTGTGGAATCTGTTACGGCATCTTCCAGCCTTGTCGAAGCGGGGAGATCATCCTCATGAAGAATCGAGCCAAATATCTCACAATGCTTTTGTGCTATTTCCTTTCCTCTGACCAGGTATTTGCGGACATCCGTATTGGTGGCCACCTGACTGAAGCCTACCAATGTGGCTGCACCCAGCGCATTACGGACATAGTTACCGAATAGGTTATTGATTTCAGAACCTGCCAATGGCCTTCTTTCGCCAAAGTAGCCCGTCAGAAAGCTTTGGTTTTTGACAAAGTCATAACTTTCCGGCTTCGGAAGCGATGGATAAAAGGTGAAAAAACCTCTCGACTGTAAAACGTTATTGACCATTTTCAGAAATCCAATTTGATCCTGCAGACATTCGGAAAAGAAATTATAGACATCTTCCCTGTCGGCCAATGACAAGCTGACACTGTATTCCTGCATGACAATCCGAGCACCCTGCTGCAAATAATACAGCACGTATTTATCAGAAAATAGCCTCGGCGCAGTAGTATCCACATCTTCATCCAGATTGAACCCATATGGAAGCGGATAATTTTCCCGGCTGAATATTTCCGTTATTTTAGTCATATGGGATTGTGCCTGGTTCAGACCTTGCTGTAATAGCTGACTGGTTTCATCATCCTCTGATTTGGCCAAAAAGTACTGCAGCTGACATATCAGAGCACTATCATTAACGTAACTTACCCAAAGTTGTGTAATATCTGCTGATGTCAAAGACTGATTTTCTAAATTCACTGCCGGCACCTCCAAATGCTTCAATATGCATATTTTTTACCATAAGCGGAATTTGTATGTATCTTTTCAACAAAAAAAGAGCTATTCCACTAAGGATCGGCTCTTTACAGTGAAATTGTTTATTTGATAATCAGGACTGGGCATTTGGCTTCCTGAACAATTTGATGGCTGACACTTCCCAGCAGCAATTTCTTCATACCGCCAAGTCCGCGGCTGCCGGCAATGATTAATCGATATTATTTTCGTCTGCATACTCACAAATTTTTATTCCTGCATTACGGTTGTTGTCTGCGATAACAATATCTGTCGTGATTGAGATATCTTCTGCTTCGAATTCCCGATTGATTTTTTCCATATCCGGTCGCAGAGCATCTGCAACATCGTATTGAATACTTTTGGCAACTATCATATTTGTACTCGGACCGGTCACGGTCACAACGGCTACGACGTATACTTCTGTCTCCGGAACGCCAGCAGCCTGTAACTTTGCTTCCTGAAGCGCTTGTTCACTTAATTCTGAACCATCATAAGCGACTAAAATTTTACGTTCCATGGCCAGCACTCCCTTATTAAGCTCAGAAACTCCTGAATCATAGCCTATCTCAATTATATCATGTTTATGCCCAAAACTTGACTCAATAAATTTGTAAAAAGTTTTTGAAATATCCGATTGATTTATGAGCGCTTCCCATTTTTCAATGAGACATGCTATGATAAACCTGCATTCCAAAATGAAGAGGTTTGTGATCCCTATGCCGACACTTACATATGGCAAAACTGATATACATTATATCCTTTACCGGGAGCAGCGCAGCGACTTGAAAATATCCGTCACATTGATTAACGGTGTCGAAGTCTTTGCACCCGAAAACCTTGATGTCGATAAACTTCATGATCATTTGAAAAAGAAAGCACCATGGATCCTCAATAAAATAAATGCATTTAAACAGGTCAAAACAAGCATCCAGCGAAAAGAATTCGTGAGCGGTGAAAAATTGCCATATCTTGGGCGGCAGTATCGCCTAAAGGTATGTCGTGAGCCGGTAAGCACCGCTGCCATCCGCTTTTACCGGGGACGTTTTATTGCAACGGTTCCGAAAAACTGGCCACAGGAGAAAGTCGATAAAGCATTGGAACAGCAGCTTGTTGAGTGGTACCGGCACCGTGGGACTATAAAACTGAAGGAGAAGGCAAACCATTTTCAGTCACTGCTCGATGTCCGGCCAAAGTCGATCAACATCCGCTCCCAATATAAACGGTGGGGAAGCTGTACACCGGATGGCGATATTTACATTAATTGGCGGCTGATCATGGCCCCATCAAACGTATTTGAATATGTCATTGTTCACGAACTCGCCCATTTGCTCGTCAGGGATCACTCCACCGCTTTCTGGAAAATTGTCAAATCAATTCTCCCGGATTATAAAAAGAGAAAAGAGTGGCTGCGGATTCATGGCATGACACTGCATAACATTGGCTCAGACGCTGGCGGCAGGCAAATTTAAATTGACGGAGGCTTACATATGTTTACACGAAAACGACTTCTAATCATCGCGGTCATCACGATTATCGCCGGACTGATCCTGGCCATCACAGATCTGTCCGGCATGCTCCCGCCCGATACGCCTATTATTTTGATCGCTTTAGGTGTTATCTGCTTTTTGTTATCTAATATTGTGCCACGCCGGTAAACTTTGGTTAGGAAGCGATGCATCACTGAAATTCAGAATTGTTGAAAGCGAATTAAGAGAAAAGAGTCCTTCATCCTGTTAATGAATACCCAACTCGGTACGCAATCAGCAAAAAGCCTTCATTGGGGTGTGTCTCGCCAGCGTTTTACACCTAAGAACTGCAGGGAATAGAGGCACTGGTATTTATAACAGAAATGGAAAGGAGACATCAACATGACTCCAAATCAAATAGGGTTCGCGTTATTATATCTGGGATTATTTCTATTAATCGGTAAATGGATCAGGATCCGTGTGAAATGGATGCAGAATTTATTTCTCCCCTCGTCTGTCATAGGGGGTTTTCTTGCTCTGATTTTAGGCCCGCAAGTACTTGGCCGTATATTGAAACCGGTCACAGGCGAAGAGTCATTTTGGTCAACCGGACTTTTGTCTCCTGAAATAATGGATGTTTGGAGTCCATTGGCGGGATTGATGATCAACGTTGTCTTTGCGTCATTATTTTTGGGAACTGTCCTTCCAAACTTAAAAAAAGTCTGGCATGTCGGTGGTCCACAGCTTGCATTCGGCTGGACGCTTGGCTGGGGCCAATACGTTTTTGGTCTGCTTCTGGCGATATTGGTATTGGTGCCCTTCTATGATATGCCGCCATTTGTCGGGGCACTGATTGAAATGGGCTTTGAAGGCGGACACGGAACCGCAGCAGGCATGCAGCAAACCTTTGAAGAGCTTGGTTTTTCGGAAGCTTATGACCTGGCCATCGGACTGGCCACTGTTGGTATTCTATCAGGCGTGATCATAGGGATTGCTGCTATTAACTGGGCGATACGAAAGAATAAAACTGAAGTGGTCAAGGATGTAAATGAATCCTCAGCATTGAAAAAAGCAGGTATTGTGGAATTCGAATACAGAGAGGCGGCAGCAAAAATGACTGTCAGACCCGAGTCCATCGAACCGCTTTCTTTCCACTTTGCCTTAATTGGTGTCGCTATTTTGGTTGGGTATGGGCTGCTTCAAGGCATCACCTGGCTGGAACAGGCGATTATCGGATCTGAATTCATGACCTATGTCCCGCTCTTCCCATTAGCCATGATTGGCGGTATTATTGTTCAGCTGGTTTTCACGAAAATTGATAAGGCACATATTTTGGACCGGCAAATGGTCATGCGGATACAGGGCTTTTCACTTGATGTGCTGATATTGTCGGCGATTGCGACTGTTTCACTTGATGTTATCGGTCAGTACCTTGTCCCATTCCTGCTGCTTACCCTTGTCGGGATTATCTGGAATGTGTTTGGTCTGTTTGTTCTTGGACCACGTATTTTACCGACATACTGGTTCGAACGGGGGATCGGCGATTTCGGCCAGTCAACCGGGATTACAGCTACCGGACTATTGTTAATGCGTGTTGTCGACCCGGAAATGAAATCACCGGCCTATGAAGCTTTCGGCTATAAGCAGCTTGTGTTTGAACCATTCCTGGGCGGCGGTCTCGTCACCGCACTGTCAGCACCTCTTGTTTTCCAATTTGGTCCGATACCATTTCTTATCTTTTCAGCCGTAATGCTGGCAATCGGCTTACTGACCGGGCTGTTCTATTTCGGGAAAATGAAGGAATGATGAACTGTTTTTGAATTTCATATTACAGAGTGTGTGTGGTGGGAGGCTGGCGGATTGGGCGCCTGCCTGATGCCAGTGTATACTTTCGCTTCAAAAAATAGCCCAGTCCTTGGAAGAAACATGGGCCAGATCATTAAGCGTATGATATTTTAGTCGTATTGGCCCTTGTCTTAAACTAGTTAAAGACAGGGGCTGGTTATTAACGTTTCTTTTAAGCCCGCATTGATATATGTTTCACCGGGACATTAAAAATAATGTCTTATGTTTGTATTGAACTTATCATTCATATATGATTGAATTAGCTAATTTAGCTAATATATACAATGGACAGGTGTTGTAATATGATCGTCAGTTCAACCGAGGTGCAGAATAACTTTGGGAAGTATTTGATGCTTGCGTCAAAGGAAGAAGTGATCGTTACCAAGAACGGCATTGAGATTGCGAGACTGCAAGGCGTGGAAGAAAATTCAGAGGCAGCACTACAGGAAAGCATCGCACGCGAAATGCCTCTGCCTTACAATAAGAAACCAAAAAAGGCGACGTATGAGGAATTTCTGGAATTAACCCGTGATGAGGAAACACGATACGAATATATTGATGGAGAGATTTATTTACTGGCTTCACCAAGGATTGGGCATCAATATGCTTCCGGTGCGCTGTTTGGCATTTTCTTTAATCACTTTCAGGGCGGCCAATGTACACCGTTAACAGCACCATGTGACATTCGTCTCAAGAGACCAAACCATGATGATCCCTGTGTTGTGCAGCCCGATTTAATGCTCATTTGCGATTTGGACGATCATCTGAACGACCAGGATTATTATACCGGGGTTCCGTCTCTTGTGGTTGAAATTTTATCCGAAAGTACACAAGGCAAGGACCTGGTCAAAAAGCTCGACCTTTATATGGAATGCGGTGTCCAGGAATATTGGATTGTAGACCCAGCCGAAAAGATAGTCATCATTTATCATTTTCAGAACCGTGACATCAAACAAACCGCCATATGCAAACCACCTCAGACGGCAAACTCCTTTCTTTTCGATGGACTTTCTGTGGAGCTTGAGCGGATTTTCCGCTAAAATAGAGCAAGCCGGCAGCATCGATTGCCGCCGGCCGATTAACGCAATATCGTTTGGTTTTACACAAGCGGACTAAATTAATGACGCTGCTGCGTCTTTTTCTTTTTCCGTACGTTATGGACCCATGCCCTGTCGTTATCCATCATTTTCTTAGCGGCATAAATGGTAAATATCTGAATAAAGATGATTGGTATGCCCATGAGCCCCGAGAGTACTTCAAGTGGTGCCAGACCACCAATCCGCATTAACAGCAACGCCAATACTGTAATGACTGCCGCCACAATAATCCTTAAAGCTCGTGATGGCTCGGCCTTACTCATGTTTTTAGTGCCTGTATATGACGCAATGGTATACGTTGTCGAATCCAATGTCGTCGTTAAAAAGATGGTGGCAATAATAATAAATAGCACAAGCACCATTGACGATAATGGCAATGAGCTTAAAATTGCCGGTATAGCCGCCATCGCATCTTCCTGAACGATTTCCAATACAGGTGTTTCACCGGTCAGATACTGGTGTGCACCAAGACCGCCCAGGACACCTGTTGCCACCCAGGACAAGGCAGTAGGGGCCAATAAATACGTCAGAATCATTTCCCTGATTGTACGACCCCTGGATATCTTGGCAGCAAACACGCTGTGAAGCATTGCCCATGTAGCACTATAGGCAAACCAGAAAACCGTGTTGCTGACAACATAGGTGGATCCTTCCATATTCGTTGAATCCGTATAAATGGACAAATCAATATAATTGGCCAGTAAATGACCAACACTGTCAGTGAAAAAGTTAAAGATAAAAATGCCAGGCCCAATAATCATAATGAATAAGGCAAAGGCACCTGCCAGATACATATTCAGGGTACTTAAGCGTTTAATCCCCTTTTCGATACCCAAATAAGCACTCACAGAGAATAAAAATACCCAGACAATCGTTACAATCAGAGTTAACCCAAAGGTGATCTCAATATTAAATAGTTCGGCCAAGTTATAGGTGACGATTGGTGCACCCAATCCTAATGTAACGGCAGCCCCTGCAAGAATACTGACGAGAAAGATAATATCCAGTATTTTGCCGCCGAGGCCATCCACGAATTTATCCCCAAAAATATCGCGGCATGCTTCGGATATCCGCATAAACGGTTTTTTGCGAACGTGCAAAATATAACCCATTGCAGGTGCCGCCATGACGAAGATGGCAAATACCTGGACACTCCACATAAACATACTGTAAGCATTTCCCCACAGCAGCGCTTCCGCGGATCCGGCTTCAGCACCAAACGGCGGATCAACAGCCACATTCGCCCATTCGGTCATCCCAGTCCGCATAATCGTCGAGCCAAGCCCCATCGCAATTAAAATGGAAGCATATTCGAACAGATTGAAACGCGGCTTCTCGGTCGGATCACCCAACACAACATCGCCATATTTGGAAAATGATAAGTACAGACCAGCAATGACCAGAATGATCGCGTACCAAATGTAGCCCCACGTAAACATGCTCACAATCTGATCAAAAATGCTGTTCAAAAGTTCCAGCGATTCATCCTCATACAAAGCAAACGGAATACAAATGAGGATCATAATGATTAAGGATGGGGCAAAAATTCGATGGTCAATTAACCTGCTACTCAATCCTTTTTTCCCATTTCCTTTCATCAAATAACCTCCTTGAGGATACAGGGTCGGGTTTATTATCCCAGCCCTTGAGTCGAATCATGAACCTTATCCATTATCTCATTTATAATGATAACTTAACAAATAATTATATTGTACCTGTTACCACGTGATTTTATTTATAAACTTCGGTTAGCTTTAAAAAATTATACAAAAAGACTTCATGCCTGTATGGATGTACTTGGAGGATACCCTCCGTTCCATAAATATCCCCTGCCGAGCACAAAACTTATGCTGCAACTGCATAATCTTGTGAGATTAATCCAAAATATTGACAAACATCGTTTAAACGGAGGATATAAGATGCCTAACTTTGCACAACTTTTTGAGTCAGCAGCAAATGTTTTTCAATCGTTGACAGATAACAAAAAAGACCCTTTACACGTGGGCGAAGTCATGTCTTGCTGGACATACCTTGCTTTTGTGAATAATATCATGACTTATGAGGAGATAGGCCTTAATACAACAACAGATTCCGGTGTAAGGGAACTCTATCAGGACGGATACAAAATCGCAACTTCCCATAAAGAGCAAATAACCAAATTAATGCAGGAAGAAGGTGTTACCTTACCGCGTTCACCGGAGAAGAAGCCGTATTCTGACCCCAGTGCTGTACCTGTGGGGGTGAGTTTCACAGATTTCGAACTGGCAAATACAATTAACATCAACTTTGTGGCAGCTGCCGATATGTGTGCAGCCGCTGCAAGTCAATGCCTTCGCACCGATATTGGCCTGATGTTTCTCAAATTCCAGACCGAAAAATAAGCCATGGGGTACAAAGCGAAAGAATTAATGCAAAAGAAAGGCTGGCTCATCAAACCACCATCTTACCAGCCACCAGGTACACCCCACCCGAAAAAATGAGTGGGACAGAGGGTCTGACCCTCTGTCCCGGTCTCCTTATTTTTTCTGGTTTGACACAATCGCAGCTACCAATGATCCAAACGTTATCATCAGAACCAGCGATTCAAATACAGTCATTTAGTGTCATCCTTCCCTTTTGATACAGGAACTTCTCGTCATCCGTTGCAGATCAATGCCAGATAGACCTCTTTGAAACAAGGGCATAATGTTTTTGATATGCTTCCTTTAATTTTGTTATGACTAAGGATATGTGAGACACAACTTGTCCTATGACATCATTTCGGGATGCGTGTTAAAAAAACACGTCATTCGTTTGTTTTTCAGTGCATGTTAAGTAAAAAAAAGACCAAGCCAACACTTAGTCTTCTTCAAGATACAGGCATTTGTGCAGCGGCGGGCAGCCAAGCACTATCCAGATTTTAATAAATAGTTCCAGTCTGGGCTGTGAGGCGTTGTTGAATATTTTACTGATATTGGGCGGCTTCATATTTAATTGATCAGCTATATCCTTGATGTAAATATTCTTCTCTTTCGCAATCTCCTTAAAGCGGTTTTTTATGACCGGTCGGTGTGCATTTTCAATTAATGGATTAATCTGTTTGAAATGGCTGATCTGTTCCAATTTATCGATCACAGCCCCGGCCACAAAGTCTTCAACTTGGTAATTGTCATCCCGATCCGTATCCCGGTGGCGATTGATCAGATTTTCAAGTTCAGTCAGTTCTTTAAGCTGATGATAGGTGTCGTCGTTAAGCCGGATCGTCAGTTTCTTCATGTATAATTCACCTCATGGTTGGACATGCTATAATCAAACAAATAAAGGGTTGATGAACATGTTAAAACATCATATAATGCGTTATAATGACAAAGACGAAGATGTCATCGAAACGCTGCACGAGACATTTGATAAAGGCAGAAATGGCTAAGCACCAGAACACTTATTATTGATATATTCATCTGTTTCATTAAAAATACCTATTACGTACCTCAAGGAGCTGCTTCTTCTTCCATTGCCAGAAGAAAAGTGCTCCTTTTGTTTTGCGTTCAGCCAGGCTCAGATATTACCCCCATCACTTCCCTCTCATTGATAATTTATTGAGCATTGTTAAAATGTACACGAGAGGGTGACGGAGCGTGAATAATTCTCAACAGAAACAAACCGTTGTTTTCATTACGGGTGCTTCGGGTGGATTCGGCCTCCATGAACATGTAAACGAAAACAGCCATGAACTCACTACCGTGTGAGGTCATGGCTGTGTTTTAAATTACTGCCAAAGTGAAAACACAACAACATGTATATTACCAATATTGTGAGTTGTTTTGTTTTACTTATCCATTTACTGTTGCTTTATCGGTCGTACTCGCTCGATGTTGATAAAATTCGGCATTAATGGGAGCCATCGGTTTATGTCCAAGGATGATGTCCGCTGCCTTCTCCGCCAACATCAATACCGGAGCATGGATATTACCGTTCGTGATGTAAGGCATGACAGACGCATCCACGACCCGTACATTGTCAAGCCCATGGACTTTCATGGTTAACGGATCGACGACGGACATAGGATCTGAATCGGGTCCCATCTTTGCCGTGCCACACGGGTGGAGTGCGGTTTCTGCATCGCGCGCCACCCAATCTAAAATTTCTTTATCTGTCTGAACGGAAGGGCCTGGTGAGATTTCTCCCGCATTGTAAGGTGACAGCGCAGGCTGAGAAATAATGTCCCGCGATATACGTACGGCTTCAATCCACTCACGCCGGTCTTGTTCAGTAGAAAGGTAATTAAAAACTATGCTCGGATGCTTAGCAGGATTCTTGGAGCGAATTTGCAGCTTTCCCCTGGAATTAGAGTACATCGGTCCAACGTGTACTTGAAATCCGTGAGCAGTATCTGCTTTCTGTCCATCATACCGTACCGCCAGTGGAAGAAAATGATACATTAAATTAGGATAAGTACAATCCGCGTTCGAACGGATGAACCCTCCGCCTTCGAAATGACTGCTAGCTGCCGGGCCGGTACGTCCGAATATCCACTGTAAACCGATCCAAGGCATCCGCAATTTATTTAAGCTTGGCTGTTCGGAAACAGGTAATGGACAAGCGTGTTGAATATAGACTTCGAGATGGTCCTGAAGATTTTCACCTACTCCCGGGAGGTCAATGATTGGTTCAATGCCGAGTTTGCGTAAGTGTTCTGCATCACCCACACCTGACAATTGCAATAACTGCGGGGTGTTGAATGCACCTCCAGCAAGAATGACTTCACCAGCGTCAACATGATGCATCTTCCCATTTCGTCGATAGGTCACGCCCTTGGCTTGCGTTCCATTGAAGTCAATACTTGTAACGAAAGCACGGGTTTTCACAGTGAGATTTCTGCGACGCATAGCCGGGCGCAAGTATGCACGTGATGTGGACAACCGTCTTCCTCTGTATATATGTCTATCAAATGGGCCAAACCCTTCCTGCTGATAACTGTTTACATCAGGTGTTCGCGGATACCCAGCCTCTTCAGCTGCGCTAAAGAAAGCTTGAAACAAAGGATTCGAAGCAGGCCCGCGTGTCAGTTTGACAGGACCGTGGTGACCGCGCATGTCATCTGACGGCGAATCTAAAGCATTTTCCATACGTTTGAAATACGGGAGGCAATGGGCAAAATCCCAAGTTTCCATACCTGGATCGGCTCCCCAACGTTCGTAGTCCATAGGGTTGCCACGCTGGTAGATCATGCCATTAATTGAGCCTGAACCCCCAAGCACTTTTCCCCGGGCATGTGCGATACGCCGCCCATGCATGTAAGGTTCAGGATCAGATTCATAAATCCAGTCATAAAAACGATTTCCCGAGGGGAACATCAAAGCTGCCGGCATTTGAATAAATAGATCCCAAGGGTAATCACTGCGCCCTGCCTCCAGAACAAGGACACTGCGCGTCTTATCTGCACTTAAACGGTTGCCGAGTATAGAACCAGCACTACCGCCGCCAATAATGACATAATCATATGTTTGGTTCATTTTTAGTTCCCCCTTGCAAATTGTATATTCAATACGGTGACAAACACCATACGAAAATCATCATTAAAAATTTTTAGTCATTAAAACGGATGATTGGTTTATGTTTTATACGACTATCACTTAAACCAGTGCAATGGCTCAGGCTTCAAATTTCGATAAATATGCTTTGTTTCTGTATATTCTTCCAAGCCCGGTTTACCAAGTTCGCGACCGATACCGGACTGTTTGTAACCACCCCAAGGTGCCTGTGCAAAATAAGGATGGAAATCATTCACCCAGACGGTGCCAAGCCGTAATTGTGAACTGACACGTTCTGCTTTATCCCCGTCTGTCGTCCATACCGCTCCAGCCAAACCATAAATCGTATCGTTGGCAAAATTGATGGCTTCTTCTTCATTTTTAAAGCGTTCGATTGTTAAAACTGGACCAAATATTTCTTCCTGCACGATACGCATATCCGCTGTGCACTCGGTAAAAATCGTCGGCAGATAAAAGAAACCCTGTTGCAATTCCGGATCTGCCGGACGCTTTCCGCCGACAATTAGATGAGCGCCCTCTTCTTTTCCGATTTCCACATAGTTTTCAACCTTCGCCCTGTGTTCTTCAGAAATAAGCGGTCCGGATTGGGTGTCCTGATTAAAACCATTGCCGAGTTTAATTCGTTTGACGCGTTCAGTGAGTGCCTCAACAAACCCATCGTGCAGTGAGTCTTCAACCAGCAGCCGTGAACCTGCCGAACAAACCTGACCGGCATGGAAAAATGCAGCATTGAGCGCTTGGTCAACAGCTGTCTCAAAATCCGCATCGGCAAAAACAATATTTGGATTTTTACCGCCTAGTTCAAGTGCGATTTTCTTCACATTGGTTGATGCAGCACGCATAATTTTCTTACCAGTTGCAATCCCGCCCGTAAAAGAAATCAAATCGACATCAGGGCTGTTTGCTAATGTTTCACCCACAGTTTCACCTGCCCCTAAAACAAGATTTACAACCCCTGCAGGAAAACCAGCTTCTTCCATTAGCTCTGTCACTTTTACTGTTGTGAGTGGTGTGATTTCACTCGGTTTCATGACGATTGTATTCCCAGCCGCAAGCGCAGGTGCAATCTTCCATGCCGCTTGCAGCAACGGATAATTCCAAGGCGTGATTTGACCGCAGACACCGACTGGCTCTCTCACAACTTTGCTTTCACTATCAGGAATCGGTGAGGCAATAAGTTCACCCCCGTCTTTATCTGCAAGCCCGGCAAAATACCGGAATACTTCAGCTATATCGCTCATATCAGTGCGACTTTCTTCCAATGTTTTACCTGTATCCCACGTTTCCAGTTCAGCGAGTTCTTCCGCATCACGCTCGATCAATTCAGCCACGCGATGCACTTTCTTTCCTTTCTCCTGGCCCGTTGTATGACGCCAATCGCCATGATCGAACGCATGCCGAGCTGCAGCAATTGCCCGCTCTGCGTCTTCTATATCGCCTTCAGATGCAGTTGCAATAATCTCTTTATTATAGGGATTCATAATATCACGCGTTTTACCAGAATTGGCCTCGATCCACTTGCCATTAATAAACATTCTTTTTAAATTCAAATAATCACTCCTTTTACTTATGTATTCATTAATAAATTTAGTTTGTTAAATTTATATTTAATTAATTGAATAAGATAAGAATATCAGTCCTTCTGATTGACTGTCAACCCTTGAATATTTACTACCTTCATTTAAACTTGTTTTTTCACAAATTTGACATCATATTATTATTTGTTAACATGTAAGATGTCTTTAATTTTATTAATTGATTAAATATGTTAAATTCATATTTAACAAAAGAGAGGTGGTTATGATGTGCCAATAAGACAGTGACCTTTTACATATCCTGGTTTTAACTTAAAACCTAATGACATTAAACTTCTGAAAGGAGAATAATTGTAATGAACGTTTTTAAAAAAGGTTCATTTACTTTATTGGTTGTTTTACTTTTATTACTTACTGCTTGTGGTGCTGAAGCCGATAATTCAAATAGTACAAATACAAATGAAGAAAAGGATCCAATCACTATTGGACAAATTAATTGGCCCGAAAATATTGCGGTTACGAACATGTGGAAAGCTATTCTGGAAGAAGCGGGTTATGATGTGGAACTCACACTTATAGAAATGGGACCTCAGATGGCTTCCTTAGCTGAAGGCGATTTAGATATCGCTCCCGAAATTTGGTTGCCAGTACAAGATAAGAGTTATTATGAAGCGTATAAAGACAGTGCTGATTTCGCAAAAAACCCTTGGTACGAGAATGGGAAAGTAGGATTAGTCGTTCCAGAATATATGGAAGATATTAATAGCATTGAAGACTTAAATGAAAATAAGGATAAATTTAATGGTGAAATAACAGGATTTGAACCTGGAGCAGGAACGATGAAGGTCACGAAAGAAGTTATCAATGACTATGATCTTGATTTTGACCTGGTTTCAAGCAGCGAGGCAGCGATGATTGCATCACTTAAGAATGCGGTGAAGCAAAAGGAACCTATCGTTGCACCCTTGTGGAAACCACATTATATTTTCTCTGAATTGGACTTGAAATTTTTGGATGATCCCAAAAAAACCTATGGTGAGGTAGAAAAAATATATATGGCAACACGAGACGGATTTGCCTCAGATTATGAAGAAGTGCATAAATGGCTGAAGAATTGGAAACTGAATGACGAGCAGCTTGGTGAATTAATGGTTTATGTTAAGGAACATGAAGACAATCCTATTGAAGGAGCGAAAAAATGGGTGAAAGAGAATCAGGATTTAGTTGAAAGCTGGATGAAATAATCGCGAGGTTAACAAGTCTAATCGTTTTGGGGAAACGTAAGAAATGGAGGCGATGCTCAGACTGAAATCGTCTCCTTTTCTGAATATATGTTTCTTTTATCCAACCCGTTCAGATGGTGAACTGCATTTCTCTAATTTTTTTCATTCGATTTTTAAGCCTAAAGTACCAAATTTGACATAGTCCTAATAATCATCATAAACTAAATAAACAATAAAATTATTATAAATAAACTTAACACAGTCTTTGATATCATAGAGATAGGGCAATTAAGTTTTTATTTTCCGGGAAAATGAGGTGTCATAATGGAAGATAATCAAAGTAGAGATAAGCGTGAAAAAAATATGGATAAAGTCACAGAAGCTGAAAATATGATGATTAACACCATAACAGAAACGATGGACCTTTATGGCGTTACCCCCTCGGTTGGACGCTTATTTGGCATGATGTACTTTAAACATCAACCGATCACCCTGGATGAAATGAAAGAAGAATTGGGCATGAGTAAACCGAGCATGAGCACATCTGTCAGGAAGCTTCAAGATATTAATATCGTTCAAAAGGTTTGGCAAAAAGGTTCAAGAAAAGATTCATTTGTAGCTGAAAAAAATTTCTTCAACTATTTTTCTGAGTTCTTTGGTTCAAAATGGGAACGTGAAGTAAATATGTTTTTGGTCAGTATTAGAAAAGCTCAAAAGCAACTTGACGAGGTGATTAAAGATAGCGAAACAGATGAAACGTTAAGAGGAAGAGCTATCATGGATTATCAACAACTCGAAGAAGCAAAACAATATTACAATTGGCTGGATAGACTAACCAAACTCACTAAAACAGGTGAAATATTCGATTATTTACCTGTTAAGGAAAAGCAAGATTAGCACCAAAAACCAGATTTTTAATAATTGACATCGGATGGTCGACCAGTACCTAATAATGGCTTAACGCTTACTTGAAAAAGCATAGCACCTTTCACCTGATGCCATGCTTTTACATTCAATACGCTATATGCTTGTAATGCACTTCAGCGAGTTCCATCAGCTGCCGTGCGAGACTTTCAACCTGCTTTGACGGGCAATTGCTTGCGCGGAGCTGGCGTTTAATCCGTTTGCGCATTTCGCGTTTCACATCATCTTTGAATGTCCAATCGATGACTGCATTGTCCTGAATGATTTCCGTGATGATGTGCGTCAGCTCTTTGACGTTATCATCCTCATAACCTTCCAGCTCTTTTTCAAGCATCTGATAAAACGGATACTGCTCCGGTTCAAAGCCATGCTCGGCGCTTTCCTCAGCATTACTGCGCATTTTATCAATCATGTCGTGATATTCTTCCAAGAGTTCCTCAATTGTCAGCTGGCGTTCCTTGCGCTTCTTGATTAATTCTTCCAGCCGCTCTTTTAGTGACGTGTACAGTACCGGGTTTTCGTCCAGCTTCACCCGGATTTCATGTTTGATCGCATGCTCCATTTCCGCTGCCTTCGCTTCCGGTGTTTCGATTTCGTCCAGCTTCTGTTCAAACCGTTTCGATAAAATATCAATCGGTTCGACCAGCACATGTGGTGTTGTCGCATAAACATACTCTTCAATCAGCTCTTTTACCTTTTCACCACAGTCGGAAATGTCCATCCCTGTTTCCATATGATAGCGCGACTTGGCGAGTTTGCGGATTTTACCCAGCCATTTCAGATCCTCGACATAGGGTTTGGCTTTCGGATTCGGAAGCACCATATCCATGCTTTCCGAAAACTTCTTGAAGGCTGTATCGAACTCATTGCGGACATCTTCCGGCTCCAACACTTGCAGGCAGGCTTCCAGATTCTCTTTGTTGATATAGTCAAAGAAGCGCATTGCTTGACGGTGCCGAGACTCAAGCCTTGGCATCTCCTCATCAATTTCATGCATAGCGCCTTTAATATCATCCTTATGGAAAACACCCAGTGCTTCCTCCAGAAAACGGGAAACACCGTAATAATCCACAATCAGACCGTACGACTTTTTGTCATACGTCCGGTTCGTCCGGGCGATCGCCTGCAGCAGATTATGTTCTTTCAAAGGCTTATCGAGATACATGACCTGCTCAATCGGTGCGTCAAATCCGGTCAAAAGCTTGTCACAAACAATGAGAAAACTGAGGGGATCCTCGTCCATCGGCTGCTTGAATCGCTTGATAATCTGCCTTTCCTCTTGCTTCGATAAATTGTGTTCCTTCATCTCCGCATCATCATTATGGCCCTCGGAAATAACGACTTTTGATTCAAAATCACTCAGCTCATCAAGCATCTGCTTATACACAACCGCGGCTTCCCTGGAAACCGCCACGACTTGTGCCTTGAAGCCATTCGGCCTGATGTAGTTTTCATAGTGTTCGATCATATCCAACACAATCGAGCGAATCCGTTTAGGTGATGCTGTGATCGCTTCATCGGTGGCATATTTCTGCTTGATCCGTTCACGGTCTTCCTCAGAATAATCACGGAAATAACGGTCAAACAGCGCATCAATTGTTTCACCCTGCACATGCAAGTCAACCATGCGCGCTTCGTAAAAAATCGGAACCGTCGCGCCATCTTCCACGGCCTGTTCAATCGTATACTTATCAATATACGGCCCAAACGTCCGGAACGTGCTCTTGTCCTCTTTGTCGATTGGCGTTCCGGTAAATCCGATATACGTGGCATTCGGCATGGCCAGCCGCATGTTCATAGCCAGTGTGCTGTATTGCGTGCGGTGGCTTTCATCAACCATGACAATGACATTTTCAGATGTGGTGAGTTCCGGATAACGCTCTTCACCATCCGCTTCCTGGAACTTCTGGACAAGCGTCATCACCGTTGTACCAGGACCCTGCTGCAGTAATGTCTTCAGTTCGTCAACCGACTCTGCCTGCTGTGGATTGGGAAAACCACACACACGGAATGTATTGGTAATCTGACGGTCCAAATCCTGCCGGTCGGTGACAATCACAATTGTCGGGTTTTCCAGCCGTTCAATTCGGCGCAGTTTCGTTGCCAAAAAAACCATCGCCAGACTTTTCCCGGAACCCTGCGTCGCCCAGACAACACCACCGCGGTTCTTCGGTTCATCGGCATGCAAAATACGATGGACCGCCTTATTCACTGCCCGGTATTGCTGATAGCGCGTCATTTTCTTGATGATTTTACCGTCTGTCGGTTCATAAACGATAAAATTCTGAATGATATCAAATAAGCGCTCTTTCTCCAGAACACCTGTCAGCAAAATATCCTGTGCAGACGGACTGGATCCAATTTCCGCAACAGTCTTTGGATACGGATCTTTCCAGTCACTGAAGTGCTGCAGCCGTGCACCAATCGTGCCGGTTTTGGCCCGGTCGTTGCTGGTGGCAATCAAAAACTGATTGTAATAAAACAGCTGCTCATTC
>Ga0079226_10001316_pt1 | contig 19008 bp, 12 predicted proteins | sample Poulit2014_FD_76345 | JGI IMG/M metagenome (GOLD analysis project Ga0079226, IMG submission 76345) | Agricultural soil microbial communities from Georgia to study Nitrogen management - Poultry litter 2014 | ecosystem: Environmental > Terrestrial > Soil > Agricultural land | place: USA: Georgia... | reverse complement strand
ATTCATTTGAATAGTCATGAACTGACATAAATGGATCAGATAAAAACATCTTTAACTGTTGCATTAGCTCAGACAAACCTGTTCCATCTGTAATAAGAAAATCTATACTGAAAAAAATTCTAAAGCCCTCTTTTTCTTCAATCGCTTCCATTGTAAAGAGAGGGTAATCTCTCACCCCATATTTCTTTTGAGATACTTCTTTACGCTTCTGATCGACCAATGAAGAATCATAGTACTGATTCCTAGTAACTGGGATGTTATATTTTAATACTTCCTCGAGTATAAAATTCTCATTATCAAAAACCCTTGCTTTTAACATAGGTTGTGAATCAATTATCTTTTCAAAAGCCCGTTCCAAATCTTTCATTTGACCATTATATATCAATTCAATGTAATGGTTTGTTCCTACTTCCTCTCGATATTCATTCTCTTTAAGCATTAAATAATATTTTTGTAGTTCTGTCATTTTTACTTGCATATTTTATCTTTCTCCTTGTTTAGAGTGTTGACTTGTTTTAACCTCAAAAGATGCAATTGTATAAAAGGCAGAAGGTTACATCACCGTGAATTACTGCTGAATAAGATTAGACTAAGATCACAAAAGTAATAAGAAACTTATATTCCACCAATCGCAAAATTGTAAAAAGATAATTATAATTAAAACTGCATCTTTATAGTTATTTATGGATATTCTTAGAAATCATAGACTCGGAATCGTGGTGTGAACTGACAACATACCATATATTATTGGCAAATCCTTTTGGTGCATTCTCATTGCTATATATATACGAGATTATGTTGTCAACTAGCTTGCGCTTGCCCACATTTCGATATTCATTCGTTGCTCAATTAGCTACTCTAGTAAATCTAGTGTCTTAGTTTGAGAAAACTCTAGCCAGCTATTCATATTTTTAACTGACGACTTATATCCTTACTCAAGTTCATTAGCGAACTCAGCAATTGTCTCACTCAACATAATACTTTCAATTGATACTTTTATTGATAACTGATCTTCTAGTTCATTTTTAATCCTCATTGCAGCTAAAGAATCACCACCTAAATCATAAAAATTGTCTTCCGGTTGAACCCCTGGTTGTTTAAGTTGTTCAGAAATCACAAGTACGACCTTTTTTAAAATGCTTTCGTTATTGTTAATCTTTAATTCTTTCATATATATATCCTCCTTATTTGTAGTTTCAATCAACAGCGTTACATCATTTATCGTGCTATATGTTTAATAATCTATCTGCTAAATTAGTATTTAACTTGTGCTACTTTAAAATATATTTCATTACAAATATTTGTGCCTTAGTCATCAATAGCATTCTTTCATTTTGTAACTATTTGTACCTTCAATCAAATACCGAGTAAGCTTCGGTTCCAACTTTCGGGCTCATCTGCGAGTTGCTGTAGCAAATCACAGAAAGAACCAAACATTTCCTCGATTACATCAGGGCGGATGCCTCCTACGAGGTAGTCCCATTTAAAATATAGCGTTCCTTCTGACTCTCGAACTTGAACATCAAGAGTTACCTGAGGAGTCTGTGACATACTAAATACCTCTCGACCTAGTTGAGAGACATCATGTCGACCGTGATGTCCAAGAAGGCTGGTGAACACTACGGGCATCAGCGGCTTAGGTCCCGTACGTTTAATTCGGGATAACTCACGTAAAACTTCAACTCCTGTAAAAAGTCGATGATCAAGCGCCTGCCAAATTGCTTCCTGTAAAAGCTGTCCACGTGTTTGAAGTGTGTCATCGTCAGCGATCTCATAGGGTACAAGTAGCGGATTAGTGAAATCTCCAACTATAAAATTAATGTCATCACTGATTGACATTCGATCTGAGACGGGAAGATTCAAAGTAAATTGATCTTCTTCACTCCAGCCACGTAATACTTCACAAAAAACTAGGGCCACAACACCGGAAGGAGAGATTCTTCGTTCTTGTCCCTCGCTTTTGAGTAATTCCCATTTCTCTTTTTCAAGTGTACCTTCATATCGTTCAAACTTTACTAAAGCACCAGGTTCAACTTGTTCAAGTTGAGGTAACTTTGGAGCCTCAGGCAGCTCGTGGATTTTTTTTAACCAATACTCACGATCAGAATGATATTGTTCACTGTGTTTTACTTTGTCCCGGTATGCCACATAATCGTGAAATGTTGTCCTAATCTGTGGTAATTCTGTTTCTTCTTTACTATATAGGTCAATTAGATCAGGGATAATCACTTGAAAAATTGACCATGCATCTGCGATTAGTAAGTCAATATTAAAATGAATTCTACTGATTTGTGGACTGATTCGACTTACAACGAATCGAAATAGAGGCCATTCTGCTATACCAATTTCGTCATTCGCCATGTGTTGACGCATTTTTTTAATCTCGTTTTCAATCTCATTTGGTGAAAGATCGCTTATATCTATGAACTCGACTGCTTGTCTCGCATCAACTGTCGCAACTCTTTGATATCCTTTAATATCAATTGTCGCTTTTAGCATTGGGTGGCGCTCGACAAGCATCACTACCGCACGAGCAAATCTATTTTGATCCAGATTTTCAACTTCCCACTCAAAGTAACCTTGACAACCTATATTCCCATAGCTGAAATCAGAACCACGACCTATCCATAAAGCTTGTTGATATTCAGTGAGATTGAAGGGCTCTGATTGCTGATCATCAGGCAGATTCTCAAATTCTGGCATGTCAATTGTTTGTGAGATGGTTGATAGATGTAATAGGTTAGAGAATTCAGGGTTTTCAAGAAAGCGGGTCATTTCGATGTTGATCCCGTACTTGTAAGTCAAGTCCCCTAGCATCCGCATAGCTCGTAAAGAATCACCGCCTTCTTGAAAGAAATTAGATTCAAGAGTCACCTCATCACACCTAGTCCATTCCAACCAACATTCACACAAAGCAGTCTCATTTTTCGTAGACGGGTAGAAAGCTGTGTGTACTCTATCTCGCTCCACTAGACTGGAACGTAATGCAGCATAATCCACCTTACCATTGAATCCTAAAGGTAACTTTGTTGTTCTAATCTGACTAGGCTGTGCAGCAGGATGTAACTTTTTACTAAGATATTGCCGAACCTCATTTTTGACATTCTCAGCATTAGGAGCTGGCTCAATAAAAAGTTCAAGTATTTCCCCAGCTTTATCGTCGAAGCAAAGAGCAGCAGCTTTTGCCACACCTGAAATTTCGAGTGCAGTTATTTCTATTTCAGCTAAGTCTACTCTATGTCCCCGAATCTTAACAAGTGCATTTGAACGTCCGAAAATCTCGACAGTTCCATCCAAACTCATACGTGCTCGATCTCCGGAAATATATTGTAGCTTCGAAGTTGTATCAAGTTTGTTTGGCAGAAATGACTTTTTAGTTTCCTTATCATCTATATAACCGATTGACAGTGTATCACCAGTTATAACTAATTCACCAATACAGCACGCTGGCAACTCTCTTCCGTCATTATCAACGACATACATGTTTACACCAGGCACTGCGCGTCCCACGTTAGGTAATGATGTTCGACGCGGTTCAGATAGGTCCTCTATAGATACTACAGCGGCTTCTGCAGATCCATAGACGTTAAGTACACGATATTCAGTCGACGGCCACTGCTTACAGCGTTCACCTGCGATTAGCATAGTGTGTAAACCACTACGAAATCCGTTAGCCCAAAGAGCTTCAGCGATTGATGTCATAACTAGCGTGTTTGTGATGTTGTTCTTATTAAACCAGTGTGCCAGCATCTGAATATCTTTCAAAACATCAGCTGATGGGATGTATACAGTTCCGCCGGCACATAGAACTGGGATCGGATCTACTTCGATCATCCCATATCCAGGTGATGATAGCCATGATCCTCTGGAGTTCTTTCCTAACTTAGCATTATCAATGATAGTATCTATTGTTGCTGCCATCCCACGGTAAGATAGACAAGATGCCTTAGGTCGCCCAGTAGTTCCGGAAGTACCTGCAATGAAACATACATCATTGTCGGTTTTAGTCCACTCCTCATAATCTCGTTTGAGCTGTGTATGATTATTATCGAAATCCAGGACGGGATAGGTTGTTAGACTACGTGCCCTATCTATTACTTCACCACCAGAAAATATAGCGTCAGGACTACATTCATTCAGGAAGTCACGTAACCGATCATCTGGGTTTGTCAAATCTATAAGTACACAGGTTCCACCCATGCGTTGAATTGCAATAACAGAGACTAGGTGTTTCCAACTCCGTTCAATGAAAATGGCAATTCTGGGAAATGCACGTTGAGTGTTTATTTGTTCACGCACCTGCTGTATGACTGATTCAGATGCATTCCAAAGTTCTTCATAGGTTAAGTTTTTCCCACTCGCATCATCCGAAATCGCCATACTTAATGGGTTTTTCTGCTTGTGATCGTAGATATATTCAATCATGGACTTGTGTTGACGTGGTCTATATTTAGAGCGTGCAGGTAGGCTATCGACTGGAGGTATTACCTTTTTATCTTTAAGAGCTTTCTCGAATGCAAAAGTCGTGACTTTACACAAATGCGCAAACATATTCGAATCAATATAATCACTCTTGACGGAAAGTGTACATCGACCATTTTGGGCTAGCAGCCATATTGATGACTCCTCTGACAGAGTACTCTTATTATTCGACACCTCAATGTCCATGGGAACCTTAACATTGAATCTTGGTATCTCACCGGTATGACGTAGATTATGTATGAAAGCATGGATATCGTTGGTATCCTGTAGCTTAGTCGTGTCAATTTCAATGTAAGTTGGAGATTTATCGACATTTATACCAACGTTTACTCGACCTTCAGGACTAAGTAACGATCCAAGAATTGCTGCAGTCACAATAGTATTATCAAGGGTTGCAACAAGCTCCTCGGACAATTTAATCTCCTTTTCTAGTCGCCCAATTTTTGTTAAACCGTTGGTATCATAAGATTTGAATGCATCCAAAAGTGTGCGATTAATACTCGAGTCCCCATCCTTCATCTTCTTAGCAAGTTTTTGTTTATTGATTGTATTCATGCGAATGCCTCCAGTATAAATAGATTTAGATTACTATGTATTTTGTAGTATCACTAGCCTAGGAAGAGTATTTATCAATGCTCTTAGACCATCCCTTTATCTATATATTCACACAAGAAAATCATGTAGTAGCCTTTACTTTAAAAAGACAAAATTGTTTCGTAGTTCTTGTTAAATACATGTTGCAAAAGCCTTCTTGCAAGTATTACGTAATACTTCATCTCTCCTTTTTTTCTGTCAATTTCATTGAACTTAAACATGTGAAACATATGTAATCTGATACCTACACTGTTTCTGGTATATAAGTAGCTTCTCCAAAGTAAGTCTCAAATGTCTCTTTCAAACGATTGAAATACATGCGCATAACCAAGTTTTTTGTGTAAGTATTCGTCAACAAACGTTGAAGAAATGATTTTTTTGAAAATTCACATTAAAGCAATAGACTTTGACATCCTTTTGTAATAATATTAGTAATTGTAGGGTTATTATAAAATTTACCGTAAAAAGGGGAATATGGAACAATATGGAACAAAATCTAACTATTCTATTGATTGAAGATGATCCCGCTGAATGCGAAGCAATGAGTAACTACATAGAAAGCACTACTGATATGAAACTAGTTGGAATCACCAAAGACAGTAAGCAAGCACTTGAATACTTATCTTCTTATCAACCCGATGTCATCGTGTTGGATTTGGAATTGCATTATGGCGTAGGAAATGGTTTATCATTTTTGGAAAGTATAGCTCAACAAAACATTGAACATCCACCTTTTATTCTTGTTACTACTGATAACAATAGCCAGATTATTCATAATCAAGCTCGTAAATTTGGAGCGGATTATATAATACCTAAATACAAAGAAGATTACAGTGCACAAAATAGCATTCAGTTTTTAAGTGGACTTAAACAGTCAATACAATACTCTAATAAGAGCAAATCCGCTCGTTCCGCCCCGCACAACACCCCTGAGACTCCACAAAAGCATCACGAAAGAATGGATAAAAGGCTATTTAGAGAATTTAATCAAATTGGAATCAGCCCTAAAATGATAGGACGCAAATATCTTACTGATGCAGTACAATTGCTAATAGAGGATACAAGCTCAAAAGTGTGTTTATTAATTGCCAATAAATATAGAAAAAGCGAAGCCAGCGTATCGCGTGCAATGCAAAATGCAATTAATAAGGCTTGGAGCAGTTCTAATATTGACAATCTGGCCAAGTATTACACCGCACACATTCGTTCCGATAAGAGTGCTCCAACATACATGGAATTTATCCATTATTATGCTGATAAAATTAAAACCGATTTCTAAGACGCATTTGTTAACTCGTCCCTTACATACTCACAACTTTCGAAGACTAAAACGGGCATTTAAACCTTGATGTAATTGGATCAACGTGGCCTATACACTGTTGGTATTGACTTTTAATTAGCAATTGTATTTATTAATTTGTTATCTAAAGAATATCAAATTAATAAATTTTCATCGCTTACTTTTTGTCCTTTCTTTATGTACTTTCTAGTGGTTTATCATTGGTTTTTGTGTAATTATGTTATATTAAGAATCTTGAGTCATTCCATTCTATATTTGAGTGTCACATCTGGTGAAAGGCAGCACTCATTTGGCGAATGGAACAGCACAAGGTATATTAACTAGGTCAAACGAATAGAACCGAATGTTCATCTAGTGATTGAACGCCCTTTTAAACAGATCCATAGCAACGATTTTACCGTAGAGACCACGACATATTAAAGTTGGAGGAAACTACCAGTCATGGGCAGTGTTTGTCTTAGATTTATAGCGAACTTAAGGTGCTCATCATTTCACAATAAATACTTTGGAAGGAGTTATGTTTAAGTATCAAAATCGCAGACAAAGTCGATTGAGAGACATCAAAGAAAGCGAAATTACCTTACAACAATGGCAGTAAAATCACTAAAATATAATCACTCAAGGCGCAACAGGTACAGCAAACCCTATATTTCCAATGCTTTATGCAGATATATTATTGATAAAGGGTGTACTACTTGTTACAGGAATGATTGAACTACTGTCGGACTTGTCTATCGCAGTTATGACTGATAGACTCCGAACTATTTAAAGAAGCTAGACAAAGTTAATATGTTAATCATGGATGATGTTCTTTTCACCTCTACAGATAAATTAGAGAAAAATTATTCAATGGAAGTTTTAGAATTGAGGTGTTGCAGCCATAGTCTTGTTTATTCCTCACAAACATAAGGAACTAGTTGGCGTGCAATAGCTGATGCCATTTTGGATAGAGATACATCAAACTCTTATCATATAGACGTTGCAGGTGACTCAATAAGGCAAGAAGCAACTCAGTACTTTCTGACTAAAAGTGGCTCAGCAACTCGCGTTTTATTGGCCTTTTGATAACGACGTGTGTACCGAGATTTAGGCATAAACAGATTTCAATTTTTAAACAATTTTACATATAGCATTTTTCTATGTAACGAAAAATCATCTCTTAATTTTACCTTTTCTGCTGAAAATATTTTATAGTATTATAACCCATTTAGTAAATGTATCGTGAAATATGTAAAGCATAAACTAGTCCTTAAAAATTTCAGTTAACAAGAAATCGTAATTTATTCCTTGCTTAAATAGAAAAAAGTGATCCCCCTCAATTTCAATAAATACAGGTTTTTGGGTTGTATGATCCGCCCAACCTTCCAATTCTTCACCTCTGATTTCATCTTGACTCCCAGTTAAAATGATTGTTGGCACTATAATTTTCTGTGATATTCTATAGGTATACTCTTCGATTAGACGAAGATCGTTTCTTATGATTGGTAAAAAAACTTCTTTAAATTCAGGAATGTATAGTAGATCAGCAGTAATAGATCCTAATTTAGATAATTGAGATACCAATTTACTATCATTTCCTAAATCATATTTTACTTTATTCAATTTATCAGGAGGATATTGACCCGAAAAAAACATCTTCTTTGGCAATCTATATCCGACTCTCACGAGTTGCTGATAACATTCAAAGGCTACAATGCTTCCCATACTATGACCCAGAATCATATAATCTTCCTCAACATCAATGTTATTCTTAATAAACTCTGTAGCTTCAATTCCTATTTCAAATAGTGATGAATAAAACCCTTCATCAGTTCTACTACCTCTCCCCTTATACATATAAGGCAGCAAGTCAATACCGCATTTTGAAAGTTTACCTTTCATTCTATAATAATTATGTCCATCCCCACCGGCATATGCAAACGTAATTAGTTTCAAAGCTTAATATCCCCCTATGATTTTATCTATGAGATAATCTTGTTCAGACCTTGTCTTCAAAATAAAATATATCTTCACAGTAATAAATTATTAATATTTCATTATACCGTTTCTATAAGAAACAATTTAAATCTATTCAACATTTCGTTGCATAGATACCTTATCTAAATCCGTTTTTTCTTGGAATCATGATACCCTACCAGACCTCTTGTGTTATCTGGCTCCACGGCTCTTAACTTAGCTCGGAGATGATCCGTGCCAAATAACAAAATATCCTATGTGTTTTTCGTTGCAAAGTTATGTGCTTTGCAATACTAAGAATGTATTGCAAAACACACCATGATTGCTACAACTACACTATCTATTGATTTACGACCGAAGATACACCTCCGGTTTTCGATAATTTATTCGCTATATTGTTCACTGAATGAACGATACTTTTTATCGTTGTAATTACAGCTTACTAGTTTACCCCGATATCTTTTTTAAACTATTTACCATTTAGAATAGATAAAATTACAGCGGAAGAAAAACTATTAGGAAAATTCAGCTAATAATACCTGTCAAGAAACTCTTGAACCGTCATCTCTTCTGCTACATTGTCCTTACATTTTTCAGAACAAATTGCCAGCTTATAGGATGAACCAATATCGCGCAAGAGGAAGTGCTCATCTATTTTTTCTATTTCATAATCCTTCACTGCAATTTGATCACCCAATAGAATACTAAATGAATTTAACTGCTTGCTTAAGCCTCGACCGATTTTTTTTATATAACTCTCTTTTAAAGTCCATAGTGAAAAAAAAGTGTCATGACTATCGTTTTTCTCATCTAGGACTTGATCCCACTCATCAAATGAGAAAAAGTATTTGAATATATCGATTTCCATGGACGTATTTATTTCTTCAATATCAATTCCGACCTCACTATCACTTATTGCACAGCAAACATAGCCTCCAGAATGACTTATATTAAAATATATCCCTGAGACACCTTTGATATAGGGTTTTCCATAGTTGTTTTTGAAATATCTTATATCTAAATTCTTATTTGGGTGTAACTCTTTTGTCATTGCTTTGACTAGCAACCCGGCAATAAGAGATCTTTTTTTATCATCGACAGATCTAAACCTATCAATTGAGTTCCTCCTGTCCACCTCAATATGATTCAATAAAGATTGCCACTTATCTTGTCTTATATCACCTGAAATATTTATTATCCAAGTATGTAACATAAATTCTCCATCCCTAATATATCAATTTATATCATCCTACGAACATTGCCCCGTTTATATCTAAAACTGCTCCACAAACGTATGATGCATCATCACTACATAAAAATGAAATAGCTTTGGCTTGCTCATTTACTGTAGCTGGTCGTCCAATAGGAACTCTTTCCATAATAAAATTTCTATCCTCTTCAGAATAATCATCCCACGCTTTTTTTACCCTATTTGTCAACGTCAATCCCGGTGCGATTGCATTAACGGTAATACCGTACGAGGCTAACTCAAATCCACACTGTCTTGTAAACCCAATTAATGCTGCTTTCACTGATGCAAAATCAGCCCCACCAAAAAACGTAGACGTTCTTCCAGCTACTGCTGATATATTGACAATTCTTCCCCATTTTGCTTGCTTCATATATGGAACTGCAAATTTTGTGCAGTAAAAAGCACTCTTAAGATTTAAATCAAAATTTGAATTCCAATCAGATTCTTCAATTTCTTCAATCTTTTTTGAATGCAACGATCCTCCAACAGCATTAATCAAAATATCTATTCTTCCAAATTTTTCAAATATCTCTTTAAATGTTTGTTTAACTTGATCTTCTTTCGTAACGTCAACTTTATATAATGTTTTATTCGGATCATCTGTGATAGTAGAGTTATCAAAATTTATATCCAACTGTACCACATGACATCCACTCGATTGGAGTTCTTTGACACTCGCTTGACCTATACCTTCAGCTGCCCCCGTAACAACTGCGATTCTTTTATTATGCATAATTAATCTATCCTCCTCATACAGTTTCGATACTATGGGAATAATCACGTTTAATTAACCTATTATTTAATGAATTTTGTATCATCTGAAACCCAAACTCTGTTCCAATACTTTCCGGATGAAATTGAACACCTTCAATAGGCCTTGTAACATGTCTAATTCCCATTATTACCTTCTCATTGTCTATACAGTTAGTTGAAGCACATACAACTAAATCATTCACTTCATCAGTGTTTTCTATAGCTAAAGAGTGATATCGGACAACATTAATCGGAGATGCAATGCCTGAAAAAACACCTAAAGAATCATGCTCTATTTGAGATTTTTTCCCGTGTTCTATTGTTGGGGCATGCACCAGTTTCCAGCCAAAGAATTCTCCTATTGCTTGATATCCTAAACACACACCGAAAACCACTTGGGTATCCTTGATTTTACTAAGAATATCTAAATATCCATGTTCTGTAGGTGTGCCAGGGCCAGGGCCAAGTACCAACACATCGGGTTCCCAGTTATAATAACTTTCCATAGGATTTTCGTTAACTCTTACTACTCTAGTAGTTGCACCAAGTTTTTCATAATACTGTGCGATCATATATACGAAACTATCAAAAGCATCTACTAATAAGACCTTCATGTTTATTCACCCCTTATAATTTATTTTTGGGATCAATTGCTTTTGCAAAAGATTTTATTTTTATACCTGCTTCATCCCATTCTGCAGAGGGTTTTGAATCTGCAACAATGCCTGCTGCTGCACACAACTTATAATTTCCAGGGTTTCCTATAATAGTCCTGATTGTTAGAGCAAAGACTCCTTCACCGTTGGAGGTAAAGTATCCTCCACAGCCGCTATATAGCCCCCGTGGAGTATCCTCAAGCTCGGAGATTATCTCCATTGCTCTAACTTTTGGCGCTCCTGTCATAGTGCCTGCTGGAAAATTTGAAGAGATTAAATCCCAGATATCAATGCCCTCTTTTATTTTTGTCTCAACAGTCGATACCAAGTGATCAATATCTCCATAGGGTTCTAGTTTCATTAGATTCGTGACCTCTACACCGCCTGGTACTGCACAACGAGCCAAATCATTTCTTGCTAAATCAACAAGCATCAAATGTTCTGCAGATTCCTTAGGTATTTCATTTAATGGAGTATCCCTAATATCATCCTTTGACATTGTACCTGCAATGGGACGAACTTGGGCTATCTTATCCTTAATTCTTATCATTAGTTCTGGACTTGAAGATATGACATGTTGTTTATTTAACTCTATATAATACTGATATGGGGAAGGATTTGCTAAAGACAATCTCCCATACAATTCTAGTGGAGGAATATCTGTATTTGACAAAGTAGTTCGACACAGTTGTACTTGGTATATTTCTCCGTCTTTAATATATCGCTTAGCTCGTTTGGCTGCTTGTATAAATTCCTCTCTATTTGTTACGTCAATCATTTCTCCGCTATCCCAATTTATTTTAGCCGTATGAATGTAATTCTCTTTGATAAATGGCGTTAAATCCTCACTGTTATCAACTATGCTATCATCACAAGATAGACTTTTAACAACTGCTAAATTACATTTCTTATCAACTGATACAACATTTTTGTAGACTCGAAAAACAACCTCAGGTTCAGAGTTATCAATTTTCATATTTGGTATATCCTCGACAAATCGTGCGGCACTATGTGAGAGCATGAAGACGATTGGAAATGAATCTGGCAAGTTTAATAGGTTAGTTATCTCTCTAAAACGTTCCCATAGGCTTAAATCTTCCCGATTCAGAATTACATTCACAGATTCATTATATTTATTGAAAAACTCTCTTGATTCAATTTTCCAATTCCCATCTATAAGTGTTACCTCAAAAAGCAAATCTACCATAAAAGTAGTGTCCGCTCCGTCAACTTCCTGAAAACCACTGCTTGTTTCAAAAAGTGCTGAGTTTGAATATAAAGTTAATAGTTGTTTACGAAGTATGTCTATAGTTAATACTTCTGAAACTACGTATTCATTAATTTTCCAATCAATTGCTTCAGCTTGTCTCATTTTATTTTATTCCCTCCAATCCCTGATACGTGCAAATTTCCAAGAAACGTATGCACCGGTTTCCGTTTGAGCATCCAAACTATCCTGTATTCTCAAATCTACATCTGCCTTAAACAACTCAGTTAGTTTTTTCTCAGTAGCAGTGAAATCAAAGTTTGTTTGCTGGGTAGTGGCAGATAGTAACAAACTGTCTTCCCCAGAATTTAATTTCGTAATATCAAATTTGTATCCTTCCACCTTGCTTAAATTATTCAATATACGTGATTCAATCTCTGCTGGGAGATACCTTTCCCCACTGATTGTAACTATGTCGTCTACACGACCGTATATTTTTAGTACTCTACTACAACTTCCGCATTTACATGACGTAGCTTCATTTATGGATGCAAGGTCACCAGTTCTAAATCTGATTAAGGGTTTGGCACCCGGTACAAGCATAGTTATGCAAAGTTCTCCAACATCTTTATGGAGGCCTTCTATTGGAACAATCTCAACAATATAATTTGTTTCAGATATGTGGAGATTTCCCTCTTTACAACCTGTTGCTAAGGCATGTACTTCCTGTGACCCATATAGTCCATGAGTACAATTTGCATTCCAAATCTCAGATATATTTCTCAACATCTCCGGTGTACATAATTCACCTAAGACAAAAATTTGTTTAACTTCACTTCTCCTCGGATCAATTCCCTTTCCAGCATACAATCGAGCCAAAGATAAGGCTATAGCAGGTGAGCATATTAATGCTTTAACTTTCAAGTTTGTAATTAGCTCCGAAGCTTTTTCAATTCCGACCCTTGGACTTTCTGGCCACAATCTTACATATGGGATTCCCAAGTCGCGACAAATCTCGCCATATGTATCCCCAAATGCATACAATTCAGATGGCCCCATTATCGCAGTGAGGGCTTGATTGGTACCGAATGTTTCTTGATAAACATCTGCCATTGCCTTATGGACAAACAAACCACTTGTACCAATGTCAATTGGCGCTCTAGGACAAGGTGTTGGTATCCCACTTGTTCCTGTAGTTTCGTAATAAGTACCTATCTCATCCATATTGAGACTGCAAACATCCATTCCAACCTTTCTGAGTTCATCTTTTGTAGTAAACGGAATAGAATCTAAATTTAATTTTTCGATAGACTTTGGAATTTGTACATTTTTTAAATGATCAGCGTAATATGGCGATTTAGTTGAAACGTAGTTTAATATTTGAGTTAAATGATTTTGGTTTTGAGAATGTACCTCATCAAGAGTTATGGTACCATCTAAATAATTATTAATTCTTCTCGACCATTTTTCATTGATAGAAAGTTTATTCAATAGTTGAGCTCCTCTCTATTTTTATACAAAATACTTTAAGGTAAACCTTTCATAATCCTTTACAAAAAATGGTGTAGAGGGGTTCATCTTGGAACATTTTTATACGTTTAGCTGAAAGTGGATCTACACCTGTATCAAAAGCATTCGCTTGACAAAACTGATGATTGCTTAGAAAGCACTGTCGAAAGATTGATTAGCAATTCCAACTCAACTGGAAACATCAAAAGTGAGACATTTTAACTTTTGAAAAAGTACAATGAGCTATTCTCATGTGCACTTTTACGCAAAGTCATTTACGTTGTCGAGACTGGCCATGAACACGCTCAGGTGCTGGTAATGCATTGCGATCTAGTTTTCCGTGCGATGTTGTTGGTAACTTCTCCAACCAAACTATCGTAGCTGGTATCATCCATTCCGGTAATTTCTCGCTGAGATACTCTTTAAGCTGATGAGGGGTAACATTTATGTTGCATTCTTTGATTACTACATATGCAATCAATCGCTTATCGTCTCCCTCTTTGCGACACACTACTGCGCACTGCTCAACAGCTTTGTGAGCACCAAGCGTCATTTCAATTTCTCCCAGCTCAATTCGATGTCCCCGAAGTTTTATCTGATGGTCCTTTCTAGCAATATACTCCAATTCACCATCAGAACGGTAACGCACAAGATCTCCCGTTCGATACATTCGTGTTTTCTTCTTATCACTGAAACTATTTGGCAGGAAGCGTTCTGCTGTCAATTCTGGTTTGTTGATATAGCCACGTGCTAATCCGTTTCCTGCGACATATAACTCACCAATTACACCAATAGGTACTTTCCGCTGATATTCATCTAGCACGTAAAGTTGACGATTTGCAATAGGTTTTCCTATAGTTATAGGTTCTTCTAGTTCTCTCCTAATCAGCGATACAGTGGTATAGGTGGTATCTTCAGATAAACCATAGGCATTCCATATTTTTTCTAGATTTGTAGAATTGAAAATTCTCGTTGTTATCTGACGAGATAAAGGCTCCCCCGCTAAAAGTGCTGCGCTCGTATTGGCAGGCACCCAACCTAATTCAGCAAGAGTACATAGGGCAGAGGGTACGGTACTTATAAATGAAACCTTTTCACTTTCTTCAGTGTTACGAATCTGCAAAATGTCGTCTACGATAATTACAGTGCCACCCCAGCTTAATGGAGCATATAATTCGATAATCGACATATCAAAACAGATTGACGATGATGCCAGTACACCAGAAAGTGTAGCAAGACCAAATTCATCTTTTGCCCAATACATTAACTCGATCACACTTCTATGCTCAATCACAGCAGCTTTCGGAAATCCTGTTGATCCTGACGTGAAAACAAGATATGCAACATTACTCGGATCCGTCTGACAATTTAAATTTGTACATTGGAACCTAGCGATTATTGGCCACTCAACATCTAATCGGATTATTTCCCTCTCGCCGAAAGACAACTGCTCGCTAAGTACGTTATCAGTCAGTACCATCTCAACATCTGCATCATCCAACATATATTGAAGTCGCTCTTTCGGATATTTTGGATCAAGCGGCACATAACCCCCACCTGCTTTAAGAATCCCCAATAATCCAATCAACATAAGATTACTACGCTTCATGCATATACCGACTAGAAATTCGGGGCCGACTCCTAATTTACGCAAGTATCGTGCAAGCTGATTACTACGTTCATTCAGCTGTTGGTAAGTAAGTTTCTCATTTTTGTTAATGCTTGCTATTTGATTAGGTGTTTTTTGAGCCTGTTCCTCGAAAAGTTGCAATAGATTATTTTTTACTGGAAATTCCTTAGTTGTATTGTTCCATTTTGATAATAGTTTTTCATTTTCTAAAGAGAGCCAATTTGAACTTGTATGAATAGTTAACAATTCTTTCCCAATAGCTTCAAGTATTCGAGAGTAGTAATCACCAAGAACGATAACCTGATCTTTGGTTATTCGATCCTCACGATATTGGATTAAACACCTAATATCATTAAGTGAAGATATGTTTGAATTCGAATGGAATCTAACTGTAAGCGAATTACTTTTATCGTCATCTTCAGTAATAGCAATCTCATCATTGTTATAGAGTGATTCGTTCATATAATCATGTTCAACGTAAGCAAAATTAACATCGAAAAGCCTATTAATATTTTTCAAATCTGGTATTGGTAGCGTTTTTATTTCTTGTAGCGTATCTAACATGTCGCGAGTCCTTAAAGCAATGTCATGCCATGTTTCCTGTGGACCCAATGTAATTGCAAGAGGCAGAACCCCAACGTGATATCCAATGTCTGTTTGGTGTTCGACAGATGCTCCATTTGCATCCATGCCAATACCAGTTGCAATTGTTGCTTGACCACTTAACAGGCTAACAACTTTACAATGTGCTACAAATAACAATGTCTCAATATCTATACCGCTATTGTGTGAGGCATCTGACAGGTTATTGTAAATTTCCTGTGCAATGTATATTTCCTCTATTTGAATTGTACCTCCAATATGTGTACTCGACTTATCAAGTTTTTTCAATATCAAAGTTTCATTCAGCTGTTGACGATTTTCGTCCCAAAATGCTTGTGCTTTTGAAAGTGTATATGCATTTTCGGTATCTGTTGGTAGATGCTCAATATCATCTGGAAAGTTATTATTAATCCTCATAAAAATTGTCTCCTATTCTATAACATTGCTCAAAATATCACAAAGCTCGTTAACTTGTTCGATGTTTCGAGTGTATGGAAATGCGATTCTCAGCCACGGTGTATCATGGTCAATCGATAGAATCATTATGTATACTGATTGCTCTTCCAAATACTCACCCAATTCTTCAATTGACCATTTCCAAAGATGCCCGTCTTTAGGACGCACTGCTATAAATGAAGTCATTTCCATACCACTATTACATCCAATTACAGACAAACGTGAGTGCATACGCCGAATAAAGTGATCACGTAAGCGTATAGAATGCGCACGCCAATTTTCTAGACCAACTCTATCTATAGCTCTAAGACTACTTGCAAGACTGGTAAAAACGCGCACGTTCGTAGTTGTTGCTGGAAAAGAATGACTCCATGCATCATAGGGGATCTCATCCTCCTTCACTGGTCGTGGAGTAATAATGACGCCACACGGCTCTGGTGCAAGAAGCCACTTGTGAACACTTATTACATAAGCCCAACATTTATCTATATCTATCGAAGAAATGTAGTTACCTGCTGCATGTGCACCGTCTAATATGACATGTAATGATGAATCATTTTTCTTTTGTAATTGATCCATAATTTCAGTCGTCCGGATTACTAATCCAGTGGAATAGCTGACCACACTCAGAATGAGTGCCGTCGGCCCACTGCTGCTGTCCACCCCGTCTTGAATCATCTTGATCATTTTTTTTTCTTGTTCAATAGGTGATAGAAGATAATCCGTCGCTTCAAAATGTAACTGACAGACATCAGCGTTTATTATGTTTCCTAGCCATCGAGCAAGCGCAAGCACAGCAGGATGCTCAAATGGTGACAGGATGATACGTGATAAACCTTTAATTCTGCACAATGCTACTTCCAAACCTCTGCACATGCTTGGTACAAATTCAATACTACAATGATCACGGTGAGCGGATGAAACAAAGGTGGTACGAATTCGTTCACGACATTCCTCAACAAGTGATATCAGAAAATTATTACATTCATTGCTACCGGGTACATACTGTGCATATTTACGTATTAGTTCATTGGCACTGTTAGCAATTTCTCCTTTTTGTGGTGCGACTGCAAGCTTCCAAAAGTCTAGAGATTTCTTTTGTTCTTTCACAGGCAACTTTTCTGCTGTAATACCACCGAACCACGCTTTAGGAGAAGTCTCAACTTCTCTGTAATGCGATACTAGATTATCTGATATCATTTTGTCCTCCTATTTTAAAATGAAAGATTATTAGACTAGCTTAAAAAGATTTTACTCACGAAATCATAGGATTAGTTCTGCAGGCGTACCATAGAATTTACCGATCTTCTGTACTTCTGTGTTGATTTCCTTTTGAACGGGCTCTACAATTTCTCGTAATGCATTTATTCTTACCTCTATACGTCGCTGATAGTGCTTTATCTCCCACGAACCAACAATGTATCCGTCTATTAAGATTGCTGGTCTCAATAGCCCTCCACCACGATATACATCTTTTTCTGCATATGGTGCCAGAATTAAATCACGGTTTTGATAGCCTAATAGATAGGTATCATATGCTGGCAGAAGAAGTACAGCTGAATTTACTTTTCTGGATTTGTTAGATAAATATTGCTTCTCAAGCATATATAAACGTTGTTCACCATTTTTCACTTCAATCATTTCGTTAGATACGCTTTTCCAACCTTGACGTAATGTTTTCATTGGCAGACCTGACCAATTGGCCAAGTCTGCTAAACTTGCAGGTCCATAAGCTTCAAGGTAACGTCTTACTAGTTTATCAACGGCTTCTTCTTCGGATAAACGTGGAGGTACAATTTTTAACCAATTCTCTACAAGCACGTACGTTGGTTCACCCTTGCGTTCTGGACCAAAGCATATCAGACCTTCAAGAGCAGCACGTCTCAAAATATGATATGGTGCTTGTCCCTCGAGCTTAATTCCCTGCTTCATAAGATAATCTTTTACTTCATCACGTGTTATTGGCTCGCCTTGCGAAAATAGCAAGTATAGTTTTTCAATGCATTTAACATACAATTTTTCATCAATTCCTAATTGTTCATAGCGACGTTTACTTTTCTGAATAAAAACCTTACCATGAAGACCCATGAGCCAGTGGAAATCTTCTGCTGCAAGAAGATGCAACGTTCCTCGCATGCACCATGTACGTACAATAGTTCTCTTATCAATCAATATTTTTTCTAAATCATCCGAGATTAGATTGTTCATGCGCACATGAAGAGCGAGTGCTGCGTCAGATGAATATTGTGCTTGAACACCACAATTTGTTTGTAGAATCTTTTCAATACTTAAGTTTTGTTTCTCTTCATCTACCGATAATTGTTGAGCACATAATCGTAAATGCCGTATTTCCTGTTCTGAAAGCTCAATTGTATTCAAAATAAATATTCCTTTCGTATTTTCCTCTATAGTAAATTTATTTTTACATAACCACGTAATTAAACTCTCTCTTTTCTCAGATCAGCAACAACAGAGTTAAGTTCACTAATTCCTATTTGAGAAAACATTTCAGTAAGATCATTGACTATTTTACTGTTTTCCCCTTGATTTATAAAGGAACAAATTTTTTCAACTGTTGGATTATTAAATAGCGTTGATAAAGGCATATTT
>Ga0079226_10001314_pt1 | contig 19032 bp, 24 predicted proteins | sample Poulit2014_FD_76345 | JGI IMG/M metagenome (GOLD analysis project Ga0079226, IMG submission 76345) | Agricultural soil microbial communities from Georgia to study Nitrogen management - Poultry litter 2014 | ecosystem: Environmental > Terrestrial > Soil > Agricultural land | place: USA: Georgia... | reverse complement strand
TTATTTGATTATGTGAATTGGTTTAATAATATTCGAATTCATGGATCATTAAATTATCAAACACCAACTGAATACAAGTTGATGCACCTTTAAAAATTTGTTCAGTTTAGTGTTGACATACCACCTAAGTAGATGAAGACGTAATGATATTTAATAAGTATAGAAGTTATAAAGATAGAGTCTATTGTAACCGAAGAGATGAGTCTAGCTGAAAGTACATTATCAATAGAAAAAGTAGCAGACAGAACAATGAAAATTTTGGTCAATATGAGATTTAATTTTCATAGGTTAAATTATATGAGTATTGCACTGTATGGGTAAGACGTAAGAAGAGGAAGTGAATCCAATTAAAAAGATTGAAAAAAATAATGATAATCGTAAAAGTAAGCCCGAAAATGATTGGTGGACAAAGAATGGTTATTTGATTTTAACTTTTATAATTATATCAATTATTACAGCATTATTTATAGTAATATCTTATGGAGAAAAAGAAATTGAACCACTGATATTAATAACAACGTACATAGTTACACTAACTTTTATCTATAAATTATTGAAAACCATGGAAGCAACAAGCTTTAAGCGTAGACAAAGAAAGGTTAAAGTCATTACTGGAAAAAGCAAGAGTGACTTTGAAATAAATCTTAATGAAGCCTTTCAAAGTATTGCTGATGAAAAAAGTAGTATAATAGAGGTAAAGGAAATAGATAAATTTATAGTATATATTTATTATTATCCAAACGAATAAATGAAATGTTTTAATGGATAATTAGTTGAAGAAACTCGATCTTGTAATCGGAAATTAATTTATAAAACCCCTTTAATAAAATGTAGCGATTAAGATAATAAGACTTATAAAGTATTATGATAATGCTTTAAAAAATATAAATTTAACTCTCAGCATCTTCATAATTAACTTAACGGAATTGAAAAAGCATCTCAACCTCCATTAAAAGATTGGGATGTTTTTTTGTATCAAAAAAGATAAGAACTCTTTAATAACAATCATCTTAACGCATTTATTATTAGCTTATTAAATGATATTATCTCCTTAAATATTCAATTTTTCTTTGTATAATTAACTCTAAATGTCTATACTATTTATACGTATATTAAAAAATTTGGAGGTGTTCGCTTTGAATGTAACTAAAGTATTTTGGTATGCAATTGCTATCTGTATTGCAATTGTCTTATGGGGTGCATTCTTCCCAGATAATCTTAATAATATAACAGCATCATTCACCATTATTATTGCAGATAATTTCGCTTGGTTTTACGTTGTTGTTATTCTTTTACTCATTGGTTTTGCAATCTTTTTACTGTTTTCACGTTTTGGGGATGTTAAATTGGGAAAGGACACTGACGAACCCGATTTTACTTTAGCAGCATGGTTTGCAATGTTGTTTAGTGCTGGAATGGGTATTGGTCTAATGTTTTTCTCAACAGCAGAAACAATTTGTCATGCTTTTATTAGCACGCCAAATGCACCGCCTGGATCAGAACAAGCGATTATGGGATCTCTTCAATATACTTCTTTGCATTGGGGATTACATGGCTGGGGTCTTTATAGTATCGTAGCACTTGTTTTAGCGTACTTTAAGTTTCGAATTGGTGCACCTGGGTTAATTAGTGCAACATTAATTCCTTTGCTTGGTGAAAAACGTATTCGTGGATTTACTGGAACTCTAATTGACACCCTTGCAGTATTTGCAACTATTGTTGGTGTTGCTTCAACACTTGGTTTGGGTTCTGCACAAATTAATAGTGGTTTAACGTATTTATTTGATTTACCTAAATCATTTTTGTTCCAAATGATTATTTTAGCAATAGCAACAGCTTTATTTATTATTTCTGCATGGTCAGGACTCGGTCGAGGAATCAGATACTTAAGTACAATTAATATGTCGCTTGCAACAGTACTTATAATTTTATTATTCATTGTGGGACCTTCAGTTTATATGATTGAAATGTTCATTACGACGATAGGAAATTACTTAACAAACTTTATCCAAATGAGCTTTGATTTAAAACCTACAGATGCAGATCATAAAGACTGGCTAAATGATTGGACAATCTTTTACTGGGCTTGGTGGATTTCGTGGGCACCATTCGTTGGAATGTTTATTGCTCGTGTATCTAAAGGACGAACTGTTAAAGAATTTGTTGCTGGTGTATTACTAGCACCAACAATCGTGACAATGTTGTTCTTTGCAGTCTTTGGTTCAGCAGCTTTAAAATTAGAAAATCTAGGAATTACTCAGCTATCTAAATTAGAAACTGAGACCGTTACGTTTGGAATGTTTGAGCATTATCCACTCGGTACATTATTATCGTTAATAACTATCGTAGTTATAGCAATATTCTTTATTACTTCAGCAGACTCAGCGACATTTGTACTGGGAATGTTTACAACTGGTGGAAAATTAAACCCTTCTAATAAAGTGAAAATTACTTGGGGTATCATTCTATCTGCAATGGCTGCAATCGTAATGTACTCCGGTGGTATTCAAGGATTCCAGAATATGCTTATTATAGCTGCACTTCCCTTGTCTATAATTGTCGTAACCATGGTAGTATCCTTTTATATAACCATCAACAAACACATGTAATTTAATATAAGGAGTGAACATACGATGAACATATTTAACGTGCGAAAAGGGCAACTCGTTTATTATAATAATGAATTGCACCAAGTGTACAGCGTCAAACCCTTTTTCAGACAGTCAGTACATTTAATACGTCTGAGAGATTTCAAACAGGAATTAACAACAGCAAGAACGATCTCTCTTCATAGACCACAACATCTTGATAGTTTTACATTCAATCGCAATGTGTACACACTTGATAAAGATAAAATGGCAGCGGTTGGTGATCGTGTTATGGTCGTTTATCCGAGTCCTGACTATTTAGATCATCATTATTTAAATGCGATAGAAATGGTCGCTTCTATAGAATCAAATGGAATTATAAGCACTGAAGAAAATGGCATTAAACATAGAGAATACTGGGTGATGGTTCCAGATGTTTTAGAAGGCGCAAAAAATATTGATTTATATGATGAAAGTATACTGCCAGAAGAAGGCGAAACACCTTTTGAAACGATAGCATCAGAAACCGGAATGCCAAGAATTGGTGATATATATGAACATGTCAAAAGAACCCCACCATCCACATTAATGGTTGTCGGTATTCAAGGTGAAAATATTTATTTAAGTGGGGGCTATAAAATAAAGAAAAAAGATTTAGAGAATCAAGAGAACTGGCGATTTAAAAATCACGTATCAGAAGAATTAATGTAAAATCTACCTTTTTACTTGAATAGATACCAGTGATGATTATTCATTCGATAAATAAATGGAATATTGAAGAGGATAAAAAACAAGCAGAATAGTTGTTCATTAAAAAATGTATTATAGGCAATAGACTAATGTGATAAATTAAGTCTTACTATCTTTATAAAAACTGAAATGAATTAAAAAAGCATCCACTCCTTTTAAAAGTAAAAGAGTGGATGCTTTTTTATATGAATAAATTTATTCAGTTAAAGATATTTCAACTGATTCTGTACCAAAGGATCTAGTACTCACTACTAAAACATATTTACTGAGATCTAAATCACCAGCTACTTCAAAAGCTACTTTTTCAGATTTATTTAATCCAGGGTTAATCTGTGTTAAGAAGAAATCATCATCACCCATCATTGCCATCATAACTTCACCACTTGTTGTAGGGTCATAAGTTGTTTCTCTATTAGTTAGTTTGAAGAGGCTAGAATCTATTGTAATAGCTTCACTTTTTTCGTTTTTAACGTCTATGTCTAATATTATAAACTTACCTTCTGTTGTTACATTATCAATGAATTCATTACCGCTATTAATTTCATTTACTTCTTCAACGCTTTTAAATGTTAAAGAAACATCACCAACAGTTGCGGCTTCACCAATTTTAAAAGAATTCTCACTATCTTCTACTGGTTCTTCCTTTTTTCTTCAGTGCTCTCAGCTTCAACCTCATTTGTAGTATCGCTTTCTGGTTCTTTAACTACTTCATCATCATCACTTAAAGCACTACCAATCATTATAAAAATAACTATAATTCCTATAAAAGATATTATTTTATGTCTCATAAACCAGTTCCGTTGATCTTTCCCATATGCTTTACATTCCATTAATTTTGACATACTTATCCTTCATTTAGTTTCATATATGTATTTGATAACTATATTATACAAACTATTTAATATAAAGTGAGAAAATCCCCTAACCCTTAAAAAAGAATTGGCGGATTTTCTATGTGCTTCAAATAATAAAAATAAGCGCATGATTACTTGAATAACTTTCTGATTATTTTATTCGCACTGCGTCGAGTAACACGCCGACCGATTCGTTTACCAACTCGTCCTCGCCTTACAGCATTAATATCATTACTAATTCGGAGTAGTTTAAAAATTAAGCTTTTTAGTTTAATAGAATCACCTCCAGGCCGTTATAGGATGTAGCCATAGTATATCGATTAATAGTTCATTTCTCAATCGAGTTAGATGAAACAAAATAAGTTATGAAACGATTACCACTAATACTTATGATGAATTGTTTAAAAAAGTAGAAATGTTATTAAATTTATTAGGTGTGAGAGAAGCGAAAAATTAAATAATTATTTTACAAAGTTCTAATCAAAAAATGAACACCTTAACTCTTTCCCCAAAACTGCTTTTCTCACGATGAATCCCATTATATATAAACTAAAAGGCTTGAACTTGTTAACCATTTAATACGAGTTAAATTTTAATAGTCATGTCATTAAAATATTTATTTAATGAAAAGTAAAAAAACATAGCTATTATTTAATATACCAAGTATAGTCTAGAATAACTATAGTTAATGTATATAACTACAAGTAAAACTTATAAATATCTTCTAGATAGTTAATAATTCATTATTAGTCATTAATCACTATAAAAAAACAGAAAATTCAGTCAATAAAATAATCGAATAAGGGGAGATGTTATGTCTAACGTTACATCGTTCAGAAATAAAGCTGATTCTGGTAAATTTGTTATCTCACTTGATTTTGAATTGTTTTGGGGAATGCATGATATATATGCTGTAGAAGATTATGAAAAGAATATCTACGGAGCTCATATAGCAGTACCTGAAATATTAAAATTATTTAATGAATATAATATTGAAGCAACATGGGCAATAGTTAGTATGATGAACTTTGAAACAAAAAAAGAATTAAAAAAAAGTATACCAAATGTATTACCAAACTATGAAAAAAAACAATTATCGCCGTATTATTTAATGGGTCTTGAACCATTTGAAAACTTGATCTTAAACTATTCTTCGCGCCTGAATTGATTCGATTGATAGAAGATACACCCGGACAAGAAATAGGTTCTCATACATTCTCACATTATTATGTTTTGGAAAAAGGTCAGTCAAAAGCTGCATTCGAAGCTGATAGAGAAGCTTTTTCAAATATAATGAAATCTAAGAAGAAACGAATAAAATCAATTATTTTTCCGAGAAATCAAATAAATCAATCTTATTTAGAAATTTGTGACAAGATGGGGTTTCTTGCCTATCGCGGAAATGAAAAAGGATGGGTTTATCATATCAAAGAGAATGATCGGAAAAATTACTTTAAAAGGGGTTTGCGATTAATCGACATGTATGTAAATATATTCGGTTATCAATCTTATCTAATTGAGTCAGTAAGTAACAATGAACTTTTAAATGTTAAAGGGAGTCGTCAATTAAAACCTGTGTCTACTTCGTTAAAGAGCTTGGAACATCGTCGTTTAAAAAGAATTTTGAATTCAATAACACATGCTGCTAAAAAAGGTGAAGTTTATCATTTATGGTGGCATCCGGATAATTTTGGTATACAGCTAAAAGAAAATTTAATCTTTTTAAAAGAAATATTAAAACATTATAAGTATTTGAAAGAAATATATAATTTCCAAAGTGTCAATATGGAAAATATAGCTTATCAATATACAAATGAATTGGGTGACCGAAGAGGAGAGATGAAATGATTATTCAATGGAAAAAATACATGTTTCGAATTAATGAAATATACGGATCGCAGTCAATTGATAAAGACATGCCAGAAGCAGATGTACATGCTTATTTTCAACAAAAAAACTTTATAAAAAATAAAAAAAGCTGGCAATTTACAAACGAGCAAAAACACTTTGTATCGATTTAACTAAAACCGAAGCGGAGTTAAGAAAATAAATGAATCGAACAACACGTTATCAAATTAATAAAGGCGGGAGAGATGAGTTAAGTGTGGAACATATTACAGCACCAAAAAATAGTGAGGTAAAAGAGTTTATCGATTTTTTCAATCCATTTGCAGAAGAAAAAGAAATTGAGTTATGTCGTGAAGATAAAGTATATGCATTAAAAGAGAGCAATAATTTGATAATTAGTAATGTCTATCATAAAGATGGTAGAAAACTCGTAAGTCATTTATATACAGGTGATGGTAAAAGAGCGACCATGCTTTATTCATGTTCGGGACGTTTTACAGAAACGGATATACCCCCCTTAGAAATAGGACGTGCTAATCGATTTTTACATTGGCAAGATATATTATTTTTCCAAGAAAAAAATTATAAAATTTATGATTTTTTAGGGTTATCGCTTGATAAAAATGATAAGGCACAACAAAATATAAATAATTTTAAGAAATGTTTCGGTGGACAAGAAGAAATAGGTTATCAAAGTTTTATTCCACAAACGAAAAAGGGATTATTTATGATATTATTGTTAAAATACAAATGGCGAAATCAAATAGAGCGTGTCGTGGTGAGATAAATAGTTTACGAAAAATTAAATTAGAAAAGGGGAAACAATCTTTTTAAGGATTGTTTCCCCTTTTCTAATTTATAAATATAATTTTCTACTATTTAATATGGAACTAGACTACTAAAAGAAATTATAAAAAATAAGTTTTAGGGGTCGCATTATTTTTTAGTGCATGCTATTCTATAAATAGATTAAATTTAATATACTTCAATTAAAGATAATTGAATCTAATCTAAATTTGCGAGTAAGGATGTGTAGCTATGAAAGAAAAAGATATACGCATCAAGGCATTTACTGTTTTTATGAAATCATCACAAACAGTTGAAAAGTTGATTAAACAAGACTTTCTCAAAAAAGAAATCAATTTAAATGAGTACGCTGTGATGGAGCTTCTTTATCATCGGGGCGATCAGCCAATTCAATCAATTGGACGTCGCGTATTATTAGGTGGCGGTAGTATTACTTACGTTATTGATAAACTTGAAGACAAAGGATTTTTATACAGGAAGCCAAGTGAAAAAGATCGACGTGTCATGTATGCATGTATAACTGAAGCAGGTAAAAAATATATGGATAAACGCGTAGTGGAACAAGAGGCATTAATATACAAAGTATTTGATGAGTTGAATGAAGCAGAAGTCGAATACGCAATTGATCTATTTAAACGCATTGGCATCCATGCAGAAAGTCTATTAAAATAATCCTTGTGACTATAAAAACACAAGTTTTATTTTAAACACATATCTCGAAGTTGAGATATGTGTTTAAAGAGTAATTATTATGATTATAGAACGATGTAAACAAATAAATTAAAAGATAAATTAAAGATAAATTAATATATAAAGGGGTAATGAACAAATGACAAACGAATTAATAGGAATTCACCACGTAACAGCAATGACAGATGACGCTATGAGAAACTATAAGTTTTTCACAGAAGTTTTAGGCATGAGATTAGTTAAAAAAACAGTTAACCAAGATGATATTCAAACATATCACACATTCTTTGCAGATGACGTTGGTTCACCTGGAACCGATATGACATTTTTCGATTTCCCTAATATATCAAAAGGAATGTCAGGAACAAACTCAATTTCAAGAACTGGACTAAGAGTCCCTAATGATGCTGCACTGGAATACTATTTAGAGCGTTTTAAAGAATACAATGTTAAAAATGATGGAATTCAAACACTCTTTGGTAAGAAAATATTACCATTTGAAGAAGCTGATGGTCAGAAATATCAATTATTCTCTGATGAAAATAATGAAGGTGTTGAACCAGGGATACCTTGGAAAAATGGACCTGTACCAGAAGATAAAGCAATCTATGGGTTAGGACCAATTGAAATTACAGTAAGTTATTACGATGATTTTAAAAAGACGCTAATGGATGTTTATGGCATGAAACCAATTCTTGAAGAAGAGGATGTTACCCTATTAGATGTAGGTGAAGGCGGTAATGGGGGTCAGGTTATTTTAAGAAAAGACGAAACGACTCATGGTCGTCAGGGATATGGTCAAGTTCATCACGTATCATTTAGAGTAAAAGATCATGAAGCAATTAAGGAATGGGAAGAAAGATACAATGAATTAGGTATGCAACATTCAGGTAATGTAGATCGTTTCTATTTTGAAGCACTTTACACACGTATTGGTCATATTCTAATTGAGTTATCAACAGATGGACCAGGATTTATGGGTGATGAGCCTTATGAAACCTTAGGAGAAAGCCTTGCGCTTCCACCGTTCCTTGAACCACAGCGTGAACAGATTGAAGCACAAGTTCGTCCATTCAATACAAAGCGTTCATAATAATTAAAAATTTAGGAGTCGATATAAATGGAAGCAATTAAAAGAATTCACCATATAACAGCGATTGTAGGAGACCCAAATGAAAATTTAAGATTTTATCGTGATGTGCTAGGTCTTCGTTTAATTAAACAAACAGTAAACTTTGATGATCCAGGTGTTTATCACTTATATTTTGGAGACCATAAGGATACGCCAGGAACAGTTATTACCTTTTTCCCATGGACAAATGATAACCATGGAAGAAAAGGAAGCGGTCAAGTAGGAAGAATTGCTTTTAGAGTCCCTAAAGGCAGTCTTGATAGCTGGAAGGAACACTTAATAGCACACAATCTACAAGTTGAAACAACTCAATTATTTGGTAAATCAACACTTGAATTTGATGATATTCATGGACTTGAACTAGCAATTGTTGAAGGTGAAGAAGCTGCTGAAAATAATGAAATTGTCGGATTCCATGGTTCAGTATTATTATCAAGTAACCCAGTGGGAACTAAGCGATTATTAACTGATTTAATGGGATTAACTGAATTAGAAGTCGAAGATGAAAACGATCATTTTGAAACAGTTGGTGAAGAAAAGCATCACATAATAACTGCCATACCACCGCAACCAAGAGGTAGATTTGGTATCGGAACTGTTCACCACATTGCTTGGTCAGTTCCAGACATGGATGTATTAAAAGCATGGCAAGATAAACTAATGAGTTCAGGATTTGGTGTGACTGCGGTAAGAGATAGAAATTATTTCAATTCGATTTATTTAAGTGAAAAAGGAAATGTTGTCTTTGAATTTGCAACAGATGGACCAGGATTTGATGTCGATGAAGATAAAGACTCACTTGGGAATGCTCTAAAATTACCAGAACAGTATGAGCATAGAAGAGAAGAATATGAGACATTACTTCCTAAATTGGATATATAATCAATGAAGAAGATGTTAGATTTTTCACTAGATGAATTAACTGCTAAAGAAAAGAAGAAATTCTTAATTGGTTCTGTCATCCCAAGACCCATTGCTTTAGTATCTACAAAGTCTGATTCAGGTGTCATCAATGTGGCACCTTTCAGTTACTTTAATATTGTAACTTTTAATCCGCCCATGTTATCTGTCGCAGTTCTTCGTGAAAATGGCGATTCAAAAGATACAGCAAGAAATATACTTCAAAACAAAGAAGCTGTTGTTCAAGTTGTTGATAAAGATAATGTGACATCAGCAAATTTAGCTTCGACACCATTAGGACCTGAAGAAAGTGAACTTGATATTTCAAATTTTACGACAGTTAAATCAGAGACAATTCAAGTACCAGGTGTGAATGAAACAAAAGTAAGGTTTGAAACAGAATTATATGACTCTGTTGTTGTTTATAATGAAGATAATGTGCCCACAACAGATTTATTGTTACTCAAAGTAAAGCATTATCATATCGATGAGAGTATTTATCACAATGGTTACATCGATCCAGATAAGCTAGCTGCTGTTAGTAGATTAGCGGGTAGTGATTATGCTGAAATAGGTAAACTTTTTTCTCTAAAGCGTCCTGAATAAAATATAGGAGTTGAAAATAAATGAAATATATTTATCATGAAAATAAAAAAGGTGCACCAGTGTTTGTTTTACTTCACGGAACAGGTGGTACAGAAAGTGATTTAGTTTCACTTGCTGAGTTATTAAACCCTGAATACAACGTGTTAGGAATTAGAGGTAATGTACAAGAAAACGGTATGAACAGATTTTTTAAACGCCATGGTGAAGGTCAATATGACTGGGAAGACCTTGAATTCCGAGGAAATGAACTATTTGAATTTATTACTGAAAAATCAAAAGAATATGATTTTAAATTAGAGGATGTTGTACTTGTAGGATTCTCAAATGGTTCAAATATTGCTATCCAAATGATGTTAAAGCAACCAGAAGTATTCAAAAGAGCTGCATTATTTGCACCACTTTATCCAGCAGATGTTGCCGAAAAACAAGACTTCAGTGATGTAAAAGTATTTCTATCACTTGGAAAAGGTGACCCCGTTGTACCTGAAGCAGAAAGCGAGCGTGTCATTCGTCTATTTGAAGAAAGAGATGCAGACACAACGGTTGCTTGGGTTAATGGACATAGCTTAACTCAAGAAGTAGCACTAGAAGCAAAAGCTTGGTTAAATAAATAAAAACAGGAGGGTTTATTTATGAAGAAAACTTATACTTCTGATGAAATTGAAGTGTATTTCGAACCAAAAAGATGTATTCATGCAGCAGAGTGTGTAAATGGACTACCAGAAGTTTTTGACACTGAGAAAAGACCTTGGATTGATCCTGAAAAAAGTGATGCTCAAACAATTGCGGAAATTGTGGAAAGGTGCCCAAGTGGCGCACTCACCTATCATCGCTTAGATGGTGGGGAAGACGAAACTCATGACGAAACAACAATTACAGTCGGAGAAGATGGGGAATTGTATGTTGAGGGTAATTTTACTTTAAATGATGGAAATCAAGAAGTTAAGTTAAATAGAGCTGTGCTTACGAATTCAAAAGATACAGATAATCCACCGTTTTATGATAAAAGTTTAAGTGAGCGTAAATAAAAATAAGGAGTGAATAAAATGGAAATTAAAAAAAATAATGAGCAATTTTATATTGGTGATAACCCAGAAGAACCATTAGCAGAAATGACTATCGTACTTAATGGAGCAAGACAGTTGATTATTGATCATACAATGGTTAGCGACGAATTAAGAGGTCAAGGTGCTGGTGATAAATTATTAGAAGAAGTTGTGGCATTTGCACGTGAAAGTGAACGTCAAATTATTCCATTATGTCCGTTTGCTAAAGCGAGACTGGAAAAGTATAAAGATAAATATCAAGATGTCTTACAATCAAAATAATTATACCGTAGAAAAGAGTGTATGAAATGAGTATTATTAAAAAATTATTTAAAAAATCAAAGGAGAATGAAGAAATGTCGAATGTTAAATTAGCAGTTGTATTTTATAGTATGGGTGGAACAAATTATCAAATGGCCAAGTGGGCTAAAGAAGCAGCTGAAGAATCAGGTGCGGAAGTAAGATTACTTAAAGTTGAAGAACTTGCACCAGAATCAGTTATTGAAGCGAATGACTTATGGAAATCAACAGTAGAGACTGTGAAAGATATTCCAACAGCAGCTTCTGATGACATCGAGTGGGCAGATGCTATTATCTTTAGTTCACCAACACGTTTTGGTGGAATGGCTTCACAAATGAAACAATTCATTGACACACAAGGTGGTATTTGGGCAAAAGGAAAGACAATTAACAAAGTAGTTAGTGCAATGTCATCAGCTCAAAACCCACATGGTGGACAAGAAGCAACTATTTTAAATATCTATACTTCAATGATGCATTGGGGTGCAATTATTGCACCAACAGGTTATACTGATCAATCTATTTTTGGTGCAGGTGGAAACCCATATGGTACAAGTGTTACAGTTGGACCAGATGGTAAAATGGTTGAAGATGTAGAGGCAGCAGTTAAGCATCAAGCTAAACGTACTGTTTCAGTAGCAAAGTCATTTAATAATAACTAATAATAAAATATCCTTAATCTTGTTTAATTAAACAAGATTAAGGATATACCTATTAGTAGCTCATTAAATACTATAAAGAGGTGAAATGAATGGGATTATATAAAAAGAACAAAGATGAAATTATTACTCTTTAGCTTCTTTCACAAATGTTAGGGAAGATTAAACTTGAACATGCTACACAAGAGCCACAATGGGCACATATCATACTAGATATTACACCACGAGGTTTTTCTACAGGATTATTAAAGCATAATGAGATGTATTTTGAAATAGAAGTTAATTTGGTTAATAATAAAATTATAATTGAAAATTCAAAAGAAACTAAAGAAATTAAATTAGAAAATGGTAAGACAATAAGTGAGTATTATCAAGAGTTACTGGATAGTACAAACCGCCTAGGATTACCTATTTCTGTCCATACAAGACCACAAGAAATGGAAACAACAACACCTTTTGAAGAAGACGTTGAGCATCATCATTACGATGAAGATGTGGCCACTGAAATTCTTACATGGTTCCAATTTGCATGGGATGTCGAACAACAATTTATTGCACCGTTTAGACAAAGAAAAGTGTATCCAGGGTTATTCTGGGGTACGTTTGATGTATCATGTATTGTTGTCTATAATGAATTTGAACCATTCCCTGATGATAGTAAAGTAATTGAAAGAGCTGCTTTTGATGAGCACATGATTGAGTTTGGTTTTTGGTTAGGTGATGACAATTATGAACACCCAACATTCTTCACACTTCCATATCCATTTGTAGAAGGTGTTGAATTAGAAACAAATGATGAATTCCCAGAAGGTAGTTACTATAGTCCAGAGATGGCAGAGTACTTATTTGAGATGAAAGATGGGTTAGACCAAGCTGATCAAAAAGAAGTTATCCGTTTCATGGAAGAGTCGTGTAAAAAGTCATTTGAATATTTAGAATGGCAAAATACTCACCATTACTTTGCAGAATTAAAAATGGAAAAAAATAAAAAAGCTGAATAAATTTGAAGAAGCATTAAAATTCTTAGATGAATTTTAATGCTTCTTTTTTTAAAATATGCATATAATCTCGATAAATAGAGCGTATAATAAAGAAAAGGGAATATACCAGAGGTGCTATCAGTTGATAGATGATTATAGCTCATTGGAAGCAATAAGATAAATGAGTTTAGTCGAAATAAAAATATTCAAGACGATATGCCAATCGCAATACTTTAAAATCGTTTAGCAAAAAATGAAATACTGTATGAAGGCTTAAAAAACATTATTAAATGTGATGAACACTAGATGAAGTTGTATTATTATATAAAAGTGAGTTGAAAAATATGTTTGATTTGTTTAATCAGATTAGCAACATAGTAATTGGTCCGTTAATGACCTTAGCAAATGGATTAAAACACTTACCTTTACTATTTGCTTTTTTCTTAGGTTTAGTTGGGGCCGTTGCACCCTGTCAGTTAACTAGTAATATTAGTGCAATCACGATTTATGGAAATAAATCGTTAGTTGATCGGGTACCTTGGTTTCATGTTTGATTATTTATTTTAGGGAAGATTGTCGTTTATTCAGGACTTGGTCTGATTATTTGGATTTTAGGTAAAGAAATTTATGCTTTGTTTTCAGAAGTTATGCCAATAATTAGGAAAGCAATCGGTCCTTTATTAATTATAATTGGATTATTTATGTTGGGGGTTTTTTCTAAATTAAGACATTTACCTTCTTTCAAAATGCCGATAACAGTTTTTAAAGATAACTATTTAGGCAGCTTTTTAATGGGTATCAGTTTTACATTAGCCTTTTGCCCAACGATGTTTGTATTGTTTATATTAACACTAATGCCGATTGTTTTAAGTTCACCATATGGATTTGTTTTACCATCTGTTTTCGGGATAGGGACGTCACTCCCCCTTATACTTGTAATCTTTTTAATCTGGTATTTTGGAGCGAGTGGTGCAATTTTAAAAAGAGGAAGAAAACTAGGCACTTATGTTCAAAAAATTGCTGGCGTAATTCTTATATTAATCGACTTTTTAGATACATTAACATATTGGAGTTATTAAAAATATTTTAATAGGGTGAGCATATGAAAAAACCTACTAACAAAATTAAAGAAAGATATAATAGGATTTCTAAAGTTTATAATATAATGGATCATATGATACGTTCCTCTTGGCGTAAGGAAATATTAAGCGATTTAAAAGGTGAGATATTAGAAGTAGGGGTTGGAACAGGCGCAAGTTTTGAATATTATCCAATGAAGGTAAATGTAACAGGTATAGACTTTAGTCCTAAAATGTTGGACATAGCGCAGAGTAAAATTCCAAAATCAAAAGCGGAAATAAAATTATTAGAAATGGACATTGAACAAATGAATTTTCCTGATAATTCTTTTGATACAGTTATAAGTAGTTGTGTATTTTGTTCCGTACCAAATCCAATTGAAGGGTTGAAAGAAATTCGTCGAGTAGTGAAACCTGAAGGCAAAATTATCATGTTAGAACATATGCGAAGCGAAAATGCAGTTGTTGGAAAAATACTAGATTTAACTAATCCATTTACTGTTCGTTTAACAGGTGCCAATGTGAATCGAGAAACTATTAAAAATCTTGAAGCTGCTGGTTTGAAATTAATTAAAGAAGAATATTTAATGACATCAATTATGCGTAAATTAATTATTTCACCAAACAAATAAAAACAAAGTTATTAATCTTGTAACAAATTCTTCAGATAATCTGCATACCTCTCCTTTACTATAATAAGTAGCTAGTAAATTATATGAAAAGAGGTATTTAAGAATGAAAAAGTTATTAATCGGAACTGGACTTATTCTTTTATTAATTGTTAGTGGATGTAGTAATAGTATTGGCCCCATAAATCCATCTCCTAACAATGAAGATAGACCAAACGAACAAATGAAACCATCAAGTAATAAAAAAGATAATCAAATGGGAATGATGGGACATGGACACGATTTACCACTCGCGTCATCTGCTGGAAAAAATGAACTTAATATTCCACCGATATTAAAGAGTGACTCAGAAACACAAAGTGATGTACATTACACAATTGACGCACAAATTGGTCAAACAGAAATTTTTGACGGCATTCAAACGAAAACATTAGGTTATAATTCATCATTTTTAGGCCCAGTTGTTAAACTTAAAAAAGGACAAACAGCTCATCTGACATTAAAAAATAGTTTAGATGAAGAAACAACATTTCATTGGCACGGACTTATTATTGATGGGGAAGCTGATGGCGGACCGCATACAGTAATTGAACCAGGTGAAGAAAAAGAAATCACGTTTGATGTAAAACAAGATCAGGCAACACTTTGGTTTCATCCGCATCCAGAAGGAAAAACGGCCAAACAAGTGTTTGATGGTCTAGCAGGTTTATTGTACATTGAAGATGAGTTAGAGGATACCTATGAGTATGGAAAGAATGATATCCCCCTCATTATTCAAGACCGTACATTTGACGATGACAAGCAGTTAAATTATGAAGCGGTAAAAGATCCAGATGGAACAATGGGAGAAACGCTGCTTATAAATGGAACAGTAGATCCGCGTTTAACAGTAAATAAAGAAAAGGTGCGTTTACGACTATTAAACGGATCCAATATGCGAAATTATAAAATTAAATTGAGTAATGGTGAACAGTTCGAACAAATTGATTCAGATGGTGGCTTACTAAATGAAGCTGTCGAGTTAACTGAACTTCAACTCACACCTTCTGAAAGAGCAGAAATTGTTATTGATTTTTCACAGTTTGAAACAGGTGAAGAGATTAAACTCATGATGGATGACGAAACAGTGTTATTACCATTTAAAATAGAAGAAGAAAAACCAACAGGTAAAAATACCATTGAACCAGTTAAAAATGAAGTAGAGATTACAGATGAAGAAAAGAATATGCCAGTTACAAAAGAAATTAATTTAAGTGGTATGGGGCATCATGTTGCAATAAATGATAAACAATATGATAAAGACCGGATAGATCTTACACAAAAGCAAGGAGAAACCGAAATATGGGAAATTTATAATGAGCCCGACATGATGGGGGGCATGATTCATCCATTCCATATTCACGATACCCAGTTTAAGGTAATATCGATTAATGGTGAAAAACCACCAAAAAACTTACAAGGCTATAAGGATACAATTTCTTTAGATCCAGATGACCGGGCAAAAATAGCAGTGAAGTTTGAAGAAAAAGGAATATATATGTACCATTGTCATATTTTAGAACATGAAGATAATGGAATGATGGGACAAATAGAAGTTGAATAATTATTTAAGTAATAAAGATAAAAGGAGTGGATAAAATGAGACATTGGAACGATGGTTTTGGACCAGGATCACACCCAATGATGGGATATAACAGTTATGGGCTGATTTCAACAATAATTTTATTCCTTGTTTTAATCGTTATTTTCTATTTGATTTACAAACTTTTTCAAAAAAACAAACAGACAAAGGAATCAGAAAATCATCATGCTTTAAATATTTTAAAAGAAAGATATGCCAAGGGTGAACTTTCAGATGAAGAATATGCACATATGAAAGCAGTATTAAAAAATAAATAGAAATTTAAAAGACTGGTTAAAAAAACCAGTCTTTTTTGAATAATTATTCAAATTATTTTTCAATAAATTATATTAAACTTGATCTAGGTCAATTACGCTTAAGAAAAAGTCTCCTATAATTGAATTAACAAAAATAAATAAGGAGGCAATAAACATGCAAAGATTTATATTAGGAAAGAAAAATCAAATTACACTAATAAGTGCTATTTTAATTGTTCTTGGTTTTTATGGACACTTTGTTCTAAATAATACATTTTTATTTAACTGGTCACTGATAATTGCATCAGTTCTTGGGATTGCACCTATTGCAATTCAAGCCTATCAAGCATTAAAAGTAAAAGTAGTCAGTATCGATGTGCTAGTTACGATTGCGGTTGTCGGTGCATTATTAATTCAAAACTATGAAGAATCTGCAATTGTCACATTCTTATTTTTATTTGGAGCTTATTTAGAGCAGCGTACATTAAATAAAACCCGCTCTGCTATTAAAGAATTAACAGATATGGCGCCAGAAACAGCAATGAAAAAAATGTCTAATGATGAATTTGAGGAAGTTGACATCTTTGATGTAGATGAAGGTGATATTTTATTAGTTAGAACGGGTTCAAATGTACCTGTCGATGGGGTGATAATGACAGGTCAAGGTCATATTAATGAAGCAAGTATTACAGGAGAGTCAGTTCCTTTAAATAAAGGTATCGGTTCGGAAGTTTTTGCAGGAACAATTCTAGAAAATGGAACAATTCAAATTCAAGCCGAACGTGTAGGAGAAGATACAACATTTGGTCGAATTATTGAATTAGTAGAAGATGCTCAAGATTCTAAATCAGAAGCGGAAAGGTTTATCGATCGATTTTCTAAATATTATACACCAGCAGTCTTAGGACTAGGAATTATTATTTGGCTATTCTCTCAGAACATAGAATTAGCTATTACTGCACTTGTATTAGGATGTCCTGGAGCATTAGTAATTGGTGTTCCTGTTTCAAACGTATCAGGAATTGGAAATGGCGAACGTAACGGTGTGTTATTAAAAGGTAGTGAAGTAATTAGTGACTTTAGTAAAGCAGATACAGTTATTTTTGATAAAACAGGAACATTAACAATTGGTAATCCTGAAGTTGCTGAAAAAGAATATTATGTAGAAAATATTGAAAAAGCATTAGGTTATTTAGCGAGTGTAGAACGCGAATCAGATCATCCACTAGCAAAAGCTGTGTTAAAAGAAATTGGAGAAACGACATTTTCACCAGTTGAAAAAACAGAAGTAGTCAAAGGTGAAGGCATTGTAGCAATAGTTTCAAATCACCGAATTGCAGTCGGTAACGTTGCTTTAATGGAAAGAGAAGGGGCTATACTAACTCAACAAGCAAAATCAGATATTAAACGTTTTGAAAAAAATGGAAATTCACTTGTTTTAACTGCAATTGATGGTGAATTAAAAATCTTAATGGGTATTCGTGACCAAATTCGTCCAGGACTTAAAGCAGATCTTCAAAGTATGAGGAAATTAGGAATTAAAAATCTCGTGGTACTTTCAGGAGACAATCAAGGGACAGTTGATCTTGTTTCCCGTGAACTTGGTTTAACAGAAGCACATGGGAATATGTTGCCAGAAGATAAAGCAGCATATATTGAAAACATTCAAGAAAAAGGACAAATTGTTGCATTTGTTGGAGATGGAGTGAATGATAGTCCTTCACTTGCATTAGCTGATATTGGTATTGCAATGGGTAGTGGAACAGACGTAGCTATTGAAACATCAGATGTTGTCTTGATGAATTCTGATTTTAGTCATTTAAATCATGCATTAGGTTTAACTAAAGCAATTTCACGTAATATGATTCAAAACATTGTCATAGCTATTGGTGTTGTTGTCATTTTACTAGCAGGCTTATTGTTTAGTGATTGGATGAATATGTCAATTGGTATGTTAGCGCATGAATTAAGTATATTCGTTGTTATTTTAAATGGAATGCGTTTGCTTCGTTACCGATTAAAAAAATGAGTCAAACTTGATATAGATCAAGTTAATAAATAGATAAGTACGTTATATTAATAATAGAAAGAGATAGTTATTATAAAACTATTATGACAAGGAGAGAAAAAATATGCAAAAAGCAGTTATTAATTTAGAAACGCTGTCGTGTCCGTCATGTTTACAAAAAATAGAAAATGCCTTAAAAGGATTAGAAGGAATTAAACAAGAAAGTATTGAGGTATTATTTAATTCGAGTCGTGTGAGAGTCAATTTTGATGCTGATA
>Ga0079226_10001313_pt1 | contig 19034 bp, 16 predicted proteins | sample Poulit2014_FD_76345 | JGI IMG/M metagenome (GOLD analysis project Ga0079226, IMG submission 76345) | Agricultural soil microbial communities from Georgia to study Nitrogen management - Poultry litter 2014 | ecosystem: Environmental > Terrestrial > Soil > Agricultural land | place: USA: Georgia... | reverse complement strand
GATCCGGACGAGATTCGAACTCGCGACCTCCTGCGTGACAGGCAGGTGATGATAGATCTATGCTTTTAGGCAGGGATTTATATCATTAGGTATTTATAATTAACAAATCCAAAAAATTGTGTACGGAAGATGAAAAGGGGATGGTTAAAGCAATATGTTAGCACGTTAGTTAGCACATCATTTTAAAAGTATAATAAAAACATATACTTATACTAATTTGTGTACCCCCACCCGGAGACGAACCAGGATCTGAAGCTTAGGAGGCCTCCGTTCTATCCACTTGAACTATGGGGGCAGTAGTGAGGTTAAAGCACATGCAAGAATAAGAAGAATTCATAAATATTGGAAGTCATTATTTATACTTCTGATAATTAGGAAAAAGTTCGTATTCAGAATAAATAATGTCTAATATATTCCGAGCTTATAAAGAAGGTCTATATTCGAGTGATTAGCCTATAAAAAAGACATGCCAGTTATAAATTGGATGGCGAACGTTAGACTGGAAGGGGCTGAATGCGATCGTAATACATTAATGAAGTCATTTCTTCTTGCAATATGTCTTTTAAACTACTTTATTAGTGAATATAGACACAATTTTATTGTCTGCATTTCGTTTACGTTAAAAGGAAAATAATATCGGACGTGATATGGCTGAGAAAATAGAGAAGTTTGAAGAAATGATTGAAGATCCAACGGCCCATCAGCTCAAATCCTATTATGATGCTAAAGAAAAAGCCTGTTTGGATGCAATGAAATCAACAAAATCGAAAAACCCACATAATAAAGGGTCAAATTTGGCTGACTTTTGGGATTATGTATATCAACAGTTTTATGAAATACAATAATATTGTTGATTAAACATATGGAATCTATTACATATGGGGTATAGGTTTATTTCATGTAAAATTTAATTAAATAAAGATTGTTATATAAAATATAATACTATATATTTTTAATACTATATAAGTATGTTATTATAAGGTGAATTTAAAAAGTTGACCATGGATATTAAGTTCGTTGATCGGAAGGAGATAGAAAAAGCGAAAAAAAGGGATTCCAAATTCAAGCCGCTTTTAGAAGCTCTTAAAAAACTTGAGCCGGGCGGAGATGCTATCGAGGTACCATATCATGATGATAAAAACGTCAACTCCATGCGTACTGCAGTTTATCAGTATAACGAAAAAGAGGATGTTAAAATAAAAAGTGGAAAGGATTCAGAGAATAAGAGGATCTACTTTTACCGGGTTAAATAAGTTGATCGGCTTTTTATGATACGAAATCTGCGTCAATATTAAACGGTAATGAATTTCTTTCGCAAGAGGGAATGGGGGCAGGTCTCATTGATAGCATAATTGTAGTTTATATTAGCTGTTATGGAAAACAAGCCCACGGTGTATCAGGAAGATCTGGAAGAGGAAGTGCTTAAAGCCTTAGATCATCCACAAAAGAAGTTGCCATCAAAGTTATTTTACGATGAGTATGGTTCCCAGCTTTTTGAACAGATTACACAGCTGGATGAATACTATCTCACCCGTACAGAAAAGAAAGTCATCCATAACAATATCGATGCCATTGCTTCGGCAATAGGCAAAAATGCGGTTCTCATTGAGCTGGGGAGCGGCAGTAGTCGGAAAACGCGATTATTGCTGGATCGGCTTACTACACTTGTCAGCTATATGCCGGTTGATATTGCGGATCGGTATCTGCAAAAAACGGCCGAGCAGCTAAAAACGGATTATCCGGACCTTACTGTTATTCCAGTCGTGACTGATTATACGCGGCATTTGGAACTTCCGGTAACTCAGAGAGATTATCGGAGACAGACCATTTTTTATCCGGGCTCGACCATTGGCAATTTTAAGCCTGAGATTGCCCGCGACTTTATAAAAGATGTTGCAGCGGCTACGGATAATGGGGCGGGTATGCTGCTGGGTGTAGACTTAAAGAAGGATAAAGAGGTGCTGGAAGCGGCTTATAATGATTGTCAGGGTATCACTGCTCGATTCAATAAAAATATCCTCACGCATATTAATCGGGTCTTGGATACAGACTTTAAGGTTGATCAGTTCCGTCATAAAGCTTTTTATAATGATAGAAAAGGACGGATAGAAATGCATCTTATTTCAACAACAGACCAGAGTGTGGATATTGGCCGAAAAAGAATTGATATCCGGAAAGGTGAAAGCATCCAAACCGAAAACTCCTACAAATATACGGTATCAGAAGTGGAGCAGTTGGTAGCGGGTATTTTTGAAGTGCAGCAAGTATGGACGGATGCTGAAAGGTTATTTAGCGTATACTACTTATCAAAAGAAGGCAGTAAAGAGTGATGGATTTTTTTAGAATAGATCATCGAGAAAGTTCTTTTTCCGAATTAAAATGGATTATATTTGCTGTTGTTACGGGGTTGATTTTCATTTCCTTTTTCCTGCAAATGAGCATTGGTCAGTGTCCGGTGCCTTAGTTTGGGGAACCCGTCAGCTCGTATTATCTATAAGTTAGCTAACATAATGTGATTGAGTTTCAAAACGTCAGCAAGTATTACCGGAATAACCCGGCGGTGTGTGGCCTTTCGCTGCACATCGAGGAAGGTGAAACATTTGGCCTGATTGGAACCAGCGGCTGTGGGAAGACAACCACGCTGAAGCTTATTAACCGACTGGTAGATCCAACTTCCGGAAACATTCGTGTCAATGGAAAGGATAACGGATCAGTACCGCTGGCTGAATTGCGTCGTTCTATTGGATATGTCATTCAGGATGGCGGCCTATTCCCGCACTATTCGGTAGAAGAAAATATTGCAATTGTACCACATCTGCTCGGATGGAATGAAGATGAGATTCAATCCCGAAATCGCGAGCTTTTAGAAATGGTCGGGTTGGAAGCTGATACCTTTGCAGCCCGCATGCCCGGGTCGCTTAGCGGCGGGCAACAACAGCGTATCGGTATTGCGCGTGCCTTGGCGGCCGATCCGCCCATTATTTTGATGGATGAGCCTTTTGGGGCACTCGACCCGATTACCAAAAGGGAAATACGCTCCGAGGTTACGCAAATATTTGAACATATCAGCAAAACAATTGTGCTCGTTACCCATGATGTGTTTGAGGCTTTTGAAATGTGCGATCGCCTGTGTCTGCTTGATGAAGGGAAGATACAACAGGTTGGAAGTCCCAAAGAGCTGCTGTTTAGACCTGTTAATGACTTTGGCCGCTCTTTTTTTGAGGATAACCGCTTTCAGCTGGAAATGTACAGCATAACGATAGGCGATATTTACCAAACTATTTGTCAATCAGATAAAATAGAGTCGTCTGCTTTTGGCAATCGTGATTCCGGGTTAGAACTTTCGGAAGAATGTCTTTCAGCTGTAAAGAGGAGTACCCCCTTTTTCCAGGCTCTTAAACAGGCGGAGAATGATTATGTTTGGCTTGTTGGCGAAGATTATGAACCTATTGCACAATTATCTAATGAACAGCTGCTGGAAGGCTTCCAGGAGGTTTGCCGTAAACTGAGGGGGAGAGGAGAATGAGGGAGCTCGGGCATTTCTTTGTCGCCAATCAGTCCGAAATTCTGGATCAAACGATTACCCATTTAGAGCTGACCTTCATCTCATTGCTCATTGCGGTTCTGATTGGCATTCCCATTGGCTTGCTGGCGACGCGCTACGAAAGAATTTCCGGTCCGGTATTGGGTACTGTTGGGGTCATCCAAACTATTCCCAGCATTGCGCTGTTGGGTTTTATGCTGCCGCTGCTGGGTATCGGTCCTACACCAGCTATTACAGCGCTCTTCTTGTATGCATTGCTGCCTATTGTCAGAAATACCTATTCCGGTATCAATGAAGTGGATGGATCGGTAACGGAGGCGGCGCGCGGCATGGGCTTGACGAATGGACAGATTTTGCGAAAGGTGGAGTTGCCGCTGGCAGCGCCCGTCATTTTTGCCGGTATCCGTACAGCTACGGTCATTAATGTAGGCGTTGCCACCCTTTGTGCGCTTATTGGCGCCGGCGGGCTCGGGGAGTATATCTTTCGCGGTATTGCGCTCAACAGTGGTGTGATGATTATGGCAGGTGCCTTGCCGGCAGCACTGCTGGCCATGGGCTTTGATTTTATATTAGGACTGATAGAGCGGAATATGTCTTCTTTTCTGAAGCCGTTGCTTTATGGATTGTCAGCTGTGGTCATTCTAATATCTGCTTATGCCGTGCCGACTATCTTGGAAGAACCCCCGTTTAGAGCCGGGGTAGGTGGAGAGTTTCTGGAGCGAGCGGATGGTTTTGAGGGCCTTCGCAAGCGCTATGAATTTGATCTTCCGGTGGTAGAAATGGATGCTTCATTAATGTATAAAGCGCTTAAAAATGGCCGTATAGATGTAGGGGTCGGTTATTCTACAGATGGCCGAATCAAAGCCTTTAATTTAAGGGTATTAGAAGACGACAAAGACTATTTCCCCCCTTACCAGGCTGCGCCATTGGTCAAGCAATCATTCACTCAAGAGTATCCTGAGGCGGTAAAGGCAATTAATAAGCTGGCTGGAAAAATAAGTACTGAGAAGATGACGGCCCTCAACAGCCGCATAGACAATAATAAGGAAAGCAGCCAAGCAGTGGCAAAATCCTTTTTGGATAGTTTAGGTATTAAGACCAGGGAAATCCAGTGCGAAGATCCTGATATAAAGATTGGCGGAAAACTGCAGACGGAGCAGTTTATCCTGGCCCATATATACCAAATGCTGATTGAGAATTATAGTTCGCATTGTGTAGGACTTAAGACCGGTTTGGCGGGGACAAAAATTGTTTTTTCGTCTCTGAAAAATGACGAAATACAGCTGTATCCCGAATATACAGGGACGGGTTTGCTGGTACTGTTAGATCCGGCACAGGATACGATAAATCGGCTAAGCAATAAGCCGGATAAGGTTTTTGAATATATAAAGGAACAGTTTGACCAGGAGTTTGGGCTGCAGTGGCTGAAGCCCATTGGTTTTGAAAATACCTATGCCCTGGTCATGCGCGAGGAACAAGCTGAGAAACTTGGGATTGAGACGATCAGTGATTTGGCCGCATACTTAAGGAGCTAAATATGTATGACCTTTGAAATATATCCTTATAAACTATCTTGAGTAATCAGGTGTTTTTTTGCCTGTTCAAGGAAACCTTTGTGAAGTAGAGGAGGCGCAAAATAGTGGAGATTCAAAAGCATTTTATGTGGAATGGAGGATTTAAAATAATGCTGTTTCTTATACTCAAGCAGGTTTTACAGGGGCAATGAGGTTGAACAACTTCTTATTGTGAATAATGAATGCCTCATTTCCATCCAATCATTCTCGGGTAAGCTTTTTATATTTTATTCGTTCCGGATGGTATTTAGAACCCAGCCGTTGTTCGCGATTCTCTTCATACTCTGAATAATTGCCTTGGAACCAGTATGCCTGGCTATTGCCCTCAAAGGCAAGCATATGCGTAGCGATACGATCCAGGAACCACCGGTCGTGGGAAATAACCACAGCGCAGCCCGCAAAGTCTATCAGGGCCTCTTCCAGGGCACGCAGCGTATTTACGTCCAGATCATTGGTAGGTTCATCAAGCAGCAGTACATTGGCCTCCTGTTTTAGCATCTTAGCCAGATGCACGCGGTTGCGCTCACCGCCTGATATTTCACTGCAGCGCTTCTGCTGGTCGCTTCCGCTGAAGTTGAAGCGTGCCGTATAGGCTCGTGAATTCATCTCGCGGTTCCCCAGACGGACGATATCATGGCCGCCGGAGATTTCCTCCCAGATGGTCTTTTCGGGATCCAACGGTCGTTTCTGGTCCACATATCCCAGCTTCACTGTATCCCCGAGCACAATCTTGCCTTCGTCGGGCTTCTCTTCGCCGGTGATCATCTTGAACAGGGTTGATTTTCCGGCGCCGTTGGGGCCGATGACTCCCACGATGCCGCCGGGCGGCAGGCTGAAGTTTACTTCTTCCATGAGCAGCCGATCACCGTAACTCTTCGTCACGTCGTGTGCTTCAATTACCTTGTCGCCGAGCCGGGGCCCGGCCGGAATAAAAATCTCCATCTTTTCGCGCTTCTCCTTTCGTTCCTCTGAGAGCAGCTCATTATATTTATTGATGCGCGCCTTGCTCTTTGTGCGCCTTCCTTTAGGATTCTGTTGAATCCATTCCAGTTCTTGTTTGAGCGTTTTTTGACGCTTGGACTCTTCCTTTTCTTCCCGAGCCAATCGCTTTTGCTTTTGTTCCAGCCATCCGCTGTAATTTCCTTCAAAGGGAATACCCTCTCCGCGGTCGAGCTCCAGGATCCATCCGGCCACATTATCCAGGAAGTAACGATCGTGCGTGACGGCGATGACGGTGCCCTCGTAGCGCGCCAGGTGTTGTTCCAGCCAGGCAACGGATTCAGCATCCAGATGGTTTGTCGGCTCGTCCAGAAGCAGTACATCTGGCTCCTTGAGCAGCAGTCGGCAGAGCGCCACGCGCCGGGCTTCGCCGCCCGAAAGTACGTCCACCGAGGTATTGCCCGGCGGGGTACGCAGGGCCTGCATCGCCTGCTCAAGCTTACTGTCGATATCCCAGGCATCAAGGTGCTCGATTTTTTCCTGTAGTTTTTCCTGCTTAGCGATAAGCTTTTCAAAATCGGCATCGGGTTCTCCAAATGCAGCATTGACGGCTTCATATTCGCTCAGCAGGTCGATGGTTTCCTGAACGCCCTCTTCAACCACCTCTTTAACGGTTTTTTCGGGATCCAGCTGAGGTTCTTGTGGTAACAGACCGAAGCTGATACCTTTTTGGCGGGATATTTCTCCCAGGTAATCCTCATCCTCACCGGCAATAATGCGCAGCAGCGTACTTTTACCCGATCCGTTATTCCCCAGCACACCGATCTTGGCCCCATAGAAGAAGGAGAGATAAATATCATTTAGCACGCGGTTATTCGGTTTGTGAACCTTGCCTACTCCGGTCATCGAAAAAATTACTTTTTGATTACTCACGGGGATGCAATTAAGAATGAAAAATGAAGAATTAGGTATGAAAAACAGTTTGTGAAGATAATAAATTACTGCCGATATATGAATCGTAAATGGTTCATTTTGTATAAAATATAGCCAGTCTGTAGCACAAATCGTGTATGCTAATTTGCTATTAAGGGCTTCTGAAAAAGCTTTTATATGAATGCGATCAAGTTATTAATCCGGGTCTTCTTATGGTTTAAAGCGTTGAAATAAGATTCTGAATTGGGACTAACTACGCCAAACACACTCTGTATGGCTTTAGCAAAGTAGAGACTTCGTTGGCCAGCCCCCGAATGACGCCTTTGGTTTTGTAAAGACCTCTCTCTTAAACTTTTGGAGCCCGAAGGCAAATAAGTTGCGTATAAATAACCCTGACAGAGTTTGGAAACCGGTCAGGGATGGTAGGCTAATATAAAAATATATTTATAAGAGTCCTTGTCCCAAATGGTTGAGCAATATACCGATGATTGTAAATGCAATCGGGCCTTGGAGACCCGATTAGGAAGGAGCGTAATTTTGGTTGCTGAGGTTCGTTAAGCCTATACCTCTTTCAGCTCAAGTGCATCCAGCCGCTCATTGATATAGATTAGATCTTTATCAGAGAGGCTGATATTGGCTGCCTGTGCATTTTGGGTAGCTTGCTGCTCATTACGAGCACCAACCAGGGCAATGGTAATTCCGGGCTGAGCCAGCGTCCATGCGATGGTAAGCTGAGCCAGCGTAGCATTATGTTCATTGGCAACCGGCTCGATGGCATTCAGAAATCTATTGGTACGTCTGATATTTTCATCCGAGTAATAAGGGCTGTCGGTACGACCGTCGCCGTCCGAAAACTCCTGACCAACTTTCATTTTGCCGGTCAAAATACCGCGCTGCAGGGGACTGTAGGCCAGTATTCCTTTATTTTGTTCCTTGCAATAGGGAACGACCTCTTCTTCAATATCACGCAGCAGCATACTGTAAGGCACCTGATTGGAAGCAAGTGAAACAGATTGTTCAGCCTCTTGCATTTGTTCAACGCTATAATTACAGACGGCCGCCTCACGAATTTTGCCCTGTTCCTTCAGCTGCGCAACAGCTTCCATCGTTTCCGGGATAGGAGTGGTAGGATCGGGCCAGTGGATCTGGTAGAGATCGATATAGTCGGTTCCGAGGCGCCGGAGGCTATCTTCACATTCCTTGATCACGCTTTCCTTTCCGGCATATCGGTAGATGTCAATATCGTTGCCTTCATTATCTTTGGTAGAGAAGGAAAATTCGCCCTTTTGGGTATCCCAGCGGTTGCCGTATTTAGTATGAATTTGGAGCTCATCGCGCGGGATATCGCTGATCGCTTCACCAACGACTTTCTCGCTGTGTCCTTGTCCATAGACGGGCGCCGTATCGATGGACGTTACGCCGTGATCTTGTGCGGCATGTATTGCTTTTGTGGGATCATTTTTTTGCGTTCCGCCCCACAACCATCCGCCAAGCGCCCAGGCACCGAAGGTTATAACAGAAAGCTCCAGGTCAGTATCGCCAAGTGTGCGGTAAATCATAATGGAATGGTATTAAATAATTGTTATTGGTTATACCAGGTTTCAAAAATGCATAACGCATACACAACGTTTCAATATATAAAGAATGAACGAGAAGAGTGATCGAAGAATTAAAAAGAATAGCCAACAAATGTTGGAGCAGATTGTACCTGGTCCGTTATATTAGTCAATAATGACCAGTTTTATTTGTGTTTAGATGACCCTGCAGCAGGTTGTTCAGTACCGGAGTCTCTTCGTAAGTCCCTTAAGAAAGTAGCGCAGGATCTGATCTCCACACTCCCGGTAGTTTTTATGACCCTCGCGGCGGAACAGGGCACTCATCTCATGCCTGGATATCGAAAAGCCGCCTTGTTCCAGCACTTCATGCATTTCGTTTTCACGCAGCTTAAAGGCCACCCGCATCTTCTTGAGCACCATATTATTGGTGACGGGTGTTTTGATAGGGCGCGGCGGATGCTCATCGTTTTTTCCGCGTTTGTAATAAATGAGTCCGTCTAAAAAATGAGCCATTAGGTACTGACTGCAGTCCGGACCTTTTTCGCTCTCCGGACGCTGTTGACTGTCAAAAATAGCCGCCACCTCGCCTCGTTTGGGCCGGTATCCGCGGAGCTTCAGGATTTGTGCAATTTCTACGTCATCAATATCCAGCATATAGCGGATACTTTGGATGATATCATCATTTCTCATACAAGAATGGGTGGAAAGTGGAATTCGATTGGTTGATTTATCTGAGTTTAAAGTACGGGATTATGGAGGGTTTTCTTAATGGTGATTATTTTTATTTATGAGGGTTAATCATAAAGCCGGGGATAATATATTCAAGACCAGTCAAAAACATATAGCTGGGAAAGGCCTAATTTCTAAATAGCTTATCTTCACGTTTGCTTTTGAATATTTAATGCCCCCGTCTATGAGAAACCAATTATAACATTTAGCTCAATCATGTTCTTTATAAATCCATCCAGTAGCCATAAGTGTTCAGTTTTTAAAATCTGTCTGTTATGATACCCGAGAATTTTTTGGATATAAACTTATTAAACGACTTTTTAAAAAATCTATCCTTTTGGATGTAAGATATGTTTTATTAGCATTGCTATCCTGAATGTAGCTATCAGACGCCGTTTTTTTAAGCATGTGACCCAAGCCGAAGTAATGATGGAGTAAACCCCAGAATCCTATCATAAATGGCTATCTATATTTATTAACTGAAGTTACAAAGTGTCCATGCTGTTAAGTAGTTATGTAATTTAAAACCGGGTGTTCGGATAAAGTAGGCATGAGAAAGGATAGTGTAAGACAGATCGTGTTGGAAGCGGAACGTTCAGTTGAGGTTTCACTGCGAAGGAACCGAATGCGGGCAGGAATGTGAGCAAGAAGCAGTAGATATGGGAGGGTTACAGGTACTTGCTGTGAAGCAACGTCGGAAGATGGTAAAGTAAATTATCTAATAGTATAGCCTTTTTCTGTCTCATTCCTTCACCAGTCTGTTCAGAGTCCTGGTTATCCGAAGCGTTGGCTGGCTCCGCGACAAAACAGCTTGCAATGTTCAGTCCTTTCAGATATAATTCTCTAATGGGCTGAACGCTTTCCAACGGCCGTTATGCGATAAAATATGAATGAGAATAAACACCATTATGGATTTACAACTTGACGGAAAGACGGCAATTATAACCGGCGGAAGCAAGGGAATAGGAAAAGGAATTGGGGAGGCACTGGCGGCAGAAGGCTGTAATCTGGTAATTTGCGCACGGCATCAGGATGAGCTGCAGGCTGCTGCTGATGATCTGGAAAGCCGTGGAGTGCAAGTAGAGCCGGTGGTTGCTGATTTGACTGATGCATCTGATGTTGATAAAGTTATTAATGTGGCTACTGATCGTTTCGGTCCCATAGATATACTCATCAATAATGCCGGAACGGCAGGGCAAAACGGGACCCTGGAAGATACGCCAATAGAGGAATGGCGGGATTTGTTTGAAATAAACCTTTTTGCGGTTGTAGCTATTACGAAACAAGTCATTCCATATATGAAAAAGCAGGGAAAGGGGCGCATTATCAATATATCCAGCGAAAACGGGGTACAACCCTATCCCGATATGATGCACTATAACGCATCAAAAGCAGCATTAACCAATCTTAGCAAGGCGCTTTCTAAGCGGTATGCTAAAGACGGTATCTTGGTGAATACTGTAAGCCCGGCCTTTATCCAGACGCCGTTGGTCAATTCTATGATGAGGCAGGGAGCTGAGGACCAGGGCATATCTAAAGATCAGATGATTCAACAGTTTTTGAATGAGGACAGGCCCCACTTAGAACTCAAGCGGCCCGGCGATGTTGAAGAAGTAGGTGCTTTGGTGGCTTTTTTGTGCTCCGAGAAGGCTTCCTTTATTGTGGGCAGCAACTACCGTGTTGATGGCGGGTCAATAGCCGCGATGTAATAAGCCTGACCTTAAGTTATCGGGTGATAACCGAGGAGATAAAGCCAATTCCTGTGGCTTATATTTTGATACTTCTGCAAGCCCAAAGCCCTTTCCTAAACCAGAATCAATACTTCCATTTAAACACCTAAACGGCGATGATGGCGGCAAATTCATCGATTAGCTCGCAGGCTATTATTGATGCCATAGAGCCGTCGTTCGACATTTCGGCGGCATAAATTTGGCTTTCATCAATCGTATACTGATCGCTAATTTCTTGCAACAGCTGATCGATAAATGCAATATTGTCTATGCCCTGCTGATAGGCTTTTGTTTTGCGACCATCGTTCCGGCATTTTAAAATGCCCTGAGGAGCAATTAAAATGAGATCATTCTGTTGTGTAATTTTCTTAAACCGCGTTCCACTAAACATGGATGGAGCTTTGGCGCCGCCTCTGTGCAGCAGAAGGATGGCTGGCAGGACCTTTTGCTTTGGAAAAACCCTTGGATAATAGATAATATAACTTCTGGATTTATCATTTACCGTAATATTTTTCTTATTCAGGGTCCCGCTCCCGAATTGATACCATATTTGTGGAAGCTCATCAAAAGCAACGAAATAATGGGCAGTGCGAGTTTCTTCGTAGCAGGAAATAATCGCTAAGTTCGAGAAACCTTAAACGGCATAATTATTTGATTTGCAAAGGCTTTATTTGGAGTGATTTGTCTTTACCCTATTCAACAAACCCTAAAACACCGTGTAGCCTCTGTTGCACTTATGGGCTGAACACAGCAAGCCACTTGGTATACTCATTGTTTATTATCAGAAATGTTTTAATTCCCCTTATTAATGGTTAATGGGCAAATAAGCAGCCTCAGCTAATCCTAATAGTCTTAAAATTGGGATGGGTCGAAATCTGATAGGCGAATTGAGGACCGCCAACAATCTTTTTTACCGATACCTTCATGCCGTCCACAATGGCCTCATTTGGAGCAAATGGCAAGCCTATAAAGCTGATCGTAACCTCCTGATATTCCGGTTGATAGGGGCCGTCCCGTTCAGCAAGGAGTGCAAGCGTTTTATTTTCAGCGTCTCCGCTCAGTCGAAAAGTTGTCAATCGGTAGTTTCCTTTGGTATATCCATAGCCTTCTTCGGCATCCTCATAGAGTAAGCTGGACGCTGTTCCTTCGATAAAATAGGTATTGAGCTCAAGTACATTCTTCGGATGTTCTGAGGTATACTGCATGACTTCACGAAGCGGCAATATGGTGCCGGCTCTGATAAAGAACGGAATTTTTTCAATAGGAGCATCAGCCGTAGCATATTGTTGTCCTGTGTATTTTCTGTTGGTATGGAAATCGTACCAGTTACCGTTTGGCAGGTAAGTCTTTACTTTGGTTTGTCCCTTTTCAAGTGCGAGTGAAACCAGGATTTGACTGCCAAACAGGAAGGGATCGGTCTGCTGAACAGCCGTATCATCCGATGGATCATAATAGCCGAGCGGGCGTAAAATAGGAGTTCCTTGCTGCGTATATTGATAAAAGGCCGTGTACAGGTAGTCCAGCAACCGGTAGCGAAGCTCAATGGTAGCCCGGTTGATGTCGGTATATTTTTTTCCATATGACCAGGGTTCCTGATCGGAGGTTTCTTTTCGCTTCTTTTGCTGCTTAACGGAGTCTTCATCTACGGCAGCGGCCCCATCTACATTAAAGCCCATGGTATGGGTGCGAAACAGCGGATGGAAAACACTCAGCTGCAGCCATCGGGTAAAGAGTTCCGGTGTGGGATCATCGACAAAGCCTCCAATATCGGTTCCTACAAAAGAGTAACCCGATATACTGAGACGCTGGCATTGTTCGTTGGCCAGCTTGAGGTGATCCCAGCTGGCCACATTATCGCCGGTCCAAAGTGCAGAATAACGCTGTCCGCCGGCAAAGTTGGCGCGGGTTAACAAGAACGGCCGCTTATTGGGCCGATGCTTTTTGAGGCCTTCGAATGAAGCCTGTGCCATCTGCAGGCCGTAAATATTGTGCGCTTTTTTGTGGCTGCAGGGTTGGCCTTCGTAGTGGTGGCGGACTGATTTTGGCAATGTCCTGCTCTTAACTTCAAAGACCGCCGGCTCGTTCATATCATTCCATACGCCGTCCACTTGCTGTTCTGTTAGCAAGCGTTCGTAAAGGTTGGCCCACCAGCTGCGCACTTTAGGATGGGTGAAATCAGGAAAGGCGGACTGGTCGGGCCAGACCGGTGCCAGGGCCAACTCACCATCGGTCCGCCGGCAGAAATAGTCCCTCTCTTGGCCTTCTTGAAAGACGAAATAGTCGTCATCTGCTTTGATGCCGGGATCGATCATTACTACGGTTTTAAACCCCTCTTTCTTGAGGTTGGCAATCATAGTCTCCGGATCGGGGAAATAATCCTTATTCCATGTAAAACAGCGGTAACCGTCCATATAGTCGATATCCAGATAGAGTGCATCACAGGGAATGTTCTTTTTGCGGAAGGTTTGAGCCAGCTTTTGGACCTGCGACTTGGGATAGTAGCTCCAACGGCATTGATGATAGCCCAGCGCCCACATTGGTGGCATTTCTGGAGTGCCTGTCAGACGCGTGTATCGCTCCGAAACCTTCGTCAGCGTCGGACCGTTGATGAAGTAGTAATCCATAACGCCTCCATCTGCTGAAAAACTGCTGATATTATTTTCGTCTGAATCAAAATCAAAATAGGTGCGATAAGGACTGTCCAAGAAGATTCCGTAGGCTTGCCCCCGATGCAGAGCGGCATAAAAGGGGATGCTTCGATAGAGCGGATCATCACCGCGTTCATATTCAAAAGAATCGGTATTCCAGTTTTCAAAGCTATGGCCGCGCAGGTTGTTCTCGGGAACTTTGTCGCCCAGCCCCCAATAGGTGACATCCCTGGGTGCTTCTTTGGTGACTTCAATTTTTGTTATGCCTTTCATCAGGCTCTCTCGACGGTAAAAGCCATGATGGTCTTTACAGAGCGCCCGGTCTTCCGCATCATAAAAATGGACGTTCATTTGCTCCTTTGTAACAAGACAGGTTACGGCAGAAGTAGTGATTTTAAAATACTCAGCAGTTTCCTTCTGCCGGATGTTGATGTCTGCGCCCTTGAAATTCGGATCTGTGGCATAGGAAAAATCAGTTTGTAGATCACCTTCGGCCAAGTAACGAATACGAAAAATGTGTTCAGTATAAACCTCGACAAACAGTTTAATACCATTTTGACTGGTAAAGGCAAATAGCTGATCTTGGCGGTAGTGACCAGTAATATTATCCGCTGATAATTCGGTAATGATATCCTCTTTGCGATCATCGGATTCTTGTTTCTCTTTCTGTTTGTTGGAATCGGATGTCATGAATTCTCTACTAGTCACTGGTCTTGTGTGTTGCGAATATATCAAATAAGCAGCTTCGATAACAGAGGTGAGGATTAATCTCACTTATGGGCCGCAGAAGAATCAGTTTGTTGGTAAAAGAAGGGCAGCATTAAGGCATAGATTCCATAAATTACTTGATAAGGATTCATAGGTACCGAGCAAAACGACGTAATTAATCGAAAGCATAAAGAAGTTAAATGGCTTACCAGCAGTTATCTCGGCAGTCAGGATTGAAATAATTGCTTGGTTTTCTCAGCAAGGGTGCTGTTGTAGAAATAACACAGGCCCATTACGATTCCAAATTGCACGATAATCGTTGCTATCGAAAAGGAGCTGAGTGGGTTATACCAGCTTTCCGAGGTAGTTATACTCAGCCAGATCCACCAACCCAGTAGTGAGACTACTTCTACCGGGACTACATATTTAATAATGATTTCCCACCATTTGCCCAGGTCGTATTTCTGGTAGCCATTGTTTACAATATTTGCACGGAAGCGGGCCGGTCCAAAGCGGATGACGGCAAAGGACATAAATGCTCCCGAAACGAGCAGACCTACTGACCATACAAAATCCTGGTTGGCAAGCATGTCTACCGATAACGCCGAGGGCATCCCCAGCAGAAAGCCGCCGATACAGATAAAGGTAGTGGCTTTTGTGCGGGATATACCAGTATCTACAAATATGCGGCTGGCCAGTTCAATCATTGAAATCAGGGAGCTGAAGGCAGCGAAGGTAAGTCCAAGGAAAAAAAGGATTGCAAAGATTCTTCCGCCGGCCATTTTATCAAAAAGTTGAGGCAGCCACATGAATGTGAGTCCGGTAGTAGCGGGACCGGAAGTTTTCATGATCTCCAGGATTTCACCGTTACTCATGCTTCCGCCAAGCGTACCAAAGACGGTGGAAAAGATAATCATAGCAGACATCAATGATACGATGTTATTTCCAATACCTGTCTGAAAGGCACTAACGGTAATATCATCTTTCTTGCGCATATAGGCTCCGTAGGTGAGAATAAGTCCCCAGGCGGCGCCGGTATCCCAGGCATTTTGGGTAAGGGCTTCTATCCAGAGTTCAGGCTCTGATAGCATGCTCCACTCGGGAGTAAACAGAAACTCGAGCCCCTCGGAGCTCCCGGGAAGTGTGATCGCACGGATAAGAGAGATGATGACTACCAGCAATAACGTTGGTATTAATACTTTGTTGATGCGTTCGATCGAAGAGACGCCGTTGATGACAATCAGCCCGCCTGCGCTCAGCATCAGGGCATGAAAGACCAGCGGCCAATATGAACCCTGAAAACCATCCCAAACGGACTGCGCTACGGGCAAGGAGTCAGGTAAAGCAGAAGTAATAGATTCAATTAAATAGTATAACGACCAGCCCGATACGACGCTGTAATAAAACATGATGGCGGTAGCCACAAAGCCAATGAAGGCTCCCATCCAGGCATAGTTTTCCCCCACCAGCTTTATGAAGGATCCAATAACCCCTTTCCGGCCATTGCGGCCAATACCGTACTCAGTGATGATAAGGGGAATGGAAAACAGAAACAGACAGCAGGTCCAGGCGATAAGAAAAGCACCGGCCCCCTCTTGACCCCATTTTGAGCTGCAATTCGTGGGAAGCGCCATATATTCCCAGTACCTACCGCGATACCCAGCACGCTTAAAATCAGGCTTAGTTTAGTTGAGAAAGTTTGCTGGGTGTCTTTATTTGGAGGCATAATTTTTAGCCGAATATTTTGGTTAAATTGAACAAATGGTTAGGGCTATGTTTAATAATTTTTATTTACAGTCGCAACTCCAAGATATAACTTACGATTTATTCTATCTTTAAATTATCACTTTGTTCATTAATATAAATTATTGTAAAAATGTTCGATAAATGGTTGGATTTTTGGCTTTCAAAAAGTATTGTTATGCTCTTCGGATTAAATAAAGGCTATCCTTTGATGGTTAATATCAGTAATTTAAGTGAATCAGGATGTTAGATAGACGTATCAAGTTAATTTACCTATTAATACTCGTAGTAGGAGTCAACTCCCTGTTAGTTGAAGGGCTAAAAGCACAAACGCGCGAGCTGCCGGCGGATACCGTAATTACGGCTACGGATGAAGTAAGTATAAATGGACAGCAAGTTCCCTATAAAGTAGCCACCGGAACGCAGCCGGTTTATGATGGAGATGGCGAAGTAATAGCTGCCCTCTACTATACCTATTACGAACGCAGCGACGTGGACGAAAAGGAAGATCGTCCGCTGTTCATTTCCTTCAATGGCGGTCCGGGGGCCGCAACGGCCTGGATGCATTTAGGATATACGGGGCCCAAGCGTCTCAAGGTGAGTAAAGAAGGTTACCCGGTGCAGCCTTATGGAGTGAAAGATAATCCACATTCTATTTTAGATGTCGCTGATATCGTCTTTGTGAATCCGGTAAATACCGGGTTTTCCCGCATTTTGAATGATGGTGAGCGCAAGCAGTTTTTTGGAGTAAATGAGGATATCAACTATCTGGCTGACTGGATTGATAACTTTATTTCCCGTAAAGAGCGCTGGAAATCACCAAAGTATTTAATTGGCGAAAGTTACGGTACGCCGCGGGTGTCGGGATTAGCCGGTGAGCTGCAGGATCGTCATTGGACCTACCTAAATGGTGTAATATTGGTATCACCAACAGGGTTAGGGCTGGAGCCGGCAGGGCCGTCACCGCGTTCGGAAGTGCTAAAGCTTCCTTAGTATACAGCTGCTGCCTGGTATCATCATCGGCTGCCTTCAGATTTACAGGCACGAAATCTGGTTGATGATTTACTGCCGGAAGTAGAGGGCTATACAATAGAAAAATATCTGCCAGCAATAGCGAGAGGGGGTTCTCTTGATGAGTCTGCCCGGCAGAAGGTAGCCAAACAGGTCGCTCGTTATTCAGGATTGTCGAAGGAGTTTGTCCTCGACTATAATAATACCATACCTGCTTCTGCTTTCTGGAAGGAACTGCTTCGTGATGAAGGCCATACCATAGGGCGCCTGGACTCGCGCTATAAGGGTATTGACAAATCGGATGGAGGAGAACGCTACGATTATGCTCCTGAGTATTCATCCTGGGCGCATTCTTTTACTCCGGCTATCAATGATTATTTACGGAACCAACTGGGCTTCGAAACAGATTTGCAGTATAACATGTCGGGACCGGTACATCCATGGAATAGGGAGGGCAATAATACGGGGGAGCGGCTGCGCAAAGCAATGGCCCAGAATCCGAATCTGCAGGTGTTCATACAGTCTGGCTATTTTGATGGTGCTACGGATTATTTTTCAGGAAAATATGTCATGTGGAATCTGGATCCCAGTGGTAAGCTGCAGGACCGTTTACATTGGGAAGGATATAAAAGCGGCCATATGATATATATGCGCGAGGAAGTGCTGGAGCAGGCTGCCAATGATATACGCTCGTTTGTCCGCCAATCATTGCCTGAGGAAGGAGCGCCTGAGAAGTACAAATAAAATTAAAACGGCAGCAACTGCTTAAATATAAATGGGGTAGAAGTTAGTAAACCGAGACCCTGGATCAATTTCAGGATTACGCCCCAGGTTCTTCAAAGCCGTAATAAAGGAAGAAGGAAATCGGGGCTAAACCCATCATTCTAATAGCTATTAACTAAAATAAATATTTGCAAATAAGGTAGAATGTAAAGCATATCCGACTGTAATAAATATTGCATCTATCCGTGTAAGCCGAGATATTTAAGCCCACTTTAAAAGGAAATGACTGAATTAGTAAAACGATGGCATACGTCGTAACAGAACCATGTATTAATTGCAAATATACGAATTGCGCAGCTGTATGTCCGGTAGATGCTTTTCGAGAGGGCCCTAACTTTTTAACAATTGATCCGCTCGATTGTATCGACTGCGACGCCTGTGTGCCCGAATGACCGGTAGACGCCATTTTTCCGGATGATGAGGTGCCGATGGAATGGGAGCATTATATTGACCTAAACGATAGCTTGGCTGATAAATGGTTCGATCGCATTATAAATCAAACCCAGGAAGATCGGCCTGATGCAGATGAGTGGGCTGAAGTGGATGACAAATTTGATAAGTTACAAGAAGAATGGGACGACTAATTTGGGATAATAACTGGTATATAATTTAAAATCATGAACGACATCGCAACGTCACCGTCGCTAAAGTTAGCGGTAAAAGGCCGCAACCTGGATTTTTCTAAGCCAAAAATTATGGGGATCCTGAATATAACGCCTGATTCCTTTTATGATGGCGGCCGTTATGCGGATATAAATTCAGCATTACAACAATTAGAACAGATGGTTGAAGCCGGGGCAGATATCATCGATATCGGAGGGGAATCAACGCGGCCGGGCTCCGAGGCTATATCGGATCAGGAGGAGATTGATCGGGTTATGCCCGTGTTGGAAAAGGCGATGGATCAATATCCGGAGATGTTGTTTTCCGTAGATACCAAGAAATATAACGTAGCCAAAGCTGCGCTTGAGTCTGGAACTCATCTAATTAATGATATTAGCGGCCTGCAGAACGAGCCGCGCTTGGCGGGACTTTGTGCCGAGTATGACGCTGGTTTTATCCTTATGCACTCGCAGGGAGATCCCAAAGTGATGCAGGATAATCCAGTTTATGATGATGTGGTCAACGATTTATAT